>NICF_comb_assmDRAFT_10000286_pt1 | contig 42859 bp, 39 predicted proteins | sample NewIslPassag4_SG_FD_11279 | JGI IMG/M metagenome (IMG submission 11279)
GGCGGCGAATACCTCGAACCCAGCTCAATCTCTGGGCGAGGTCCTTTTCCGGACCTCGCTCGGAACTGCGGTTCCTGCCCGCTTCTCCGTTCGCGCTCGCTATTCGGATTTCAGAGACCAAACCGACTCGCCGTCGGAAGCGAGCGGCCTTTTAACCGCTCCCCGCCTCCGTGTCAAGGGGGTACGAACCCCTTGCGACCATGTCCGGCGCGGACGAAGGAGGGAACCTCCTCCGACGATCGAGGACACTCGCCTCGACCATCCACCTTCAACGCCGCGAGCACGCATGCCATTCCCGAAGGAAGGCGCGCGCCACCAGGCGGCGCGGGGGATGGTGTTCGGTGCGGTCGACGAACGCGTCGACCTCATGACTCCCGTCGTTCGAAGGGCCTTCTCGACGAGCCCGAGGACGCCAAGAAGGCCCCTCGAACCACGGGTCCATGCCGTCTACCCCGAAGGGCCAGGGTCCCCGCTTTTCCGCCTGTCGGACTGGCGAATCGGATTCGACTTCCAGAGAGCGTCGCCTTTCGAGCTCGCCCCCGAAAGGCAAGGCGTGATCTACTCTCGCCGGCCGGAGTTGTCAACACCCGACGATGCGCGAAGCTTCCGCGATGCGCCGGTCCTCCTCGGAACCCACCCCGGTGAGGTGACGAACGATGGCCGCGAGGACCTCCTCCGTGGATTCCAGAGTCGCGTTCACGACGGCGTAGTCGTAGGACTTCTTCCCCTCCTCGATCTCGGTTTCGGCCACCGCCAAGCGCCGACGGATGGACGCCTCGTCCTCCGTCCCCCGCGCCCGCAGGCGCCGCGACAGCTCCTCCATGGACGGCGGCAGAAGCAGCACGGTGGCCGTCTCGGGATGGCGCGCCTTGATCTGCTTCCCTCCCTGCACGTCGATGTCGAAGAGAACCAGGGCGCCCTGCCGCGCCTTCTCGGCGTAGAGCGCGGGCGTTCCGTAGCGGGCGCCGTGGACCTCCGCCCACTCGAGGAGCTCGCCCTCGCGCCGCATCCGCTCGAATTCGCCCTCGTCGACGAAGTGGTAGTCGACGCCATCCACCTCACGACCACGCGGGGGCCGGGTGGTCACGGAGATGGAGAAGACCGCGTTCGGGAAACGCGCCAAGAGCCGCCGCGCGAGGGTGGTCTTGCCCGTCCCCGAGGGCGCGGAGAGAACCAGCATCAGTCCACGCTTTCCGGTCACGACCTACTCGACGTTCTGAACCTGTTCGCGGATGCGGTCGATCTCGGCCTTCATCTCGACCACCAGCTCGGCCGACTCCAGCCACGACGCCTTGGCGCCGAGGGTGTTGGCCTCACGGTTCATCTCCTGGACGAGGAAGTCCAGGCGACGACCGGCCGGCTCGTCGGCCTGAAGCAGTCGACGGCCTTGCTCCAGGTGCGAGGCGAGGCGGGTCAGCTCCTCCGAGACGTCCATGCGCTCGGCGAGGATGGCCAGCTCCTGGGCCATCCGCTGCGGATCGACCTCGCGGCCCTCGAGGATCTCCTCGACGCGCGCACGGGTTCGCTCCTGGCGCGCCTGGATGGCCCCCGGCGCGATCCGCTCCACCTCCGCCCGCAGCTCGGCAAGCCGCTCCAGGCGGCGCGCGATGTCGTCGCGGAGGTTGCGGCCTTCGCGCTCGCGCATCTCGACCAGCCGGTCGAGTGCCTCGGCGGTTGCCGCCTCGAGTGCGCGCCCCGCCTCGTCGAGATCGGTATCGGGCTCCTCCAGGCGGACGATCCCTTCCACACCCAGCAGATCGGCGATGGTGAGCTCCCCGGGAAGGCCCAGCCGCGACTGCAGGCTCCGGAGCTCCTCCACGATCCGATCGGCGAGGACCGCGTCGACGCGGGGCTCGACTGCCGAGCCGGGCGCGGCGATGCGACGCACCACGACGTCCACGTGGCCGCGGACGATCCGCTCCTTGACCTGCCGGACCAGGGCCGGCTCGAGCGCGGAGAATTCGCGCGGCATGCGCACCCGCACCTCGCAATATCGCCCGTTGACCGAGCGGATCTCGACCACGAGCTCGTCGGTGCCGAAGTACGCCCTGCCGGTCCCGAATCCGGTCATCGATCGGATCATGGGGCAAGCCTCTAATCCCTGCCGCGGCGAAAGATCAACCCGCGAGCTCTCTCCCCTCCCCCGTGCGAGGAAAGACCTGGTCGGCGGCGCGCAGGACGGCCTCCACCTCGTCGCCCTCGCACCCGCGCAGATCGACGGCGACGAAACGAGCGCCCGGATGTCCCCACCGCTCGGGATCGGTGGCGAGGAAGACGGCGACGGTGGGGACGCCGCAGGCCACGCCGAGGTGCATGGGGCCGGTGTCGTTGGTGACGAAGGCCCGGGCGAGGGAGAGGAGCGCAGCCAGCTCGCAAAGATTCGTCGGGGGTGCCAGATGGGCGCGGCCGCCGGAGGCCTCCACCACGGCGCGCGCGAGCGCTTCCTCCCCGGGGCCCCACAAGATCACCGGCACGAGGGCGAACCGCTCCGCCAGGCGAACCGCGAGCTCGCCGTAGCGCGCGGCATCCCAGCGGCGGATGGCCATGCGAGCGCCGGGGTTGAGCACGAGGAGGCGGTCGACGTCGATCCCCTGCGCGGCGAGCAGCTCGCGCATGCGCTGACGCGCCGCTTCGTCTCGCGCCAGCGGGGTCTCGAGCTCGCGCCCCGCCTCCGGGATGCCGAGGGGCGAGAGCAGCGAAAGCTTGACCGCCACGTCTTGGACCACGTTCGCGGGTGGTGGAACCGGGTGGTCGAAGAAGTGGCGCGCCGGGCCGCGATCGTGCCCGATGACGAGGCGTGGCCGGACCGCGCGAGCGAGAAGGGCCGCGGTGAGGCTGAAGGCGTGGTAGTGCCCCGCCTCGATCACCACGTCGAAACGCTCGCGTCGAAGTCGAGACAGCTGGGCGAGAAAGCGTCGCGGCCGCCGAAAGAAATCGCGCTTCTCGAAGGGCTCCAAGCGGTCGACGTAGGGCAAGCCCTCGACCAGGTCGCGCTTGGAGGCGGCGTGGAGGAAAACGATCCGCGCCCCGGGCAGGCCGCGCCGCAGCGCGCGCAGCAAGGGGATCGTCAGCAGGACGTTGCCCACGCGCTCGTCGGTGCGGATGACCAGCACCCGCTCCACCCGCTGTACCGGCCGGCGCCGAGGCTTGCCGAAGACGAGAAGAGCCAGGCCGATGACCACGGCCCGCCCCAGGGCGCGCAGCGGTCTCACGACGATTCCGTCGGCCGGGCCTCCTCGACGAGCAGGACGGGGATGCCGTCGCGCACCGGGAAGGCGAGCCGGCAGCCGAGGCAGACGATCTCCCCGTCCGATTCGGTGAGCTCCCCCTTGCACCGGGGACAGGCGAGGATCTCGGCGGGGTCGAAGGTCTTCACGAAAACTCCTTCAAAACGGGCGCAGGAACGATGCCGCGGAGGGCTGCGCCAACGCCCTCTCGTAGAGCGCGAAAAGCGCCTCCCTGCGCCGCCGCGGCGTATATAGCGCAAGCGCCCGCTCCCGTCCTGCTCGGCCGAGGGCCCGGGCGCGCTCGCGGTCCGAAAGCAGCCAGTACATGGCCTCGGCCAGGGCCTCGGGGTCGTCGGGATCGCAGAGGCGCCCCGTCTCTCGATCGACCACCGCCTCGGCCACCGCGCCGAAGCGCCCGCCGAGGACGGCACAGCCGCAGGCCATGGCCTCGAGGACGGCGCGGCAGGTGCCGTCGTTGCCGGGGGCGATCCACGCCTTGACGTCGAAGGCGCGGTAGGCGTCGACCAGCGCCTCGCCGGTACGGTAGCCGGCCAGAAGCACGCGCTTTTCCAGACCCAAGCGCCGGATCAGCTCCTGTACCGCGGGGATCCCCTCCCCCCGGCCCACGAGGACGAGGTAGGCCTCGGGGACGTGCGGGAGGACGCGGGCGAAGGCGCGGATCAGATCGGCGTGGCGCCGGTCGGGCTTGATGCGGGAGACGATGCCGACAAGTGGCGCCGTCGGGGAGATGCCGAGCTCGCGGCGGAGACGCGAGGGGCCGGGCGAGAATCGCTCTCCGTCGACGCGACCGGGGAGGAGCGAGATCCGCTCCGGCAAGATGCCGTGGTGCTGCTCCAGCGCCCGAGCGTGCTCCCTCGAGGGAACGGCGAAGCGATCGGTTTGCGCATGGGCGAGGCTGCGCGCGAAACCGCGGGCCGTATTGGCGACCAGCTCGGTGGAGCGAACGATCCGCACGCGCTCGCGCAGCGCGCCGGCGGCGGCGAGGAGCGCCACGTGGTGGTCGTTGGAGAAGCGGCAGTGCAGGACCTCCCAGGCACCCTCGCGAAGCCGACGCCGAAGATGCAGCACGTCTGCGACCACGCGGCGGGGGTCGAACTTGCGGCAGAGGTCGAGCCCCTCCTCCACCGGCAGGCCGAGGGCCTCCACGCGCTCACGCAGACTCCCCTCCCGCCGGGTGTCGAATGCGAGCGTCACCTCGTGGCCCGCCTCGCGAAGGGTGAGGGCGTCCTCGAGCATCAGCTCGGCCGGCCCGGTGTACTCAGGCGTCGAGCAGAGGAGGAGGATCCTCATCGGCCGAGCCTCTCGATCAGCGCGGTGGTCGAATGGTCCTTCGGGTCGCCGGCGATGGCGACCCGCCCGCCGTACTTTTCCACCTCGATGCGCTCGGGGATGGATTCGGGCGTGTAGTCGGTGCCCTTGACGTGGACGTCGGGACGGATGGCGCGGATCACCTCCACCACGGTGCGCTCGTCGAAGATCACCACGTGATCGACGCAGCCGAGGGCGGCGACGAGCTCGGCNCGCTCGTCCTCGGGGATCACCGGCCGGCCCTCGCCCTTGTTCGCGCGGGTCGAGGCATCGCTGTTGACCGCCACCACGAGGACGTCGGCGAGCTGCCGGGCCGCCTCCAGGTAGCGCACGTGCCCGACGTGGAGAAGGTCGAAGACGCCGTTGGCGAGGGCGATCGTCCGTCCCTGCCGACGGTGCTCCTGGACGAGTTCCACGACGACGGGGAGGCTGGCGATCTTCTTCGCGGAGGGGGCGCGCATCACGAAAGCTCTCGGAGGATCTCCTCGGGGCGGACGGTGGCGGTTCCCGGCTTGCGCACGACGATGCCGCCGGCCACGTTGGCCAGGCGAGCGGCCGAGGCGAGATCGGCGCCGGCACCGAGGGCCGCCGCCAGGGTGGCGATGACAGTATCGCCGGCGCCGGTGACGTCCACCGCCTCCTCCTCTCCGTGGACCGGGATGGCCAGGGGCTCCTCGCCCTTCCGGACGAGGACCATGCCGCTGCGTCCGCGCGTGGCGAGCACGGCGTGGCAGCCGAGGCGTTCGCGCAGGGCGGCAGCCGCGGCGAGCGTGCTCTCGTGGGTGCCGACGGGCAGGCCGGTGGCCGCGGCCAGCTCCGGTTCGTTGGGCTTGACCAGGTAGGTCCCCACGTAGGCGCCGAGGTCGTAGCGGCTGTCGACGCAGACGCGCAGCCCCTCGCGAGAAAGCCTTCGCACTTCCTCGATCATCCTTGGCCCCAGCACGCCACCGCCGTAGTCCGAGACGACCAGGAGGTCGCAGTCCGCCAGCACCTCGTGCAGCCGCCCGACGAGACGGTCGTGGACGTCCTCGGGCAGGGGGCTCTCCCGGCAGCGATCCACGCGCAGCATCTGCTGCCGCGTGGTGTTGATGCCGCCGGCGAGAATCCGCGTCTTCGTCTCCGTCGGGCCCGGCGCCACTTCCACGCAGGGGACGATCCCCGCGGCCTCGCAGAGCTCCACCAGCGCCCGGCCCGCGTCGTCGTCGCCGACCACACCCAGGGCGAAGGTCTTGACGCCGAGGGCGGCGAGGTTGGCGGCCGCGTTGGCGGCGCCGCCGAGCTTTCGCTCGGTGTACTCCTGGCGGACGATGAGCACCGGGGCCTCGCGGGAGATGCGCTCGGTCTGGCCGTAGACGTACTCGTCGACCACCAGGTCGCCCAGGACCGCCACCCGGGCGCCGCGCATCGCCTCGACGATGGAGGCGAGGCCATCGAGCCGAACCAGCCCCTGCATGGCCCTCCTCATCTCACGCGACGCCCGAGGGGGCAAGGTTCTCCGTGACCTCCTCGGGAGGTCGCGTCTTCCAGCGGCGGTGAATCCAGTACCAGAGCTCGGGTGCCTCGCGGATCCGATCCTCGAGCGCCCGGTTGAGCCGCGCGGTGAAGGCGAGGCGATCCGCGGCGGGATCGCCGCTGCGGTCGAAGGGGATGGGTCCCTCGATCAGCACGCGGTGCCGCCCCTGGGGAAGCCGGCGCAGAAGGACCAGGAAGACCGGCGCGTCGGTGCGCTCGGCCAGGACCGCGGGGGCGGGGGTGGTGGCGGCGAGCCGGCCGAAGAAGGGGGCGAAGACGGCGCGCCGCGGGATCATGTTCTGGTCGATCATCAGCGCCAGGACCTCGCCCGAGCGCAGCACCCTCAGCGCGTCCCGAATCGAGCCGGAATCCGGAAGTTCGCGCAGGCCGGCGCGCCTTCGCTGCTCGAGCCAGAAACGGTTGAAGGGATTCTCGGGGAGGCGCTTGGTGATGGCGGTCAGGGGCAGCCCGCGGCGCGCGAAGAAGGAGCCGAGCAGCTCGAAATTGCCGAAGTGCGCGGTGGCGACGATCGCCCCGTTGCCGCGGGCGCGATGCTCCTCGAAGCGCCGGTAGTCCTCCGGGTCGAACTCGACCAGCTCGTGCGCCCGCTCGGCGGAGAGATAGGGCGCCCGCAAGAACTCGACGAGGAGCATTCCCAGGTGGCGGTAGAAGTCGCGGAGGATGGCTTCGCGTTCGGCCTCGCTCTTCTCCGGGAAGGCCTGCCGGAGGTTGTCGCGGGCCACGCGCCGACGAACTCCGACGTGGCGGACGAGGTCGCCGATCCGCCGGCCCACCCAGAGGAGGACGGGCAGCGGTGTCAGGGCGGCGGCGAGGGCAAGGAGCCTTCCGCCCGAGAGCAAGGTCGCCGCGATCAGCGCGGCGAGGACGACCCCGCCCCACACCATCATGCCGCCCTCCTCCGCGGCGCGAGGCGATCGAGCCAGGACTCGATCCGCTCCTTTCCGTCCACGACTTCCACCTCCACGCGCGCCACGAGGACGCGAGGATCGCCCGAAAGCTCCGATGGCAGGCGGACCGCGTCCTTCTCGGTGCAGAGGACGTGCGTGGCGCCTCGGCGCGAAAGGCGCGCGAAGATCTCCTCGAGCTCCCGCCTCGAAAATCGATGGTGGTCGGGAAAGAGCGCCTCGTCCACGATCTCTGCGCCGAGCGCGCGCGCGGTCTGACGAAAGGAATCCGGCCTCGCCAGGCCAGCGACGAGGAGGACGCGCGCGCCCCGCCACTCCGACCTCTCCACCTCGGTGGCGAGGTCGGCCCGGAAGATGCCGGCGGGGCGGTAGCGGGAGCGAACGGGGGCGTGACCGGTCAGGGACTCCGCGATCCGCGCCGCCTCCTCGACCTCTGCCGGTCGGCCCTCGTCCACCTTGGAGATCCAGCAGAGGTCTGCGCGGCCGAGGGCCATCGGCGGCTCGCGCAGCGGGCCGCGCGGAAGCAGCCGCCGGTTGCCGAAGGGCGAGCCGCCGTCGAGGACCACCAGGTCGAGGTCGCGGTGAAGCGCGAGGTACTGAAAGCCGTCGTCGAGGATCAGGATCTCCGCGCCGAGCTCGGCGGCGCGCCGGGCCAGGCGGGCCCGATCGCTCCCGACGAGGACGAGAGTTCCCGGGCAGCGGCGCGCGATCAGCACCGGCTCGTCGCCGCCCTCCTCCGCGCTCGCCAGGACCCGCTCGCCATCGGCGACGACGATCTCTCCCCTCCCCTTCCGGCCGTATCCGCGGGACAGGACCGCCGGGCGGAAACCGCGCTCGAGAAGTCTGCTCGCCAGGTAGATGGCGACNGGCGTCTTCCCCGCGCCCCCGACGGCGAGGTTGCCCACCGAGATCACCGGCAATCCGGCGCGCACCACCCGGAGCCGACCCGCCCGGTAGAGCCGGGCGCGAAGCGAGACCGCGGCCCGGTAGAGGGCCTCGGGCGCAGCGAGGGGAGCGAGCCTGAGGCGCTGGGCCAGGCTGCGGCTCTCCTCGTGAAAGAAGGAGGGCGTCATGCCCCCGGCTCCATCCGGCCGTAGGGACGGCGCATGGTCGCCACACGCTGCGCCAGGCCGAGCAGCGCCTCGCGGCAGGCCCGCTCGGCCGCGACACCTCCGCCTTCGCGTCCGGCGCGAAGCGCCGCGCGCGCCGCCTCCAGCACCACCTCGGCCGGCAGCGCCTCCAGACAGGCGCGATCGCCTTGCGCGCAACCGCCCTTGCCGTAGTTGGTACAGGGGGAACAGGAGAGCGGCAGCGCCACCACCCCTCCCAGTCCCGGCGCCGGCCCCCACCGGCGCTGCGAGGTCGGCCCGAAGACGGCGATCACCGGTGTTCCCACCGCCTGCGCCAGATGGGCCGGTCCCGAGTCCACGGTGACGAGGAGCGAGAGGCGGGAAAGGACCGCGGCGAGTCCCGCGACGTCCAGGCTCGCCGTCTCGCCCAGGGGGGGGCGGGCGAGTCCGGAGCGCAGCCGATCGAGCTCGGCGCGATCCTCGGGACCGCCGACGAGAACCACCTCGACTCCCTCCCGTTGCAGGGCCGCACCCACCTCGGCGAAGCGCTCGGGCGGCCAGCGCTTGAGGCTCCAGCGCGCGCCCGGTGCCAGGCCGACCAGCGGCGCGCCACCGGCAGGGTCGACGAGGCGCGCGGCGAGCTCGAGGGCTTCGGGAAGCAGCGCCACCTGCGGACGGAGGTCGCCGGGACGGAGGCCGAGGGGCTCGAGGGCGTCGAAGTAGAGCGCCGCCGCCGGCTTTTCGTCGAGGATGGGGCCGCCGCCGAAGAGCGAGCCCAGCGCCCCGCGGATCCCCTTTCGCTTCACCAGCCGGAGGCGACGCCGGGCGCGCAGCCGCAAGAGGATCGCGAGCGTGCGCGCCTTGTTCTGGAAGTCCACCGCCAGGTCGAAGGGCCCGCCCTCGTCCATCGCGCGAAGCAACTCCTGAACACCGCCTTCCCGCGGGAGGACCCAGACGCGCGAGACGAAGGGAAGACCGCGAAAGAGGGGCGCGTAGGCGGGGCTGGTCAGAATCTCCACCGGCGCGCCGGCCTGCGCGGCCAGGGCGCGGAGAGCGGGCGTGACGAGGACCACGTCTCCGAGCGCCGAGGTTCGAAGCGCGAGCACGCGCATCACGCCGCCTCCTCGAAATCGCGCTCCTCGAGCAGGCGGAGCATCTCGTCCACGTTGCGGCGCGAGGCCCCGCCCACGGAAAGGACCGCGCTCCGCGCCAGGGCGCCCAGCTCGGCCAGCCGCGCCGGCCGGTCCAACAGATCCAGCGCGGCGCGGGCGAGGTGATCGGGATCGGAGACCTGGATGCCGCCGCGGCCGAGGAGGACCTGCACGCTGTCGCGGAAGTTTTGCATGTTCGGTCCGAAGAAGACCGGCTTTCCCTGGGCGGCAGGCTCGAGGATGTTCTGGCCTCCTCGCCGAGTGAAGGAACCGCCGACGAAGACGATCGTGGCGTGGCGGTAGGCGGCGTAGAGCTCGCCGATGGTGTCGAGGATGACCACGTCGGCGTCGGCTCCGCCCCGCGTGCGGTAGCCGACGGAGAATCCCTCCGCCTGCACGAGGCTGGCGATGCGCGGGGCGCGATCCACGTAGCGCGGTGCGATGATCATGCGCAGGGAGGGATGGGCCTGCCGAAGCCGACGAAAGACTCGAAGCAACGGCCCCTCCTCTCCTTCGTGGGTCGAACCGGCGAAGAAGATCGGCCCGGGGCCCAGCGCCTCGGCCAGCCCTTCCGGTTCGAAATCCTCCGAGGGGACCAGGGCGTCGAACTTGCTGTTGCCGGTGACGCGGATCCGCCCCGGAGGCGCGCCCAGCTCCAGGGCGCGTTCCGCCTCGTCCTCCTCGCGCATCAGCAGCAGATCCACCTCCGTGAGCGGATTGCCGATGAGCGAGAAGAGGGCCCGGTAGTGGCCCATCTTCTGCGCATCGAAACGGCCGTTGGTCAGGACCACCCTGCTGCCGTGGCGCTTCGCCGCGCGGATCAGGTTCGGCCAGATCTCGGTGTACTCGAGCACGAGGATGTCCGGGGCGATCGCCTTGACCGCGCGGCGCGTGGCACCCGGCAAGTCCCACGGAAGGTAGGTCACCTCGTCGACGAGGTTGCCGAGGCGGCGGGCGATGGCGTGGCCGGAGTCGGTGATGGCGGAGACGACGATGGTGGCGCCGGGTGCGCGCCGCCGAAGCTCCTCCGCGATGGGCCGGAGCGCGAGGAGATCGCCCGCCGAGGAGCCGTGCAGCCAGATGCGCGGTTTGCCCCGGCCGCGGGCGAAGCCGCGCGGGTAGAAGCCGAATCGCTGCAGTTGGCCCTTGCGCGTCTTGCGGTGCAAGAGCAGGAGCGGCCAGAGCAGCGCGAAGGCGACGTAGCCGAATAGGACGTAGAGCGGGCGCACCGGCTTTGGGTTTACGACCCCTCGGGAGCCGACGTCAACGGGAGCGCCGAGGAGGCGATCCAGAGTCTCTCGCCCCCCCAGGGGAACCCCGCCTCCACGTAAACCTCGGCCCGCCAGGAGCCGGGCCTCCAGGGCGTGCGCAGGGCGGGCCCCGGGCCACGCGCGACCTCCTGCCCGTCGCGAAAGAGCGCGATCCGGACCTGCGCCACGGCCACCTCCGCCACCACCTCGCCTCCCTCGACGCGGAAGGAAAAGGAGCTCGCGTCGCCCAGCGCAGGAACCGAGCAGAAGGTCCGTGCCTCGGCGATGGCCTTCAGCACCGCGCCTGCATCCGCCTCGGGATCTCGGCCCCACGCCTCCCGCTGCGCGGGCGAAAGCCAGAGATTCAGTCCGAGCGCGGCGAAGGACGAGAGGTAGGGGGGAAGGCCGTGGGCGTCCACCCCACAGAGCATGGCGAGGTCGCGCGCCTCGGCGATCTCGTCGTAGCGGCNGAGGGCCTCGTCCGGCCTGTGCATGAGCAGAGCCGCGAGCTTGCGGTGATCGCCCACCAGCGCCACGAGAGGCCAAAAGAGCCGGCCCTGTCGCCGCAGCGTCGCCTCGCGGAAGGCGGAGTCGAGCGAAAGCGCCTCGAAGCCGACGAATCCCTCCGAAGCGGGGTCGGCCCAGGGGCGCTTGAGATTGACCGGATGGGCCAGGACTGCCAGGCCGCCGCTCTCCTCGATCGCCCGGAGAACGCCGGGGCCGCGCTCGGCCGGGACCTCCGAAACCCCCAGCGCGATGACGTGCCCCGCCTCGGCGGAGATCTCGACGCCCGGCACGACCAGCACCCCTTCCACCACCGTGGGGGCGGGCGGCTCGAGGAGGTTGTGCTCGGTGACCACGAGGAAGCGTCCGCCGAGCCTTCGCGCGGCGAGCGCCGCCTCCTCCATGGTGCCGCGGCCGTCGTGGGAGCGGGTGGTGTGGACGTGGAAGAAGCCGAGGATCGCCCTCTGCCCCGGGGGCACCTCGAGCGCGGGAAAGGGGGCGAGACGGACGGCGATCGCCAGGGCCGCGACGAGCCCGAATGCCGCCGCGTGCGCGCCGAGGACGAGCCGGCGCCGGCTCACGCAACCTCCCGGCCGGCCCCCTCCTGCAGCTCGAGCAGGCGCCGGTAGGCTCCATCGCGAGCGGCGAGTTCCTCGTGGGTCCCCTGCTCCACGATGCGGCCGTTGGCGAGAACGCAGATGCGATCCGCCGCGCGGATCGTTCCGAGTCGGTGCGCCACCACCACCACCGTCCGGCCCTTCGCGATCCTGCGCAGCGAGGCCTCGACCTCGCGCTCGGTTTCCACGTCCAGTCCGCTCGTCGCCTCGTCCAGCAGGAGGATCGGCGCGTCGCGGAGAATGGCGCGCGCGATGGCGATGCGCTGGCGCTGCCCGCCTGAGAGGCGGCTACCGCCCTCCCCCACCACCGTGTCCAGCCCCTCGGGGAGGGCGCGGACGAAATCGAGCGCGCCCGCGGCGGCCAGCGCCGCGCAGACTGCCTCGTCGCTCGCCTCGCGTCCCTCGCGAACGTTCTCCCGGATCGACTCGTCGAAGAGGTAGGCGGCCTGCGGCACGTAGGCGATCTGTTCGCGCAAGGAGACCGGGTCGACGCTGCGCAGATCGACGCCGTCGAAGAGAACCCGTCCCTCGGTGGGATCGATCCAGCGGCCGATGAGGTCGAGAAGCGTGGTCTTGCCGCCTCCGGAGGGGCCGACCAGGGCGACCATCTCCCCCTTGCGAATCTCCAGGTCCACGCCGTCGAGGGCGACGCGATCGCCGTAAACGACCCGCACGCCGTCCAGGCGAATGCCCTGCGAGAGGGGGGGAAGCGTGCGACCGAGCCCCGAAACCTCGATGCTCGGCGCCTCGTCGAGCGTCTCGAAGATGCGATCGGCGCCGGCCAGGCCTTGCAAGAAGAATCCGCCCACCTTGCCGAGGTTCTTGGCCGGCTGAAAAAGCAGCGCCACCGCAGCGAGGAACGAGAGGACGTCCGCGCCGAGGACGGTGCCGCTGGAAAGGGCGCGCACGGCGAAGGCCAGGGCGAGGGCGGCGCCGACCATGGTCAGAAGCTCCATGGCGGGGCTGGCGACGCCGCGCGAGGCCAGGCTCTTCTTCTGCAGGGCGATCCAGCGATCGTTTTCCTCGCGGAAGCGGCGACCGAGATGCGCCTCCATGCCGTAGGCCTGCACCACGCGGATGCCGGCGACCGCCTCGTGGACGAGCGAGGCCAGCCGGCCCACGCTGCGCTGCCCCTGCCGCGCCACCCGCCGCAGCCGCCGTGCGAGCCGCACCAGCGGCACCGCGGCCGCGGGGACCAGGCCGAAGGCCACGAGCGAGAGCTTCCAGTCGAGGTAGACGCAGAGCGCGAGCAGCGCCACCACCTGGAGCGAGTCGCGCAGGTAGGTGGGAAGCGCGACGTGCAGCGCGGTCTCCACGGCGAGGAGGTCGGGACCGAAGCGCGAGAGGATGTCCCCGGTTCGCTTGCCGGCGAGGTCGCGAGAGCCGAGGCCGAGCAAGCGCCGAAAGAGGGCCATCCGCAGGTCGACCACCACCTTCTGGGCCAAGAGCCCCATCCAGTAGAAGTGGCCGAGGTAGGCCGCGCCCTTCAGCAGACCGAGGACGAGGAGGACGAGGGGAACGTAGAGGAGGAGCTGATTGCGGTCGAGCGCGGCGGGATCTTCGACCGCGAGGCGCAGGACCAGCGCGAGCCCCTCCTCCTTCCCGGTGGTGAGGAAGTGCAAGAGCGGACCTGCCACCCAGGCATAGCCCATGGTCGTGACTGCGAGGACGACCATGCACGACAGGCCCGCGAAAAAGAGCGCCCGGTGCGCCAGGACGTGCCCGAGCAGGCGCGCCAGGGCCGAGCGCTTCATGCGCGGCCTCCCTCGAGGAGGCCGGGCAGCGCCTCGCCCAGGCCGTCGATGACGAACTGCAGGGCGATCGCCGCGAGCAGTAGGCCCATGACGCGCTCGAGGATGGCGAGACCGTTTTTGCCGAGGACGCGCTCCACCACCGCCGCTCCACGGAGAAGGAGATAGGTGAGCAGCGCCACGAAACCGATCGCCACCACCACCATCGCCACCTGGAACCAGTTCGAGGCGCGCGTGGTGAGCACCACCGCGGTGGCGATCGAGCCGGGCCCCGCGAGGAGCGGCATCGCCAGCGGGACGATGGCGATGTCGTCCTTGCGGCTGGCGGCGTCGATCTCCTCGTCCGAGGTTCGCGTATCCGACTGGCGGTGGCGGAGCATGTCCAGCGCGGTCAAGAGCAAGAGCAGACCACCGGCCACCTTGAAGGCGGCGAGGCTGACCCCAAGGAGATCGAAGACCACACTGCCGCCCAGGGCAAAGAAGGTGACGACGAAGAAGAAGATCGTCGTCGCCTTGCGCGCCGCCTTCCGGCGCTTTTCGGGCGAGTCGCGCCGCGTCAGCGCGAGGAAGATCGGCGCGAGTCCGAGGGGATCGACGACGAAGAAGAGCGCGGAGAGCGAGACCAAGAAGAAACTGGCCGATTCAACGAGCATCGGGGACCACGATTGCCGGTCCGCCGGCGGCCGTGAGGACGCGCTCTGCCAGCCGGGAGAGGATCTCCGCCGCGGCGCGATCGCCGAATCCGGGCCCCCCCAGCTGCGCGCGCAGGGCCGAGAGGTCCCGCAGCATCGTTTCCCTCGGACCGCCTTCGGAGAGCAAGGGAGAGAGCGCGCCGGCCAGGGTCTCGGGCCGGAGCGCTTCCTGAAGAAGCTCAGGGACGGCAGGTTTACCCAAAAGGATGTTGACGATGCAAGCGTGGGAGAGGCGGACCAGGCGGCGAGCCACGAAGACGGAGACCGGATGCGCCCGGTAGACCATGACCTCCGGGCAAAGCGCCAGGGCCGCCTGCAGCGTGGCCGTTCCCGAGCAGACCGCGGCGGCGTCGGCAGCCCGCAGCACCTCCGAGGTCCGGCCTTCGAAGATCTCCACCTGCAGCGAGGGATGCCCGGCGAGCGCGGCCTCGATGGTCGGGCGGAAGCGCGGATGCGCCAGAGCAAGAGCAAAGCGGACGCCGGGAAATTCGCCTGCGAGGATCTCCGCCGCGCCGAGGAGATCGCCGAGAACTCCGCAAATCTCCGCCGTTCGCGATCCCGGCAGCAGCGCCACGATCCTCCCCTCCTCCGGAAAGCCGAGGCGACGCCGGCACGCATGCCGATCGGGGAGCTCGGCCAGGACCGGGTCGTCGAGAAGGGGATTGCCGACGTAGCGCGCCGGGACCCCGCGGCGCGAGAACCACTCCTCCTCGAAGGGATAGATGCAAAGCAGCGCGTCGAGATCGCGGAGCATCCGGACGCGCGACTCGCGCCAGGCCCAGGCCATGGGCGCGATCACGTAGAAGATCGGGATGCCGAGGTGACGGAGCTCGCGGGCGAGGCGCAGATTGAAATCGGGCGCGTCGAGGAGAATGGCCGCGTCCGGCCGGTTGCGCTCCGCCCAGCGGACGAGGTTGCCGAGGATGCGGAGGATCCCGGCCAGCCGCGGCAGGACCTCCACGAAGCCCATCACCGAGAGTTCGGAAACGTCGTGCAGGCGCGATAGACCCTCGGCGGCCATCGCCTCCCCGCCGAGCCCGACGAACTCCGCCCCGGGAACGCGAGCGCGCAGGGCCCGTAGGACCTGCGCGCCGTTTCGATCGCCGGAGGCCTCTCCCGCGGAGACCAGGATCCGCATGGTTCAGAGACCGAGGCTGGCCCGCTCGCCCACGAAGGGGTTGTCCCGGCGCTCGCGGCCAAGGGTGGAGGGCGGTCCGTGCCCCGAGTAGAAGACGACCTCGTCGCCGAGGGGAAAGAGCTTGAGGCGGATCGAGTCGCGCAGCTGCGGCCAGGAGCCCCCGGGGAAATCGGTGCGCCCCACGCTCCCGGCGAAGAGGGTGTCTCCGGTGATGAGGATGCCGTCCTCCGGGAAATGGAAGCAGCATCCGCCGGGCGTATGGCCGGGCGTGTGGATCACGCGGAAGCGCTTCTCCCCCACGGAAAGCTCCTCGCCATCCGCGAGCCACCGATCCACGCGAGGCGAAGGCGGCGAGGGAAGGCCGAACATCTGCCCCTGGATCGGCAGGGCATCGAGCCACTGCTGCTCGCCGGGGTGGATGTAGAAGGGAAGCCCGTACCGCTCCTGAAAGTAGTAGACCGCCCCCGCGTGATCGAGGTGAGCGTGGGTGTTGATCACGTAGATCGGGCGGAGGCCGTGCTCCGCCACGATGGCCTCGATCCGCTCGGGCTCGTCCCCCGGATCGACGAGGATCGCCTCGCGGGTGGCGGGATCCCCCACCACGTAGGCGTTCTCCTGGAAGGGGCCCACCGTGGCCCAGGCGACGATCGGCTTCAAGGCCTCAGGCGGTAAACGACGTGCCGCAGCCGCAGGTGGCCTTGGCCTTGGGGTTGTTGAACTTGAAACCGGCCCCCTGGAGGGTCTCCACGAAGTCGATCACCGTGCCGTCCAGGAAGGGAACGCTCTGCCGGTCCACGGCCACGCGGATGCCGCCACACTCGTAGGTGAGGTCGGTCTCCCGGGGCTCGCGGACCAGGTCCAGGTCGTAGTTGTAGCCCGAGCAGCCGCCGCTGACGACGGCGATCCGGAGCAGGTGGCCCTCGAGCTTCTGCTCCTCGATGGTCTCCCGGACCTTCTTGACCGCGAGCTCGGTCAGGCCGACGGGCGTCTCGGGGCCGAAGGAAAACCCGCTCACCGGGGTGGGGATGTTCTGCGTCTCCATCGCCATTCCTCGCAAAAAAAGCGCGCCTCGGGCTGAATCGCCGGGTCGGCCACTGTATAACCTTCCGAACCCGGGATTTCCACCCGGCGCGCGGGTGGAAGTCCCCGTTTCAACCATGGAGGACGAGATGGCCATTTCCGCAGGCGCGAAGGCGCCCGGCTTCGAGCTGGAATCCACCGCCGGTCGCCTGAAGCTCGACGGCCTCGGCAAGCGCCTCGTGCTCTACTTCTACCCGCGGGACAACACGCCGGGATGCACGCGGGAGGCGCAGGGTTTCGCCGAGCTCTACGAGGAGTTCCGCGCGCTCGGAGCGGAGGTCTGGGGCGTCTCGAAGGACTCCCTCGCCTCCCACGAGCGCTTCAAGAAGAAATACGCCCTCCCCTTTCCGCTCCTTTCCGATCCCGACAACCAGGTGGCGCGCGCCTACGGCGCCTTCGGCACGAAGAAGATGTACGGAAAGGAGGTGGAGGGGGTGATCCGCTCCACCTTCGTCATCGGGCCCGACGGCGAGATCGAGGCCGTTTGGTCGCCGGTGAAGGTGGACGGTCACGCCGAGCAGGTACTCGCCCGGGTTCGCGAGCTCGCCGGTCGCTGACCGCGAACCTGCGGCCGCGAAAAACAAAGCGGGCGATGAGGAAAGCCTCGCCCGCTTTTTCAATCAGGTGAGATCCGGCGAGCCGGCGATCAGACGAACTTCATGCCGGGCTTCCACTCCGCCGGGCAGCGCTCGCCGGTCTGCGCCGCCTGCAGGATGCGCAGCACCTCGCTCACCGACCGGCCGACGTTGGGGCTGTTGTACGAGGCCCACTGGATGACGCCGTCGGGGTCGATGATGAAGGTGGCGCGGGTGGAAATGCCCTGGTCCTCGAGGAGCGCGCCGTACTTGCGCGAGATCTCCTTCTTGAGGTCGGAGAAGAGCGGATACTTCAGCTCGCCGAGGCCGTTGTTGATCCAGGCCTTGTGCGAGTGCTCGGAGTCGACCGAGCCGCCGAGGATCTCGCAGTTGAGCGCCTTGAACTCCTCGTAGCGGTTCGAGAACTCCTGGATCTCCGTGGGGCAAACGAAGGTGAAGTCCAGGGGGTAGAAGAAGAGGACCAGCCACTTGCCCTTGTAGTCCGAGAGCGAGACGGTCGTGAAATCGCCCTTGCCGACGACCGCCTTGGCCGTGAAATCCGGAGCCTTCTGCAGAACCTGAACCATGTTCTCTCCTCCTGTTGGGAAAACGGCACTCGCCGTGCCGGGTCCGTATTGGATGCGCGGAGGTCGCGGACGTTGCAAAAGCCCTCGCAAAGGACGTAGGGGACGCCTCTAGATATTGAGGAGCTTACCGGGTGTCAAGGAAGGGAGGACGGCAGTCGATGGTGAAGACGGGACGCGCACAGCGGCCGATCCGCGAGGACCTGGTGCGGTCGCTGGTGCTCGAAGCCTACGGCGCCATCCGTGGCGAGGGCCATGTCGCCGATCGCACGCTCGAGCGGATCCTCCGACGCGAGCGCGGGCTCGGTTCGCGCGAGAGGCGAAGGGTGAGCGAGGCGGTCTACGGCATCTTGCGCTCCGAATTCCGCAACGACGCCCTGCTTCGCCGCTCGCTGGGTGCGCGCTACGAGAGCCTGGATACCCTGGCCCGGGGCGCCCTCCACTACGAGATCTGGCGGCTTTCCGGCACCGGCCTGCCCGTGGAGCAGGAATATTCCCGCAGCGGTCTGTCCCGGGCGCTGCTGCCGGGGGTACTGGCCTGCCTCGACCCGGCCGCGGCCCAGGCCTACCTTCCCGACGATCCCGCGGCCCGGCTGGCCATCCGGCACTCGCTTCCCGAGTGGATCGCCCACGTCTTCGTCCGCGAGGTCGGCNTGACCGAGGCGGAGGCGCTCGCCGCTTCCCTCACCGAGCGCGCGCCGCTGACCATCCGCGCGAACACCCTGCGGACCGACCGTGAATCCCTCCGCCAGCGCCTCCTCGAGGAAGGCGTGAAGACGAGCCTTACGCCCCACTCTCCCTTCGGCCTGCGCGTGGAGGTCCGCCAGAACCTCATGCAGCTCCCCTCCTTCCAGGAGGGCCTCTTCGAGATCCAGGACGAGGGCTCGCAGCTCCTCGCCCTGCTCCTCTCGCCCGAGCCGGGCTGGAAAGTGGTGGACGCCTGCGCGGGGGCCGGCGGCAAGACCCTCGCCCTCGCCGCGCTCATGCAGAACCGGGGTCGGATCCTCGCCCTCGACCCCGACGGGCGCCGGCTCTCCCAGATCGGGCGGCGCGCCCGCCGCGCCGGCGTTCACAACTGGGAGGCGGCACAGGTGCCGGACGAGGGGCTCTCGGAGGTGGAGCGTCGCTGGACGGCGCGAGCGGATGCGGTACTCGTGGACGCTCCCTGCACCGGGCTCGGCGTCCTCCGCCGCAACCCGGACGCGGCCAGCCGCCTCCGCCCCGAGGACCTGCGCGAATTCCCGGTGCTGCAACGCCGCCTGCTGGACCGCTACGCCGCCCTCGTCCGCCCGGGCGGGCGGCTCGTCTACGGCACCTGCAGCGTGGCGCGGGAAGAGAACGAGGAGGTGGTGGAATCCTTCCTCGCCGACCATCCGGAATTCGAGCTCCGTCCGGTGGCCGAGACCCTCGGCCGCGAGCGAGCCGAGTCGCTCGGACTCGATCGCTACCTGCGGCTCTTTCCGCACCGCCACGGCACCGACGGCTTCTTCGGCGCCCTCCTGGTTCGCGCTCAGTAGCCGTACTTCATCAGCTTGTGATCCGTGCGGTTGGTGATCCACAGGTGGCGCCGCGCCGGATCGATGGCGAGCCCGCCGGGCACATAGCCCAGCTCGATCGACCAGACGAAGGAACCGAAGGAGTTGAAGTAATGTAGCCGACCGCTCCCCGGGGTGTCGCTCGCGGAATCGACGACGAAGAACCCTCGATCCCCGTCGACGGCGATCCCGGCTGGCCCGGTGAAGCTGCCGGGCTCGGTGCCCGCCTCGCCGCTGGCGTCGCTGGAAAAGCCGCTCGAGCCGCGACCGACGGAACCGCGGGCCTGGAAGCTGGTGGCGGTGTAGCGCGAGACGCGATGGTTCCCGGGCTCGACCAGCAGGAGGTAGTCGCTGAACCCGCCGCCGATCCTCCCGAGCGCTGGAACTCCACCCTCGTCCATGCCGAAGTCGAGCTCTCCGCGGCCCGAGCCCGGCGTGCCCCCTTGGCTCCACGTCTGGGCCCCGGTATCGACGTCGTAGGTCTGGAGCCTGCCGCGGCCGTTGGTTACGGCAACGCCGCGCCCCTGAATCGTGCCGAGGACGGCCACCGGCGCTTCGAGACCCTCCACCAGCGTCCGGGCGCCGTCCTCGCCCAGGACGAGGATCCGCCCGTGGCCCGAATCGGCGACCACCACCTCGCCGAAGATGCTGACGGCGACTCCGCCGATGGGGGCGTTCAGCCCCGGCGGAGGGTCCTCGTCGCCGCAACCCGCGGCCTCTCCCTCCTCGAAAAAGCCGAAGGCGGCGCCATCGTGCCCGAAGTAGCCGAGGAACGTGCCATCCAGGTCCAGCTTCTGCACCTGGTTCCCCTCCTTCTCCACGACGTAGACGTGGCCCGAGGCGACGACGACGGTGGGATCGGCGAAACCATCGTTGCCGCAGTCGTATCCGCCAAAGGCGCCGAGCAGAGGGAGGTCGGGCTGCCAGGCGACGAATTCCATCCGCCCGTTCTCCAGCGCGGCGCCGTCCTCCGCCACCACCTTGGTCGAGACCACGAGGACGTAGGTCTCGCCTGCGGCGAGGCCCTGGCGCAGGCTGAGGACGACCTCGTTCGGGCTCCCTTGCCTCCGCTGGGCGCCCCAGACCGCGTTCGGCACGCCCTCGATGCCGAAGTTGTCCGGATCCGAGGCGGGACGGCGCGCCACCGCCCGGTCGAAGCGAAGGAGCAGGCGATCGGCGGCGGTCGCCTCCACCGAGAGCAGGCGCAGCGGCCCCACGACCACGAGCGGCTTGGGCCCCCACTTGCCGCCTCCCGGCGGCGGGGTCTCCACCCGGAGCATGTAGGTTCCCTCCACATTCGCCACTGCGGCCGGGATCTTCGCCACCAGGGTGGTCGGGCTCGAGACGGACTCGTCCACCTCGAGCTGCAGCTCGTCGAGGAAGACCGCCGTCCGGCCCAGGTAGAAATTCTTCCCCTCGATCGTCAGGGTGACGTCGCGATCGGTGCGCGTGACGACCTCGGGAGAGTAACGGCTCACGACCAGCGGCAGAGCGTCGTCCGTCACCGTGAAACGCGGCCCCTCCAGCGTGATTCCGCGGCTGACGATTCGCGTCGGGCCGGAGTGGGCCTGCCACGGCACGTCGACCGCGAACCAGGTCCCGTCCTCCGCCGCGAGCAAGCCGACCGATTGCAGCGTGGGGACCTCGGCCCCCTCCCGCGCCGAGAAGAGGACGAGGTTGTCGGAGGCCAGGCGGGCGAAGTTCTTGCCCACCACGCGCAGGCGAAAGCCGCGTCCCGTGCCGCCTGGCGGCTCGAATCCATGGACCTGGGGACGATCGTCTCCCCCGGAGCCTCCCGTGCCTCCCGCGCCGCCGCCCTCACCGCCATCGCCGCCCGAGCCGCCATCTCCGCCGGCGCTTCCACCCGATCCGCCCGCGGCCCCGGATCCGCCGGAGCCGCCGGGAGGCTCGGTGGGCCCCGTCCCGCAGGACGCGAGCCACAGGACGAGCGCACAGACCCACGACGGCCCGATGATGCGTCGGCTCATCGCTTTCCTCACGCGGTTTCGAAACGTTTCGAAGCGATGTTCGGCATGCTTCGCGTCGCGAGTCAAGATCGCCGTTCGAGGTGGCCCGGGCACGGAAAAGGCGCGGGCCTGCGCCCGCGCCTTCCGTCGACGGCCTTCCGGGAGCCGCCGTCTCGACGCTGCGGCACCTCGGCCGCAGCGCCATCTCAGGGGAGCTCGTAGAGCATCAACTTCTGCGCGCTGCGGTTGACCACCCAGAGCCAATCCCGCTCCGCGTCGATGGCGATGCCGCCCGGCACGAAGTTCAGCTGGAACTGCCAGCCGAATTTCCCGTCGGTCCCGAAGCGCTGGATGCGACCTCCGCCGGAGATGCCGCCCTTCGTGTCGGAGACGAAAAGCCCGCCGAAGGCGTCGAAGGCGATGCCGCTCGGGTTGGTGAACTCACCCGCGCCGGTGCCGGATTCCCCCGTGGCGTGGCCCTTGAAGTCCTGCGACCCCGCGCCGATCGAGCCCTGCGCGACGAGCGCCGAGCTGTACTGCTTCACGCGGTGGTTCCCGGTATCGACCACGTAGGTCAGGCTGGCGTGGTCGACCACCACGGGGATCGCCTCGTCGGTGGTGAGGAAGAAGAGGTGGTTGCGACCGCTGCCCGGCACGCCCTCGCCGACGGTCCCCTTCGCCTGACCGGTATTCGGGTCGAGGAGCTTGAAGTTCGCCTCGCCCGCCGTCACGGCGACCTGGCCACGAGCCAGGCCCAGAAGCACCGTATGCTCCACCGTATTCGTGTAGAACGCATCCCATCCGGCCTCGGTGATCTTCCACACGCGGCTGCCGCGATCGGAGACGAAGAGGCCGGCCGCGGTCTCCACCGCCTGACCGAAGGGCTGGTCGAAGCCGCCGGTCGCGGAGCAATCCGGAGTGGCGCTGGTTTCGAAATAGCCGCGGGAGGTCCCGTCGTGCCCGTAGAAGCCGAGGAAATTGCCCTCGGGGTCGAGGACCTTGACCTGGTTGCCCCCTTTGTCGACCACCAGCAGGTCACCGCCCAGGCCGATGGTCACGCTGACGGGATCGACGAATCGATCGACCGCGCACCCCGGCCCGCCGACCTCCTTCAGCAGCCGAGGCGGCGTTCCGAAGCCGACGAAAGGCGCTTCCCGATTCTGGATGTCGCCCCCGTCCTGCGATTTCACGCTATCGCTGACCCGGACTCGATAGGTCTGGTTGGGCTGCGGGCGGAAGTTGAGGGTCAGGTCGACCTTGTTGCCGGCGCCATCCTGCACCAGCCGGGCATCGGTGACCGCGTTCTGCCGGTTGACGATGGAGTAGTTGCGCCGGTTGGTCGCCGCGCTTGCCGAGACCGGCCGGTCGAAGATCAGGCGGATCCGCTGCTCCCCGATCGCCTTCGCCCTGAGAAGGTTGAGCCCGTAGACGACCTTGATCGTGCGGACCGCCGAGGTGCCGCCCCCGGGCGGCGGCGTGAAGAGCTGCACCGAGTGGCTGCCCGGCGTCCGGGCCATCTCGGCAGGGAGGTTGAAGGAAACCGAGCCGACGATCCCCTGGCTACCCTGCGGCCATTCGATCGGGAATTCCTCGTTGTCGAGCTTGAGGATGGTCACGTCCCGGTAGAAGCCGGAACCGGTGAGCGTGATCCGCACGGGGGCGTCCCTGGCGGTGATCAGCTCGGGCGAGACGCTGTTGAGGATCGGCGGAAGCCGCTCGTCGGTCACCACGAAATCCGGCCCCTGCAGCGTCACCTCGCCGCCGGCCGTCTCCACGGTGATCCGGGTCGGACCGCTGTGCGCGTTGTAGGGGACGTCCACCTCGAACCAACTGCCGTCGGAGGCGGCGGCGATACCGCGAGCGGTGATGTTGGGCGTGCCCGCCGAGCCCGAGAAGAGGACGGCGTTCTTCGAAGCGAGGGGATGGAAGTTGCGCCCGATCACCCGGATGCGGAATCCCGGCCCTGCCTGGTCGGGCTCGAAGGCCTCGACCTCCGGCAGCCCGCCCGGCTCGCCGCCGCTGCCCCCCGTGCCTCCGGAACCGCCGGAGCCCCCGTCTCCACCCCCGGAGCCGCCGGGCCCCGGACCATCGCCACCGCTTCCGCCGGTCCCGGCCCCTCCTCCGGTACCACCGCCGGAGGGATCGTTCGGTTCACCACACGCAGCCAGGATCGAGAGGGCGCAAAGCACCGAGAGAATACGTGTCGCGAGTCGCATCGAACCCCTCGAAAGACGAAACCCCGCGAATTGTTCCGTCAGTGCGAGAGGTCGTCAAGCAAGCCCGACCAGCGCGATCCCCGCTCGGTCGGCGGCCGCGACCGTGGCCGCCTCGTCGAGGACGTAGGCGAGACCGGCCGGGAAGGCCATCACCGCGGCGCCCGCGGCCGCCAGGGTCTCGATCGTGGTCGGACCGATGGTCGGCAGGTCGAAGCGGACGTCCTGCCCGGGCTTGGCCACCTTGACCACCACGAACCCCTTTCCCCCCACCTCGCCGGCCCGGCGGATGCAGCGATCCGTGCCTTCCATGGCCTCGACGGCGACGACATTGCCCCGCTTGACGCAGACCGTCTGGCCGATGTCGGCCTCGCTGACCGCCGTCGCCACCCGGTAGCCCAGGCGAATGTCCTCCCAGAGTTCTTCCGAGGGGCGGCGTCGGGTGTAGCAGCCCTCCCGCGCCACGATCTCCGGGCAAACGCGGGCGGGGTCGATGATGGTCACGCCCTCCTCCTCGAAGACGCCGGCGATGGTGCGAAGGAGGTCGTCGTTCCCCCAGTTGCGCACCTTGGACATGTGCTTGAGGGCGAGCAGGTCGGGCCAGATGCCCCCGAAGACCCGCACCTTGGCGATGCCTCCGGCCATCGCCGCCTCGCGGACGCCCTCCTTCTCGAAGGCGCGGACGATCTTTCCGAGCTGGCCGAGCTTGACCCAGGTCACCGAATCGCAGTGCTGCTCGATGGCGGGGTCGGTCTCGCCCTCGTGTGCGACGGCGACCACCCGATAGCCCGAGGCGCGGGCGCTCCTGGCGAAGAGGATGGGAAAGATTCCGTTGCCGGCGATCAGGCCGACGGCACGATTCATCGGCGCGTCACTCCACGCTGGGAGCCCTCCACGAAGCGAAGGAGGTGCTCCACGTTGGGGTCGTCCGGGATCTCCGCGCGAACCCGCACGATCGCCTCCCGCAACCCCAGCTTCATGCGGAAGAGGATGCGGTAGGCGCGCTTGATGTTCCGAATCTGCTCCTCGGTGAAGCCGTGGCGAATCAGCCCCACCGTGTTCAGCCCGGCGAGCTGGGCGCGATGCCCGGAGACGGTGCAGAAGGGAGGGACGTCCATGCCGATCATCGAGCCGCCGGAGATGAAGGCGTGCTTTCCGACGCGGACGAACTGGTGGACGCCCGAGAGCCCCCCGAAGATCGCGTGGTCCTCGACCTGGACGTGGCCCGCGAGCATGGCGCCGCTCGAGAGGATCACCCCGTCGCCCAGCGTCACGTCGTGCGCCACGTGGGTGTAGGTCATCAGAAGGCATTTGCGCCCGATCTTGGTGAGGCCGCCGCCCTCCTCGGTTCCGATGTGGACCGAGGCGAATTCCCGGACGACCGTCCCGTCGCCGATCTCGAGGCGCGTCGGCTGACCGCGGTACTTGAGGTCCTGCGGGATGACGCCCACGGAGCAGTGGTGAAAGAGAACCACGTTCTTGCCGATGGTCGTATGCCCCTCGACCACCGCATGGGCGCCGATCCGCGTGCCCTCGTCGATCTTCACGTGGGGCCCGATGACGGCGTAGGGCCCCACCTCTACCGTCGGGTGCAACTCGGCCGTCTTGGCGACGATGGCAGTCGGGTGAATCCTGGTCATGGCTTCACCGGTCCGCGATCGTGGCCGTCAGCTCCGCCTCCGCCACCAGGTTGCCGGCGACCGACGCCTTGCCCGCCATCTTCCAGACCGGCCCCTTGCGCCGGATCAGCGTCGCCTCGAGGTCCAGCCGATCCCCCGGGCGCACCGGCCGCTTGAAACGAGCGTTGTCGATGCCGGCCAGGTACATCACCTTGCTCGCCCCCACGTCGGTCGGCTCGGTGAAGTAGGCGAGCAAGGCCGACGCCTGCGCCAGCGCCTCGACCGTGAGGACGCCCGGCATCACCGGGTTCTCGGGGAAATGCCCCTCGAAAAAGGGCTCGTTGAAGCTGACGTTCTTGTACGCGAGCAGCTTTTCGCCGGGCACCACTTCCACGATGCGGTCCACCAGGAGGAAGGGATAGCGGTGCGGGAGGATGTCGAGGATCCGACGAAAATCGCCCTCTCTCGGTTCCATCATCGCTGCTCGAGCTCCTCGATCCGCTTCTTCAGTTCGCGGACCTGCTTGAGTAGTTCCGGTAGCCGCTGCCGCGCGGCCTGCTCCCGCAACCAGTGCTGCTGGTTCACGGCGGGATAGCCGCCGCTCTCGCTTCCCGGCTCCAGATCGGTCATGACCCGGGAGCCGGCGGCGATCTTGGCGCCCGCCCCGATCTCCAGATGACCGATCATCCCCACCTGACCGCCGACGACCACGCCCGGGCCGAGGCGGGTGGAGCCGGCGATGGCGGCGCACCCGGCCAGAAGACTCAAGGGACCGACCTCGACGTTGTGCGCCAGCATCACCAGGTCGTCGATCTTGGCGCCGTCGCCCACCTTCGTATCGCCCACGGTCCCGCGATCGATGCAGGTGTTGGCGCCGATCTCCACGTCGGCGCCGACCACCACCTTGCCCACCTGGGGAACCTTGAAGTGCCGCGGGCCGCGCGGCCCGTTCTTCTCGAAGGCGAAGCCGAAGCCATCGGCGCCGATGATCGCACCGGGCTGGATGATGGTCCGCGGGCCGATGATGCAGCCTTCCCGCACCACCACCCCGGGGTAGAGGACGCAGTCGTCGCCGATCTCCGCGCCGTCGAGGATGGCGCAGTGGGCGTGGATCACCGCCCGCTTGCCCACCTTCACCCCCCGGCCGACGTAGGCGAAGGGGAAGACGGTGGCGGTGGGATCGACTTCCGCCCCCTCGTCGATGGCCGCTCGGGGATCGATACCCGGCTCGTAGCGAGGCGGCTGGTGGAAGCGGGTGGAGACCTTGGCGAAGGCCAGGTAGGGCTCGTCGACCACCAGGAGGCTGGGACCCTCGGGAACCTCGCCCTTCGCGTGTCGCTCCGCGACGATCACCGCGCCGGCACGCGTGGCGAGGAAGGCCTTCTTGTAGCGCGGATTCGTATAGAAGCTGATGTGCGAGGGCGTTGCTCGGTCGAGCGTCTCGACGCCGACGACGCGGATCTCGTCGTCGCCGATCACCCGGCCCCCGAGCTCCTCGGCGAGGTCGCGCAGGCGGATTTCCATCTCACTTGACCTTGTAGGTGGCGTCGTACCGGCGGACGAGCTCGTTGGTGATGTCCAGGGCGGAAGGCGCGTGCAACAGGCCCGACTCGTTCACCTCGAAAACGAAGTCGAAGCCTTCCTTCTCCGCGATCTGGGCGATGATCTTCCGCATGCGGCCGAAGATCTCCTGCGTCGCCTTGCGCTCCTCCTCGGCGAGTTCGCGCTGCAGCTGGGCGTAGAGGTTGGAGACCCGCACGAGCTCCTTGTCGAGCTCCTCCATCCGCTGCCGCAGCGTGGCCTCGTCCATGGCCAGCCGCTTCTTGTCGAGCTCCTCCTTCTTGGCCCGAAGCGCCTCCTGCTCCTTGTCGAGCTGGCTCTGGCTCTTTTCCAGGCGAGCCTTCAGCCGCTCCTTGGCGGCCTTGCCCTCCTGGACCTCGTTGAGGGCCCGCTGCAGGTCCACGTAGCCGATCTTGAGCTGCGCGCCGGCAAGGCCGGGCAACGCGAGGGCGGCCAGGACGATCACGGGGAATGCGAGACGACGCATGACTTCCTCTCCAGCCCGCGGGGAATGCCGTGCGGTTTTCTAGCACCATCCGGACGAGGGTCAAGCAACCGTTCGCCTCGGCTCAGAAGGAATTGCCGATGGTGAACTCGAAGAGAATGCCCTCGTCCTCGGGGCGACGGGTCAGGGGGATCCCCCACTCGAAACGCAGGGGGCCGAGCGGAGAGAACCACCGGATGCCGAAGCCCACGGAGTGGAACATCCCGAGCGGCAGATCCTTTTCCTTGAACTCGAAGAAGTTCTCGTCCACCCCGAAGGCGTTTCCCATGTCGTAAAAGAGCACCCCCCGAACACCCAGCCGCTCGAAGATCGGAAACTCCAGCTCCGTATTGAAGACGAGCTGCTTGTTGCCGCCCACCTGGAAACGGAAAGTGGAGGCCTGGGGGTCGGTACCGCTGACCGCCACCGGCACGGTGGGCGAGATGGTCCTCAGCGTGTAGCCGCGGACCGAGTTGATGCCGCCGACGAAGTAGAGCTCCGAGAGCGGGACGTCGTCGCCCGCGATGTAGCCGATCGTCCCCTGGAACTTCAGCACGAGGCGGAGGGGCAGCGAGAAATACCACCGGGTCACGCCCGTGTAGCGGGTGTAGTCGATCTCCGAGAGCGGCGAGGGAAGCGTTCGCTCCACCGAGGCCGACTGCACGAAGCCGCGCGACGGGAAGAGCCGGTTGTTGCGGCGGTCCCAGTTGAGGGTGAGCCGGGCCGAGGAGGCGAAGCCCGAGAAGAAGCGCCCGTGCAGGGGAACCGATCCGACCAGCGATCCGCCCGCGAGTACGTCCACGTTTTCGGCGGTCAGCGTGAGGAAAAGCCGCAGGTCGTCGTCGTCGAACAAGGGGATCGGGTGGCCGAAGGTCAGGTCGCCGCCGGTGGCGTTGCGGCGGAACCCGCCATAGTCGAGCTCGGTGCGATAGAAGTTCACCGAGGCCGTCCAGCGCGTATCCAGGAAGTAGGGCTCGACCACCTGGAGCTGGATGAACTGCCGCAGGCTGGAGATCTGGGCCTGCAGCTGCACGCTCTGCCCCCAGCCGAAAAAGTTGGTCTGGCTGATCTGAACGGTGCCGATGAAGCTCTCGATCGAGGAGAAGCCCGCGCCGACCTGGACCGTTCCCGTCGGCCTCTCCTTGACCCGCACGACGGCGACGATCCACTCGTCCGAGGAGCCCTTGCGAGTCTCGATCTCCACCATGCCCGTCATCGGGTCGGGCTCGAAGTAGCCGAGAGCGGTCACGCGAGCCTTGGAGCGCTCCAGCGCGGTGCCGCTGTAATAGTCACCCTCGTAGATGCGGAGCTCCCTCCGGATCACCTTGTCCCGCGTCTTGTCGTTGCCCTCGATCTCGATGCGCTCCCAGCGCACCTTCTTGCCCTTGTCGATGTCGAAGGTGATGTCCACCCGCCGGGTCTCGGGATGGACGCGGGTCAGCGGCGCGATGTTGACGTAGGCGTAGGCCTCGTCGTGGTAGAGCCGGGTGATCCGCTGGATGTCCTCCTGGAGGCGCGAGCGAGAGAAGATCTCGCCCTCCTTCACCGTGAGGAGCTGGAGGAGGTCCTCCTCCGTGGTGAGGATGTCGCCGGAAAAGGCGAGCTGGCCGATCGAGTACTGCTCCCCCTCCTCCACCGGGATGGTGATGGAGATCGACTGCATGTCCGGCGAGATCTCCACCGTGGGGCGATCGACCCGGACGTTGATGTAGCCCCGGTCGTAGTAGACGCCGCTGATAGCGTGCAGGTCGCGCTCGAAGACCTCCTCGCGGTAGATACCGGCGCCGGTCAGGAAGGAGAGGTAGTTCCCCTCCTTGGTGAACATCGCCGCCTTCAGCTCCTCGTCGCCGACCTTCTCGTTGCCCACGAATTCGATCCGCTGCACGCGGACCTTGGAGTTCTCCTGGACCTCGAAGATCACCGCCACCTGGTTGTCCGGTCGCTCCTCGACGCGGTAATCCACGGAGACGAGGAAGAACCCCTTTTCCACGTACTTCTGGGCGATCTTGGCGGCGTTTCGCTTCAGGGCCGCGCGGTCGAAGACCTGATAGGGCCGGATGTCGAGGTCCTCCTCGAGATCGGAGGTGGAGATGGACTCGTTGCCCTCGATGCGTACCGAATGGATGGCGGGCTTCTCCGTCACGACCACCAGGAGCACCAGGCCCTCGGCGGTGCGACGCGCCTCGATGCGAACGTCGGAGAAGAAGCCCAGCGCGAAGATGCGGCGAATGTCCTCGCGGACGCGGTCCAGGTCGAGGATGTCGCCGGCGCGCGTACGCATGGCGTCGCGGATGGCCTCCGGCTCCGCGCGCCTCGCCCCCTCCACCTCGATGCGCACCACCCGCTCGGCCTCCTCCCCTTGGGCGAGGCGGACCCGGCCCGGCTCCGCTGGCGCCAGTACCGGCCACGCCGCGCACGTCAGAAGGAGGATCAATCCCGCGGGGATGGTTCTCGGAAGGAGTCGGGGCATGAAGTCCGATCGGCGAAGATCCTCTGCGGCCGCGGACCATAGGACGCCCAATACCCGATAGACAAGAGGAAAGCCCCGTCATGCGCCGGCTCTTGCGCCTCTTTCGCCGCCCGTCCCCGCCTGCCACGCCCGGTTCCGCCTGGATCGATCGTCTTCCCCTGGCGACGCCGGAGGAGCGCGACGAGGACGCCGCGGCGGCGCGCGAGTTCGCGCGCCGCCTGCACGGTCGCCTGCCTTCCGCGCCCGGCATCTCCCGCCGCGTGCAGGCGGTGCTGCACTCCGCTCGACGCCGGCGGGTCGACGAGCTGGCCGAGGCCTTGCGCGGCCTCGCCCCCGCGGACGCCATCCGCCTGGCGGAAGCGATCTCGGCGCGGGGAGGGCTGGATTCCGAGGGACTCGGTTCGACCGCGAGCGAGCTTCTGGCGACGGCGCCGACCCGGGAACCGGCCCTGGCAGCGCTGGCCCTCCTCTCGCTGTCTCCCCTCTCGGCGCGCGGGCCGCTGCTGTTGCGCGCCGCGCTCTCGGCCCTAGGCGCTCCCCTCGCCGCCCGGGCCGCGGCCGCCCTCCCCGACGCGGGGCGATGGCTTTCCGGCATCGTCGAGGCGGCGCCGGATGTCGGCCGCGCCCTCGCCATCGAGGAATGGGTCCGCGCCCTCGGCCCGAAGCTCGGCGCCGAAGAGGCCGCGAAGCTTCTGCGAAGCGCGGCGGAGGTGAGCGATCCCCTCGACCGCGCCTGGGCGGCGGTGCCCCTCCTCGAGGCGGTCGACGTCCCGGCTCTGCTGGAGGCCGACCCTTCCCTCGCCGAAGCAGTCGTGCTCTGCCTGGAGGCGAATGCCCGCGGAGGCTGGCGCGGGGGGCCGGGGCCGGGCCTGGGCCGACTGCCCGGATCCCAGCGGGCGGCGGAAGCCCTGCTCGAGGGCAGTTACGCCCCCGCGATCCGCGAGCGAACCGCGCGCGCCGTCCTCGACGCCCACCCGGCGCCTCCGACGCGTCTGCAGCGCCTGGCCGCCTCCACCTCAGAGGGCTGAGCGCTCGACGATCCGCCCGCCCTCCATGTAGAGGCGCCGGGGAAAGTCGCGAGCCAGGCTCTCGTTGTGCGTGACCACGAGCGCGGTGATCCCGAGTTCGCGGTTCAGCTCGAGGAGCAGGTCCTGGACCTCCTTCCCCGTCTTCGGGTCGAGGTTGCCGGTGGGTTCGTCGGCCAGGAGGATCCGCGGCCGCGTGGCCAGGGCGCGCGCCAGGGCGACGCGCTGCTGCTCGCCGCCGGAAAGCTCGCCCGGCCGGTGGTCGAGTCGATGACCGAGCCCCACCCGCTCCAGGATCTCGCGCGCTGCGCGCTCCGCCCGCCGCCTTTCTTCCCGGCGGACGAGGAGCGGCATCATCGTGTTCTCCAGCGCGGAGAAATCCGGCAGCAGGTGATGGGACTGGAAGACGAAGCCGATGGTGTGGTTGCGAAACCGCGCCAGCTCCGCCTCGTCCCGCCCAAAGAGCGGCTCCCCCTCGAAGAAGACCTCCCCTGCGCTGGGCTCGTCCAAAGTGCCGAGGACGTGCAGGAGCGTGCTCTTTCCGGCGCCGGACTTGCCGAGGAGCGCCACCACCTCGCCCTCGTGCAGCGCCAGGTCGAGTCCACGCAGGACCTCGATCCTCCCCTTTCCCGGCAGCCAGTAGTCCTTGCGCAGCGCCCTCGCCTCGAGGAGAGGTGCCCTGGCCTCAGTCATTGCGCAGGCCCTCCACCGGCCGCATCCGCGCCGCGTAAAGCGCGGGGAAGATGGTGGCCAAGTAAGCGAGGAGGATGGCGGAAAGCCCCACCAGGCCGAAGTCCACCAGGTCGATCTTCACCGGGAGATGAGAGATGTAATACACCTCGGGGTCCAGGGGGATGGGGAAAACGGAGATCGCACCGCAGAGCAGGAGCCCGAGCGCCAGCCCCACCAGCGTGCCGATCCCTCCGATGACCAGCCCCTCCAGCACGAAGACCTTCATCACCTGGCTGTCCCGCGCGCCCATCGACTTGAGGATGGAGATCTCCTTCCCCTTCTCCAGCACGAGCATCACCAGGGTGGAGAGGATGTTGAAGCAGGCGACCAGGATGATGAAGGTGAGGATCACCGCCATCACGACCTTCTCCAGCTTGAGCGCGGAGAAGAGGTTGCGGTTCATCTCGCCCCAATCCTTGACACGGAAGGGATAGCCTTCGAGCTTGCCGAGGACCTGCCGGGAGATGCGGCGAGCGTCGTCGATGTCGGCGACCTTGAGCTCCAGGCCCGTCACGGAGCTGCCCATCTTGAAAAAGGCCTGGGCGCGATCGAGCGCCACGTAGGCGAATTTGGAGTCGTACTCGTACATCCCCGAGTAGAAGACGCCGGCCAGACGGAACTGCATGCTGCGCGGTTGCGGCCCCATCGGCCCCAGGTCGCCGCCGAGCGGCGAGACCACCGTAACCGGATCGCCGACGAAGATGCGCAGCTGCCGGGCGAGCTCGCGCCCCACCACGATGCCCGGGAGGCGGTTGGGCTCCTCGCCCCGCACCGGGATCTCCTCGGGCCGCACCAGATACTCCAGGCTGCCCTCGACGATCTCGCGCGGCAGCTCGGTCACGTCGCCCACCGTGGCCGGGTCGATCCCCTTGAGCAGAGCGCCGGTCAGGTTGCTCTCCGCGGTGATCATCACCTCCTGGAGGATGAAGGGGGTGACGCCGAGGACGCCGTCGGTTCCGGCCGCCACCTTCGACGCCTCCTCCCAGTCCTCGAAGACGCCGTACTTGAGCACCACAGCGTGGGCGTTGGTTCCGAGGATCTTCCGCTTGAGGTCGATCTCGAAACCGCTCATCACCGAGAGCACCACGCAAAGCGCCATCACGCCCACCGCGACCCCGCCGATGGAGAGGACGGTCATCACCAGCGTGGGCGAGCGGCGCTGGCGCCGAAGCAGCAGAGCCAGGACGACCGCGCCGGGAAAGATGCCGGGGACGAGGAGCGCGATGCCCAGCAAAAGCTGCCGAGAGAGGCGGAGGTGGCTTTTCGCCACCTGAAGCTCCCAGCCGAAGCCCGGGTCGAGGCCGCGCCCGGCGCCGAGCATGAAGGCCAGGGTCGAGCCGATGGTGGCCAAGAGGAAGAGCGCACCGGCGAAGAAGAGCGGCGCGAGGAAACGCGCCCCGTCGGGCGCCAGGTCGAAGAAGGCGGCCGTCGCCTCGTGGGCGAGCATGCCGTAGCCCGCGGCGATGGCGAGGGCGAATGCCGCGCTGAGCTCGAGAAAGCCCACTCGCCGCGTGACCACCGAGACCACCGCACCGCCGAGGAGCGCCAGCGTCACCCCCGCCAGGATGCCGAGGACGTCGGCGCTTGCCGCGCGCATGCCGACCTGGTTGGCGAGGAGAAGACGCGTCGCCCCCTGCGCGACGAGCGCTCCCACGAGAAAGGCGGTGGCCAGCATCCAACCGCCCGGGGAGAAGACGATCGGCCGGGCGGGTGGCCTTTCCGCCAGGCTCTCGACCCGGCTATCTCGGGGCTCGATCGAAGCTCGCAACCGCGGGGCTCCTCAGGCCTTCGGCCGAAGAAGGGGGAAGAGGATCACGTCCCGGATCGAGGGAGAGTCGGTCAACAGCATGGCCAGCCGGTCGATGCCGATCCCCTCCCCCGCCGTCGGCGGCATGCCGTGCTCCAGGGCGACGATGTAGTCGGCGTCGTGATCCATGGTTTCCTCGGCGCCGCGGCGCTTGGCCTCGACCTGCTGGATGAACCGCTGCTCCTGATCGATCGGGTCGTTCAACTCCGAGAAGGCGTTGGCAATTTCGTGCCCCGCCACGTAGAGCTCGAAGCGATCGGTGAGGGTGGGATCCCGGTCGTTGCGGCGCGCCAGCGGGCTGAGCTCGATCGGGAACTGGGTGACGAAGGTCGGGCGCACCAGGCGGTGCTCGGCGTGCTCCTCGAAGAGGGCGCCCAGAAGCTCGCCCACGGTCATCTGCTCGATGGCCTGCTCGTCCACGTCCTCGCCGCGCAGGCTCTCCTCGAGGACCCGCCGGAGCTTCTCGGGGTCGTGCAGGTCTCCTTCCGTCAGCTTCCCCTCGGTCGCCTCGAGGACCGCCTCGGCCATGCTGATCCGGGGCCACCGGCCGCCGAAGTCGATCTCGTGCCCCTGGTAGGTGATCTTCGTGGTGCCGCAGACCTCCAGCGCCGCCTCCCGGAGCATCTCCTCGGTGAGGTCCATCAGGTCCTCGTAGGTGGCGTGCGCCATGTAGAACTCGAGCATGGTGAACTCGGGGTTGTGGCGGGTGGAGATCCCCTCGTTGCGGAAGTTGCGGTTGATCTCGTAGACCCGCTCGAAACCCCCGACCACCAACCGCTTGAGGTAGAGCTCGGGCGCGATGCGCAGGTAGAGGTCCATGTCCAGGGCGTTGTGGTGCGTGACGAAGGGACGCGCGTTCGCCCCGGAGACGAGCGGGTGCATCATCGGCGTCTCCACCTCGAGGAAATCCCGCTCGTCGAGGAAGCGTCGGATGAAGCGGACGAGGCGCGAGCGCTTGCGGAAGACCTCCCGGACGTCGAGGTTGGTGGCCAGGTCGAGATAGCGCTGGCGGTAGCGCGTCTCCACGTCCTCGAGGCCGTGCCACTTCTCGGGAAGGGGGCGCAACGCCTTGGTGAGGATGGTCCACTCGTCCGCGGCGATGGTCAGCTCGCCGGTGCGCGTGCGAATGGCCCGACCGGAGGCGCCGATCCAGTCGCCCAGGTCGAGGAGCTTGAGCAAGCCAAAGCCCTCCTCGCCGAGCCGGTCCTTCCGGAGCTGGATCTGCAGGTCGCCTCCGCGATCGCGAATGACGAGGAAGGCCATCTTCCCGAAGGTCCGGACCATCATGACCCGGCCGGCCACGGAGAAGACGGTGGGATCCTTTTCGACCTCCTCGGCGGACTGGCCCTCGAAGCGCCGATGCAGCTCCGCGGAGACGTGCTGCACGCGCCGGCCGTTCCCCCACGGATCGATTCCACGCTCACGAAGGAGCTGGGCCTTCTCCAGCCGCTTCTGCCTCTGGCCTTCCAGGCTCGATACCGAAGGGGCCTCTCGAACGTCGCTCATCCTCGTACTCCTTCGAAAGCGCGGACACTACGTTTTCGGCGCGCGGCCGGTCAAGAAGCGTACAGGCGTTGATCTCCAGGCGTCGGGCCCAATAAGGTGCGCGCCGTGGCCACCTCGAAGATTTCCTTCCCCGAGATCACGAAGGGGATGATCGTCGGCTTTCTCATCGGCCTGCCCATGGCGGGGATGGTGGGCGGCTTCGTCTCCTGGGTCGCCACGCAGAAGCGCGCGCGCGAGCTCGCGGGGGACTATCAGCAGTACCAGGTGGTGATCGTCACCCGCCCCATCCGCGCAGGCGAGCCGCTGGAGGCGAAGAGCATCGCCCGGCGCCCCGTGCCCGCGATGGTGGTCAGCGCCAATACGGTTTCCCCCGACGAAGTGAACGAACTGCTCGGCAAGGCACCGCTCGTCGGCTTCGAGCCGGGCGACCTCCTCTTGCGCACGGCCTTTGGGCTCCCGCCCCGGGAAAAGCCGCCCGGCGCGGGACGGGAGCCCGCCGAATGAAAGCTTACGCGGTCTCGGCCGCGGCCAGCTTGGGGTTCTTCTTGCCGAGCAGATAGGCCTCGAGGAAGGGCTGGATCTCGCCGTCCAGCACCTTGTCGACCTGCGAGGTCTCCTCGCCCGTCCGCAGATCCTTGACCAGGCGGTAGGGGGCCATCACGTAGGACCGGATCTGGTTCCCCCAGGAGATATCCGCCTTCGACGCCTCGAGCGCCTGCTTCTCGGCGTTTCGCTTCTGCAGCTCGAGCTCGTAGAGGCGCGCCCGGAGGATCTTCCACGCCAGGTCGCGGTTGCGGTGCTGGGAGCGCTCGTTCTGCACCGAGACGACGATGCCGGTGGGGATGTGGGTCAGCCGGACCGCCGAGGAGGTCTTGTTGACCTTCTGGCCGCCAGCGCCCGAGGCGCGGAAGACGTCCACCCGCACGTCCTTCTCGTCGATCTTGACCTCGATGTCGTCCTCGACGTCGGGGTAGACGAAGACGCTGGCGAAGGAGGTCTGCCGGCGGGCCTGCGCGTCGAAGGGAGAGATGCGCACGAGCCTGTGCACGCCCGTCTCCGCCTTGAGAAAGCCGTAGGCGTATTCTCCGCGGATGATCAGCGACGCGCTCTTGATACCGGCCTCTTCGCCCGGATTGTAGTCGGCGATCTCCACCTCCCAGCCCCGCTCCTGGGCGTACCGGGTGTACATGCGCATGAGCATGGCCGCCCAGTCCATGGACTCGGTCCCGCCCGCCCCGGAGTTGATCTCCAGGATGGCGTCGCACCGATCCTGCGGGCCGGAGAGCATGGCGCGAAGCTCGAGGTCGCGGACCGCCGCCTCGATGGCGTCGAGGTTCTGCTCCACCTCGCGGGCCGTCTCCTCGTCGCCCTCCTCCTCGGCGAGCTCGAGCAAGGCCCTGGCGTCATCGAGCTCGCGGCGGGGCTTCTCCCACGAGGAGACCACCCCATCCGCCTGCGCCTTTTCCTTGTTGAGCGCCTGGGCCCTAAGCTGGTCGTCCCAGAATCCGGGCTCGAGACTCATCGCCTCGATCTCCTGGGAACGACGTCGCCTGGTGTCGACGTCAAAGACTCCTCCTGAGCGACTCCAGTCGCTCGTCGAGGTTCTCGATCCTTTCCTTGACCTGGTTCATCTCCGCTTTCCTTTTCCCTTCGGAACAACCGGCGGCCTTCTATCCTTCGAACCAGCGTCCGTCGATCTCTTCTTCGTTCTCGCCGGCCGCCCCGTCGACCGCCCGTTGCCGGAGGTGGCGCACGAGGGCCTCGCGCAGCAGGGCCTGCGGGGTGCAGCCCCGCCGCTCGGCCTCGACCTCGAGCGCCTCGGCCAGCGCGGGCGCAACCCGAAACGCCAGCACCCTGGCCTGCGCGATCTCGACGTCGAGCTGCTCCAGCGCGGCGGAGAGACGGGAGATCCGATACTCCCCCTGCTCGAGAAGGGAGCGGATCCGCGTGGCCAGGTCGTCGCGGCTCAGCCAGGCCCCGTCCACGTAGACGGCCTCTGCGTCGTAATCCACCGGAAATCGTTCCGTCATCCTTCTCCTCCCAGCATCCCCTCTTCCCCGAGAAGGGATGCCTCCATCTCCGCCATGCGCCGGGCCTCCTGCTCCGAGACCTCGTGGTCGTAGCCCAGAAGGTGCAGCAGGCCATGGGCGAGGTAGCGGGCGAGCTCCCGGGACAGCGGCCGACCATCCTCTCGAGCGCGGCGCCGCGCCGTATCCAGCGAGATGGCCAAGTCCCCGAGAAAGGGCGCCTGCCCCGGAAGGGGATCTCCCGCGGGGAAGGAAAGCACGTCGGTGGCGCGATCGATGCCCCGAAAATCCCGGTTGAGGCGACGGATCGCCTCGTCGGTCGTCAGGAGGATGGACAGCTCCGCGTCGAGCCCGAGCTTGGAGAGAAATTCCCGCGCCCGGGTGCGCAGGACGCGCGCGGCGTAGGCTCCGCGCGGATGCTCCACGTTGATGAAGACGCGCGCCGACATTTCATCGTCGCAGGCTGACGACAGGCGCCTCGTGCCCCCCCTCGTGGGCGGCCGGATCCTTCACGCCCGCCGGATAACTCGGACGCGAATGGTAGATCGCTTCCAGCGTCCTACAGAAGCTCTTTTCGATCTTCGACAGGTCCTCGAGCGTGAGCGGGCATTCGTCGAGCTGTCCCTCGAGGACGATCCCCTGCACCAGCTTGCGTACCAGCTGCGCGATCCGCTCCGGAGTGGGATCGACCAAGGTGCGAGAGGCCGCCTCCACCGAGTCGGCGAGCATGATCAAAGCGTGCTCGCGATGCTGCGGCCGCGGCCCGGGATAGCGGAAGCGGTCGGCATCGACTGGGGGCGCGTCCTCCTTGCCATCCTGCTGCCGCAATGCCCGGTGGTAGAAGTAGGCCACCAGGCGCGTGCCGTGATGCTGGGGGATGGCATCGGCCACCAGCTTCGGCAACTTGTATTTCTTCGCGATCGTCAGCCCGTCCTCGACGTGCCGGATGACGATCCGCGCGGATTCCTCGGGGTCGAGCGAGTCGTGCGGATTGACGCCCCGCTGGTTTTCCGCGAAGTAGAGCGGATTCTTCCCCTTCCCCAGGTCGTGGTAGTAGGCGCAGACCTTGGCCAGCAGGGGGTTTGCGCCGATGGCCTCCGCGGCCGCCTCGACCAGCGTCCCCACGATGATCGAGTGGTGGTAGGTGCCGGGCGCCTGAACGATCAGCTCCTTGAGCGCCGGATGGTTCAGGCTCGACAGCTCCACCAGGCGCAGGTCCGTCAGGTAGCCCAGGCCCGACTCGAGGACGAAGAGCAGCGCCATCGAGACCACCGGCAGGAGGACGGCGCCGCCGACGAAGGCCGCTGCCGCCGAGCTCAGCGTCTCCCACGGCAAGAGCTCCCCCGCGGAGATTCCCAGGCCGACGACCGCCACCGCCTGGACCAGGCCCGCGGTCGCGCCCGCGGCGAAGAACCCTGCCCGCTCCCGGATCTCGCCGGCGCGCGCGCAGACGAAAAGGGAGCCGACGATGCCGACGAAGGCGGTGGCCAGCGATCCGCCGGTGGTCAGCCCGACCAGAAGCGAAACGCCCACCGCGAAGAGGACGGCGACCTCCGCCCCGAGCGTCATCCGCAGGACCAGCGGGATCGCCGCGAAGGGGAAGAGGTGCGTCCAGGCGGCGAAGGGGATCTGCGGCACGCTCTCCCGCATCGCCGCCGCGCTCTCGAACCAGACATCGGCCCCGAGGATGGTGCCGACCGCGAGGAGCCCCACCACCGCCACGTCGAGACTCCTTCGCATACAGGGCCGCCGTCCGCGGCGCAGCAGCCGTCCCAGCCCCACCACCAAAAGCGAGGCGGTGATCGCGCCGCCGACGAGCGAGAGGGCGATCCGCGCCGAGCCGGCCTGCGCCTCCAGCGCGCGGAAGACGACCAGGTGGCGCTCCTCGATGCGCTCGCCGGCGGCGACGATGGTCTCGCCCTTGCGCAACTGGATGACCACCGGCTTGACCGCTGCGGCCGCAGCCTCGCGACGCTCCTGGGTCAGGGCGGGGTCGTACTGGAGGTTCGAGCGGATCTGGCGGCGCGCCAGCTCGAGCGCGGCCTGCCGCACCGGGCGAGGCTGGGAGGCGAGTTCCACCGAGACGCCGAGCTGGGCCCGGACCGTGGCCAGATCGCGGATCCCCTCCACGTCGGAGAGGATCTCGGTCACGACGCGATCGCCGCTCCCCCGCCGGATGGCGATGCCCCGGCTGCGGTGCTGGGCGAGCTCCTCCCGGTCGGAGACGATCAGCTCGCGCATCGCCTGTGTGGCCATCGCCACCACGCCTTCCTCGATCTCACGGGCGAATCCCGCCCTCGCCAGGGCCTCGAGCTCGCGGTTCTCCAGCCGCGCGCCGAGCAGGTTCTCCAGCGTCTCGCGCTGCGCTTCCAGCGCGGCGAGTCCCTCTTCTTCCCCCGCCTCCTCGAGGATGCGGCGGGCGAACTCGAAACCGGAGCGGATCCGCCCCTTGACGGAATCGATCAGGCCGGCGTCGTGGACGTAGACCGCGCGGACGGAGGCCACCGCCTCCTCGCGCATGCGGCGCGTGGTGGGCTCGTCGAGGACGTCGAGGTCGCGGCTGGCCTTGACGGTATGAGTCGCGATCTCGCCCAGATCGGAGGCGTCGTAGGGAATTCGCTCGAAGATCGGCCCGGGCGCGACGGCGACCGCCGCGGCCACCGCCACGGCCGCCACCGCCAAGAATCCGACGAGCCGATTGGAGAGCTGTCGCCTCGCCTCCACCCGCCGATCCTTTCAGGCGATCTGCGAGGGGTCAATCGCGGCCGCTTTCGGCCCGGCCGTTTCCCCGGCCCGCCGAATGGCGTGCCTCCCAGGCCTCGTAAGCCAGAACCACCCGCTGCACCAGGGGATGGCGGACCACGTCGGACTCGGTGAAGGTGCAGAAGCGAATGCCTTCCACCTCGGCGAGGACCTCGCGGGCGTGGACCAGCCCGGACGCCTTCCCCTGAGGCAGGTCGATCTGCGTCACGTCGCCCGTGATCACCGCCTTCGAGCCGAAGCCCAGCCGCGTCAGAAACATCTTCATCTGCTCCGGCGTGGTGTTCTGGGCCTCGTCGAGGATGACGAAGGAATCGTTGAGCGTGCGACCCCGCATGAAGGCGAGCGGCGCCACCTCGATGGCACCCTTGTCGATGAGCGCGCGCGCCTTCTCGAAGTCCATCATGTCGTGCAGGGCGTCGTAGAGCGGACGCAAGTAGGGATTGACCTTCTCGGCGATGTCGCCGGGCAGAAAGCCCAGCTTCTCTCCGGCCTCCACGGCCGGCCGGCACAGCACGATGCGTTTGACCTTGTGTTCGAGCAGCGCCGCCACGGCCATGGCCATCGCCAGGTAGGTCTTTCCCGTTCCCGCGGGCCCGATCCCGAAGACGATGTCATGGGTGCGAATGGCGTCGATGTAGCGCTTCTGCCCCAGGCCCTTGGGCGCGATGACGCGGTTGCGACCGGAGACGAGAATGGTGTCGAGGAAGATCTCCCGGAGCGAGGCGTCCGATCGCTCGGAGAGGACCCGGGCGGCCTGCTCCACGTCCTCCGGGTAGAGCGGATAGCCTGCCCGAAGCAGGTCGTAGAGCTCCCGGAGCACCTTTTCCGCCAGCCGCGCCTGCTCTTCCTCGCCCTGGACCGTCACCTGGGTGCCGCGGTGACTGATGCGCACGCCCGCGGTCTTCTCGAGGAGGCGAAGATTCTCGTTCTGCACCCCGGCGAGCGCCTGGGCGAGCCGGGGATCGTCGAATTCCACGCGGCTGGTGATCTCGGTCAAGGCGCTTCCTTCTCCTCTGCATCCCGGATGGACAGTGGAACAACAACGAGGTCCGCCTCTTTGTGCCGTAGCCTCGCCGCGTCCCCTTCCGAGATCAGCCCGACGGCCACCAGTTCTGCAAGGGAAAAGGGAAGCCTCCCCTCGATCCGCCGGAAGACCTCGACCGCGAAGCGCGCGCGCTCCATCCGCGTCGCCTCCGCACCGGCCCGGATCTCGGCCAGGGCGGTGGACGGACCCTTCATCCCGCTGCGCGCCACGGCCGCGATCCCCAAAAGGAGGACGAGTACCACGGCGCCGTAGACGAGGGCGACGAGCCTCCGGCCGAGCCAGCCGATGAGCTTTCGGCCCTGGCCCTCCTCCCGCTCGGCGGCCGAGGGGGTCAGCTGACGGATGTAGCCCTGCTCCACCAGGGTGGCGAGCGCCTTCCATGTTTCGAAGGTGCCCAGGCGGGAGAGATCCACCAGCTCCTCGACCGTGCGGCCCGGCTCGATCAGCTCCATCACCCGCCGCTCGGCCGCGCTGATGCCCCCATCCTCGTCGTCGAAGCTGAAGTCGTCCACCTCCCCGGCGCTCTCCTCCGGCGGCGGCAGCTCCCGCAGGACGACGAAGGTATTTTTCGGGCTGGTGATGATCCGGCGCACGATGGGCCATTCGTCCACCATGCGGACGCCTTCCATGAGGACGGCCTCGCTCCGCAGCGGTGTGACGCTGTTTTCGTCCCAGACCACGTCGCGCGCTTCGAATTCGTAGGTCCCGCGCTTCCAGTGGAAAAGGGAGGCGAGCGTCTCCGTCACCTGCAGCTGCGTCATCTCCCGCAGCACCTCGCGGGTGATGACGCCCTCCTCGACCAGAATGTCGCCCAGGCGACGGAGGGTCCGCTTCTGCGTCTCGAGCGCCCGGGACAGATCCTTCTCCGTGATGAGCCGCGCGCGAACCAGCATGCGGCCCAGAAGCTCGCGGTGACGACGACCGACGTGCTCGGCCCCGACCACCGCGCCGTTGTGAAAGGAGATGTGGACCTCCTCCCCGTCCTCGCTGCGCAGGTGAAGGACACCGCTCTTCCCCTGCTGGCCGATGAGCTGGAAGATGTCGGTGATGCCGAAATCCTGCAGCGTGCCCGTCAGCGCCACGTCACCCCTCCTCGCGCGCGCTCGAGACATACGAAGCGACGACGGCGATCACGAGGGGGATGGAGAAGGCGGCGCGCAGGCTCGGTGGCCAGGCGCCGAAGATCGGAGGATGGGGACCGCCGATCCCCCCTAGGATCGCCGCCACGATCAGAGTGACCAGCACGATTCCGACGGCGGTCCGCCCCGAAAGCAAAGGGCCCGCGCCCACCGGCGCTCCGATCCGGATGGCCAGGTGGCGACGACGCTGGTAGCGGGCGACCTGCACCTCCTTGCGGTTGCGGATGGCAGGGTCGAGGCCCCGCTGCCGGGAAAAGACCGAGGTGCACGGCGAACAAGTCTCGGCCGGCGGAAGTCCCCGCTCGCACCGCGGGCAGATGGGCGAGCCGCAGCGAGGGCAGGCCCGACTGCGCCGCGCGGCCGGAACGAAAAGCCCGCCGAGCAGGACCAGCGCGCCGGCGGCCGCGCCCACGACCGGGACCACCGAGGCCGGCACCCTCCCCCAGAGCAGCGCCGCGCCGGCGGCCGCGATCGATGCCTCCCCCTCGGCGAGCTCGACCAGATCCTCGGAAGAAAGCCCCACGTCGACCAGGTACCGGTGCGTGCGCTGCGCGTCCTCTTCTCCCGCGTTGTAGCGCTCCGCGAGATGGGGCGCCAGCTCGAGTGCGCGGTCGCGCGCCGCCTGGCCCTCGGCGATGCGGACGCTGCGGTAGTGCACGCGCGACAGCCCGAACCACGCCTCGGCGAGCTCCGGCTCGATCTGCGTCGCCCGCTCGTAAAGCGAACGAGCCTTCTCGAATTCCCCGCTCGCGAAGTGAAGATTGGCCCGGTTGACCATAGCGGCGGGCCAGCTCGGCCGAAGCGCGAGGATCCGGTCGTAAAGGGCGCGCGCCTCCTCGATGCGCCCCATCCTCTTCTCGTAGCGGGCCAGGGCGAAGAGCACCTCCGGCGGTGCGTCGGCCGCCGATGCCCGCTCGCGAAGTTCCGCCACCCGGGAAAAATCCCCGCGCGCGTCCACCGCGTCGAGAAGCGCTGCCGTCGAGTCGCCCCAGCCCGAGCGCTTTTCCACCCAGGCGAAGTAGGGCTGCGCCAGCCCGGCGAGGCCGAGAAAGGCGGCCAGGGCCCACCGCTCCTGGCGTCCGAGATATGGGGAGAAGAGCAGCGCCAGAAGGCCGATCCAGACGATCGGACCGCCGAGCCAGGCGAAGAGCAGCGTCGCCGCTCCGACGACGAGCGCCGCCGCCAGCGCGGGATGGGGTCGCCCGGGAAGCCGATGGTGCAGGTCGTGCGCGAAGCAGCGCACGTGCCGGTAGGTCGCCGCCGCAGCGGCCAGGAGCCCGGCGACCAGAAATCCGGCGGCCAGGGCGAGCGCGAGGTTGCCCAGCAGCGGCCGCGCGTGCCGGTCGCTCCGCAGGTGCGCGGTGATGGCGTCGACCGCCGGCCCTACCCAGGCGCCGACGGAGAGGGGAGCCGTGGCGAAGCGCGCGCGCGCGAGAACCCAGTGCGCCTGCGGCAGCGAGGGCGCGAGCCGGACCGCGAACTCCGCCATCCTCGCGGCGGAGGGGNCGGAGGCGGCGAGGCGCCGCCGAGCCTCCACGACGACCGCGCTGGCCAGCGGCTC
>NICF_comb_assmDRAFT_10000287_pt1 | contig 42760 bp, 35 predicted proteins | sample NewIslPassag4_SG_FD_11279 | JGI IMG/M metagenome (IMG submission 11279)
CGAGCCTCTCCGGTAGCGGCTCGCTGGGGGGCCGGTTGACCTGCGCTTCCTGTTCTTCGGCGGTCCGGTATTCCGCAAACCGGCGCCGATAGGCCGGCGGGAGCTTGGGGAGATACGGCTCTCTGCCGAGTAGGGCGTGCAAGATGACTAAGGCGGCCTCCTTGTCAGGCACGACCCCACTCGCCTCTCCGTCCACCTCCCCTTGGGTGTAGGGTGGAATCGGCGACCCGACGCAGGAGGGGCAGCCGTCGTCGCACGGGCAGTCGTGGATGAGCTCGCAGCAGGCTTCCAGGATCTCCTCCACCAGCTCGTACGCTTTCACGGCGAAACCCACCCCACCCGGGTAGCGGTCGTACACGAAGAGGGTGGGAACGCCGGTATTGCTGGAATCGACGACGGTGCCCACATCTTGTGGTTCGCACATGGCAAAAAGGCTGATCACCTCGCCGAAAACGTTGGCAAGGCCCAGCATCCCCTCGGCCGGACTGCGGCCTACCTGCCGGACGGCGTGGAGCGCTTCGAGTGTGGGCACGAGCCACATGCCGCAGGTTTCAAGGGGGATCGGTGGCAGGTGGACTTTGCCAAAGCCGATGCTGTCCCGGTCGTAGAAGCGGATCTTCTTGTACATGAAGGTGATAAAGGTGACCGAGACGTCGCCAAACCCGAGCCGGCTGCCCCGCCACTCCTTTTCTACTTGCGCTTCCTCGATCCGGACGCGCTGGTCGGTAATGGCTTGCGTGTAGTAGTCGGGATCGGCTCGGTGGACGTAAGCCACTTTCTCCTCCAGGTCCAGCGAGGAGACGAAGTACGTCTCACCTTGGTGAAGGTAGACCGCTTCCGGGTGAAGCTGCATGAAGGCGGAGACCTCGTCGGTGCTCCCGATCACCTGGTTGGTCCCGCTGGTAGTATCGACGATGGTGTACGTATTGTCCGTGCTGTTGCGCAGTGAAAAATCGTCGGCCGGATACCCCTTACCCGTCCAATACCAGCGGTCAGCGCGCAAGACGATCTGGCGACCTTCGGCCAAGAGGTCAAGCAGCGCCGGCGCCGCCTCGCCGAAGCTCTTCTCCTCCGACACTCGCAGCGGCAACTCAAAGACGGCCGCCCGTAAGTGGGCGAGGACGATGTGGGGGTTGTCGGGATCGATCACGGCCCTTTCCGGGCTCTTGTCGAAGAGGTACCGGGGATGGTGCATGAGGTACTGGTCCAAGGGCGTGTTGTGGCCGATGAGGAACGCCACGGCGTCCTGCTTTCCCCTGCCCGCTCGTCCGGCCTGCTGCCACATGCTCGCGATGGAGCCGGGATAACCGACGAGGATCGCAGCGTCAAGCCCGCCGATGTCGATACCGAGCTCCAAGGCGTTGGTGCTTGCGATGCCAAGCAGCTCCCCTTCGAAAAGCTGGCGCTCAATCTCCCGCCTTTCAGTCGGTAAATACCCGCTGCGATAGGCGCGGACTGTGCGCGCAAGGCTCGGTTGCCGGCGTTCCAGCTCCTCGCGCGTGTAGCGGTAGAGGAGCTCCGCCACCACCCGGGCCCGGGCGAACGCGATGGTCTGCACTCGCTCCAGGATGAGCTCTACCATGATCCGCTGGGCCTCGGAGTTGCTGCTTTTGCGTTCCATGGTCTCGCCCAACCTCGGGGGATTCCAAAGGACGAAGTACCTTCGTCCCTTCGGCGAGCCGTCGTCATCGATCACGGTGCAAGGCACACCCGTAAGGCGGGCGGCGTGTTCACCCGGGTTGGCGATGGTGGCGGAGCAAGCGATGATGGTCGGCGCTGAACCGTAGTGCGCGGCGATCCGGCGGAGCCTGCGGATCACGTTGGCCACGTGCGAACCGAAGATGCCGCGGTACGTGTGAAGCTCGTCAAGGACGACGTAGCGCAAACTTTCAAAAAAGCGGGCCCAGCTGGTATGGCGCGGCAGGATGCCTGAGTGGAGCATGTCGGGGTTGGTGAGGACGCAGTTTCCTTTCTCGCGCAGCGTCTTTCGCGTCTGCTGCGGGGTGTCTCCGTCATACGTGCCTGCGACGATAGGAAAACGGCGGTCGAGCTCTTTAAAGCGGAGAAGCCCGCGAAGCTGGTCTTGGGCCAGGGCCTTGGTAGGATAGAGGAGTAACGCCGTGGAGGCCGGCTCCTCGAGCAGCGCCTCGAGGATAGGAACGGTGTAACAGAGAGTCTTGCCGGAAGCCGTCCCCGTGACCACCACCACGTGCTCTCCTCGGCGTGCAGCGTCGACGGCGTCGGCCTGGTGGGTGTAGAGCGCCTCGATGCCAAGGCGCTTCAAAGCCCCCGAGACCTCCGGGCTGAGCGGCGTCGTGGGCTCTTTGGTCCGTGCCTTGCGTTCAGGAAGGACTTCTACATGGACGATTTGACCGCGGTAATCCCTCTCGCTTTTGAGGCGGTCCAAGAATCGCTCGACGTTCATCGCGCCTTCGACTCTCCTCGATGGCCCTAACTCCCGGGCGTTTCAACGGGAGAGTAGTTCTTGAAACGGAGGATGGAGACCTTTCGGTGCCCTTTGAGCATTGTTGCACACTAGGAGCGCACGCCTTCGGCGTGAAAGAACACCGAGGCCGCGCAGCCGGGACACTGAGTCTGAAAACACGCCGCACAGACGGAGAAGGAGCGCAAAGGCTCCACGGCGGCCGGGCAGCGCGGCGCGCACAACGGACAGACCGGTCCCCCGCACACGTGGCAGCTTTGCTCGGTGCAGGCGCCGCACAATTTCCTCCCGCATCCAGGGCATGTGTGGTGACACCGTTCGCAGACGAGAGCCTCGCACTCGCAAAGGTGGACTTCGTCGGCCAGCGGGCGCGAGCAGCTTTCGCACTCCCAATCGACCAACCGTCGCCGCAAGATGTCGTAGAGAAGCGTCGTCTCTTTGCGAACCCTTCCCGTCAGGTAGAGCCGCCATTCGACGCGGGGCACCTGCACCCAGGCCGCATGTGTCAAGGCTACCTCCATCCGTGCTTGATGCTTCTCCCGCACCTCCTGGATGCGCCGCTCCTTTTCCGCCTCGAGCAGGCTCAACTCTTCGGCATACTGGGCCTCGAGCTTGCGGGACTCTTCTTTGAGCTCGGCAAAGGCCTCTCGGTAGCGGTTTTCCGTGCTGATCGAGCGTGCAAGGTCGGCCCGAACGCTGGCCACGGCCATCTTTCGAAACAGCTTGCGCAAGGGCTCGAGCCGCTCTTGGATCAGCCCGGCGTAGTACTCCTCGATGCGCTTCTCCTCTTGCTTCAGGCGTTTCCTGAGCTCCCGTTGGTACTCAGCGATGGTCCTTCCAAGCCGGTTTTCCAGGTGCCCGCACGCCCGCCGGTAAAGGCGCTGGAGCGTGTACTCCTCGTGCTTAAGCTCGCCGGCCCGAGCCACGGGAAAGAACACAGCGCCTTTGAGATCGACCGGGCGGTCGACCTCTTCCGTATACGGGTCGATCAGGAGTGGGACGACCCGCTCTCGCTTCTCGTCAGAAAGGAACGACACCTTAAAGAAAAACATCACCTGTGGATGGTAGACGACACGGGTCTCCAGCACCTTCACGTCGACGCCTACGAACCGGATCCGGCCGATGCGGCGTTCAAGGCGCCGGACCTCCGCTGGACGAGGATCATCGCCGTCCGTGTGCGGCGACCGCCCCCCAGGCTCAAATAGCCGCAAGGCGTACACTCCCTCGAGAAACTCGCGATCGACACCGTGTGGGAAAATCAGGCTCGTCGCCTTCCCCCGCGCTCGAGCCATCTCCAGCATCCGGTCGAGAAGCGGGTGGCCGAAGGTGATGTACTCCGAACCGGTCTTCTGCCCTGCGGAAGGCGAAAATGCCAGGCGAAGCTTTGGCTCGACGTCCAGCGCTTGGCAGATTCCGGAGGGGAGTTCGACCTTGAGGACGCCGTCTTCCAAGTCTCTTAACTTCGATCCGTGGAGGGAGAGAAATCGGCGGACGAAGAGTTCGATCTGTTGAGAGCGATCCATAGGCTCACTTCCCGTCGCCGAACAGCTCGGCGTTGAGCTTGCGCACTCGCTCGTACGCCCGGCATGCCCGTTCGATCTCCTGGCCGAGCGCTTCGAAACGGGCGCGCATCTCCTCGTCCGTGGCGCTGGCTAAAGCCGCGCGGGCCACCCGTTCTTGAAAGCCGCCTTCAAGGTCGCTCAGAATCGCGTCGATCTCCCCGATCACCTTGTGAAACATGTCGATCTTCTTGTCGAGGAGGTCGAGCACGTGAGCCTCGATCGTCCCTTCGGCGACGAGGTTCAGCACTTCCACTTCGTGCTCTTGCCCCAGCCGATGGACGCGGCCGATCCGCTGCTCGACGCGCATAGGGTTCCACGGCAGGTCATAGTTGACGAGACGGCGGCAAAACTGCAAGTTTCGCCCCTCTCCTCCCGCCTCGGTGGAGATGAGCACCCCGCCGGCCTTGCGAAACTCCTCGACGACCTGGTCTTTCGTCGCCGCGTTGAGCCCTCCGTGAAATAGGTGGACCGGAACGCCCTCCTGCTCCAGGACCTTTGCGATCTCTCGTTGGCTTTGGCGAAACTCCGTAAAAACAATACAAGGCTCTCGCATCCTGCGGATTTCAGCCGCCAGCCAATCGAGCTTGGCAGGCCTGAACTCCCGGGCGAGTTCCCGCAGAACTTGGATGGCCTCGTTCTCGACGGCGCCGATCGTTCGGCGCCGCGCCATGGCCTCGAGAGTCGCCAAGGCGGCATGGGGATGGCTTGCGCTTTCACGAAGGACCAGGATGAGCGGGAGCAAGTTCTTCTCATCCTCAGGCATCGAACGGTATGCTCGCCGCAGCAGTGCGAGGACTTCCTGATGATAGAGGCGCTCACCCTCCCCCATGGACACGGCGAGCGAGCGCACCCGGCGAGCCGGGAAAGTGATCAGCGCCTCCTGGCGCGCCGTGCGCACCATCACTTCGCTCAGGGCTTCTCTGAGGCTATAGACGTTCTTGGGTGAAAAGCGGTCGAGCATGTACGCCCGCTTGAACTGCGAAAAGGTCTTGAGCTGGCCAGGCTTAAGCAGCGTGACCAGGTTATAGAGCTCCCTTAGATCGTTTTGCACGGGAGTGGCGGTGAGTAGGAGGAGGTACTTTTTCTGAATGCCGTTGACGAACTTCCAGTTGATCGTGCGGCTGTCTTTGAGGCGGTGCGCCTCGTCGACGATCACCATGTCCCACTTGATCCGCTGGACGACTTCACGGGTCGGCGCCCGTTTGGCCGTGTCGATCGACGCCACCACTCGCGCGGCCTGTTCGAAATCCTTAGGCTTGCGTGCGACCACAAACTCCAGATCGAGCTTATCCAACAGCTCCGCTCGCCATTGGGAGACGAGCGACGCCGGCGCGAGGACAAGGACGCGCCGGACCAACGAGCGAAGGAGGTACTCCTTTAGGATCACGCCAGCCTCGATGGTCTTGCCAAGGCCCACTTCGTCGGCGAGAACGGCACGCCCCCGCATCTCTCTTAGCACCCGGAGCGCAGCTTCCTCCTGGTGGCGAAAGAGGCGGATGCTCAATGTGTCCAACGAGACCAGGCGCTCAAAGCCGTCCTGCGACGAGAGGCGTTCGGCCAAGGTCTTGAGGTCAAACCACTCTCTTGAGTCAAAGGCCTGGCGGACCAGCTCGCCGAGGACAGCCGTGTTGTGCGGGTGAAAGATCGTCTCCAAGGCGGTATCCCCCGCCATTAGTCTCTCCTATCGATGGCGGCGGCTTGCAAAGGCGTGGGCGGCTCGCCAGACATCTCCAGCCCCCATAGTGATGACGATATCGCCGTCGCGGCAAAGCGAGCAAAGGCGCGCCACCACATCTTCGAGCCTTGGGATGAACTCGACCCGCTCCCCCAGGTACTCTCGCGTCAGCTCCGCGAGGCGGCGGCCCGAGACTCCGGGGATGGGTTTATCGGGAGGAGGCGAGTAAACTTCCGTAAGGATCAGCCTGTCTGCGGATTCGAAGGCTCGGGCAAACTCGTCCATCAGTTGGCTCGTCCGCGTGTACCGATGCGGCTGAAAGACAGCGACGACCCGCCGGTTCCAGCCCTTTTTCGCCGCTTCCAGGGTGGCGCGGATCTCGGAGGGATGATGAGCGTAGTCGTCGATGATCAAGATCCCATTCTCCTCGGCGACCACTTCAAATCGCCGTTTGGCTCCGCGAAAGGCCGCAAGCTCCTCCGCTACTTGGGCTTTGTCAAGCCCCAAACAATCACAGACCGCGACGCACGCCAGGGCGTTGAGCACGTTGTGGCGGCCCGGTACCGAAAGCGCGTACGCCCCAAACTCGGTACCTCCCCGGCGCACCCGGAAAGTGGTCTGAAACCCGCGGCTGTTCAAGTCGTAGGCCTGATAGAAGGCGCCCTCGCTCAGGCCGTACCACACTCTCCGGCGTTCCGGCCCAAGATACCGCTCGGCCACCTCGCGCACCGCCGGATCGTCGGCGCACAAGACCGCCCAACCACCTGGCTTGACGTTTTCCAGGTGCTGCCCGTAGCCGCGCTTTAGTTCTTCGAAATCGTGGTTGTAGCTTTCGAGGTGATCGGGCTCGATGCTAGTGACCACGGCGATTCTCGGCCGATAGCGAAGGAACGTGCGGTCGCTCTCGTCAGCTTCCGCGACGACCAGAGGTCCATCGCCGCACTTCGCGCTCCCAAGGCCGGGTAGCTCGCCGCCGATGAGGAAGGTGGGGCTTTCGCCGAGCCGCTCCAGCGTCCAGGCGATCATCGACGTCACCGTCGTCTTTCCGTGGGCCCCGGCGACCGTGATCCCGTCTCTTTGGTTGAGTAGGTCGGCCAAAAGCTCCGAGCGGTGGCGGATGGGGATCCCGCACTCCTTAGCAGCGAGGACTTCGGGATTCTCCGCGGTGATGGCCGAGGAGACGATCAACTCGTCCGCTCCGTCGACGTGGTGCGCCGCATGGCCGACAAACACGCGCGCCCCCAGGGCGCGCAGCTGTTCGAGGATCGGACCGTCGTGTATGTCCGAACCGCTCACGACCACTCCCTGCGAGAGAAGCACTCTAGCCAGGGCGCTCATTCCTGCACCGCCGATCCCGACGAAGTGGACCCGCTTTCGCCTCTGCATCCTGCGACCTCGCTTTCGCCACCGGTTGCCTCAACACGTACATCTTAGGCGGGCGCGACGTGATCACCTTCTCCTTGTCTCAGCCGTCCTCACGCAAGAGCTCCGCGATGGCCAAGGCCAGCCACCGCATAGAGCGGGCGGCCTCTTCCACCGAGTTGTCTCGGTAGTCGCCTACGTAGACTGTGACGTGGTTTTCGTGGAGATCCCCGTTGGTCTCTTGGGGCAAGACGCGCACCCCTCTTGTGATCCCGGGTGCCAGTGTTTCCAGTCGTTCCTTCAGCCGCTCTGCAAACCGCATGTTGGCGTCGACGCGCGCGTTGTTGCTCGTGCCCACGATCAAGAGGATCCGAGCCACCTCTTCCCCGTCGACATGGGCCGAAGCGTAGCCGCTCGCCCGCTCCTCGGGAATCGCGTCGCGATGGATGTCCACCACCGCGCGGATACCGCTATTGCGAACCAGTGCCTCCTCTAGGCTCGTGCGGGCGCTGGGCGCCGCGCTGGACCACTGGGGAAGGTCATGCACCGTCAGAAGGTGTACGGCTCCGATTTCCAGCTTGCTCAGCTCCTCGACCAGGGCCCGGCCGACGGCCACCACGTCGCCGCCCCCTTCGGTGGCATGTGGCTCCTTGGGTGCGTAGTTCTCGGTGGTGTGCGTGTGATAGATGAGCACTTCCGTCATCTGCTGCGGGCGAGGAAGGGCGCCGGGAGGTCCGGGACTGTCAGGCTCGGTTTGAAGCTGTCCTTGCCCGGGTGCGCGGCCCGGTTCCTGGTGTCTTGCCGGAACAAAGCCCAAAAAGCGCGCCCCTGCGATGGCAACGACCACCAGGGCGACCAGCAGATACATGAGCCCGGGTCCTTGGGATTTCGGCTTCTTCGAGAGCGCCACACGCATCTACCCCCTTGTCGAGTCGAGACAAGTATATTCTCGCCCGAAAGGGGAATATGCCGGGCTTGACCGCATCCTCACGGTGCTTCCACAAGAGTGCGGAGCCGCTCCAGCACGGCGCCGAGCTCGTCCAGGGCGCGGCCGTACCCGGACCAATCGCCAAGACCAGCTAGTCGCTGCGCCTCTTCGAACCAGCTTACCGCGAGCTCGACGAGCTCTGCCGCGCCGCTAGCGCTGTCGGGACCACGTCCGTGGGACCTCTCGGGGACTTCCCCATGCTGGTCAGTTCGTCTCGCTTGAGGCGACGAATCTTCTTCGGCTTGGGGTTCGGGAACTCGTCCGGCCTGAAGGGCGCCGTCCGCAGGCGTCGGTGGCGCTTGGGCGTGCCCGGCAGAACCGGCCAGTTCCGCCAATGCCTCGGCGAGCGTCGCCCGCATTACCAGGTGGTCGCCCGTTCCAACGATGACTCGCTTGAGCTCCGGGATCTCCCCGCGTTCGGCCTGGAGAAAAAGGGGTTCGACGTACAAGAGGGTGTTGGCAATCGGGACGATGATCAAGTTGCCCCGGATCACACGGGAACCTTGTTGGCTCCAAAGAGTGAGCTCGCGGGAGATTTCCGTATCCTGGTTCACCCGTGCTTCAAACTGCATCGGGCCAAAAGTGACGTCCTGCTTTCCAAAGCGGTAGAGGACCAGTTCGCCGTAGGAATCGCCGTCGCTTCGGGCCGCAAGCCATGCGACCATGTTGCCTTTACCAAGGGGCGTAAAAGGCAGCATGAGGATAAACTCCTCCTTCGACTCCCCCGGAAGCCTCGTGATGACGTAGTAGGGCTCCATCTCCACCTCCGTGCGCTCGTAGATCTCTCGCGGCAGCTCCCACACGTCCTCTTGGTTGTAAAAGACTTGTGGGTTCGTCATATGGTAGCGGGTGAGCACCGACGCCTGCAGGCGAAACAAGTCCTCGGGGTAGCGGACGTGGCGCCGGAGCTCTTCGGGCATTTCGGCTATGGGCTTGAAAACGCCCGGATAGAGCCGGGAAAGCGCCATGATCAGGGGCTCTTCGTCGGCGATGTAAAAGTCAACGCTGCCGTTATAGGCATCGACGACCGCCTTGACCGAATTGCGGGCATAGTTTCCCCACCCCGGCGTCGGGGCGGCGTAGGGAAAGCGCGACGTGGTCGTGTACGCGTCCGCGATCCAAATCAGCCGGCCGCCTGCGACAACAAGATAGGGATCCCCGTCGAAGCGCAAGAAGGGCGCGAGGAGCCGGAGTCGCTCCCCGACGGTTCGGTAGAGCATCACCCGGCTTTCGGGAGTGATGTCTGCGGAGAAGAGGATACGGGTGGTGCCAAGCCGCGCTGCAAACAGCGCCCGCCGCCACCAACCGGAGAGCGGGATCCCGCCGCTTCCCTCATAAAACGCCGTCGCGTTCTCATCGCCCAAGGGATAGTCAAACTCGGGCCGGCGGGTCTTGACGATGACGTAGTCCGCCTCCTGCTCTCCGTAGTAGATCTCCGGGCGGGTCACCGCAAGTTCCGTGTTGCCCCGGGGCGGAATATCGGCAAGAAAAAACCGGGGCAGCCCGCGGGCATCCGCCTCGTTCACAGGGCTCATCACGACGCCGTAGCCGTGGGTGTATTGAAGGTGCAGGTTCACCCAAGAGCGATTTTGCAGGCTGGCCGAGGTGAGTTCACGGGCGGCCAGCATGACCTGGCGGTATTCTCCGCCGATGTGATAGCGGTCGATGTCGACCTCAATGAAGTCGTAATACGGCCGCAGCTCTTGCAGCTGGGCGTAGGTGCTAAGGAGCGGCCGGTAGTCCCAAAGGCGGATGTTGGCAAGCGTCCGCTCATGGTCGCGCAACATCTCGGACGTGAGCGTGCCGTCGGGATCGTAATCCAACTGCTTGAGGCCGGAAAGGCCGTATGCCGCCCGGGTCATCTCTAAATGCGCGGCGATATAAGGTAGCTCTTTTTCCAACTCGTTGGGGCGCACGACAAACTCTTGGACCAGCGCGGGCAACACCCCGGTGCCGATCACCCCGGTCGCCCCCAGGACCACCAGGCACGTGACGATCCAGCGAACCCGGGGACGGAAGGCATACGCCATCAGGGCCGTCGCCAGCAGGGCGGAGGCGCCCGTCAGCGCCCAGAGGGCGGGAAGCGTGGCGTGGACGTCGGTATATCCCGCCCCGTAGAACGACCCCCGGGTCGAATAGACCAGGCGGTAGGCGGTCAACCGGTATCCGGCCGCGTGAATGAGGGCTGCGAGGGCAAAAAGCACCGCTAGGTGCGCCCGGGCCTGTACGGCAAGCCGCAGCCTGCGTCCGTCAAACGTCAACGCTCCCGACGTGAAGTAAAGCGCAGCTATTCCCACAGCCGTGGCGAGGACAAGGCCCAAGGTGAACGACTGAACCCGTTCGATGAGGGGCAGGCGGAAGACGAAGAAGCCCGCATCGAGCCCGAAGAGCGGGTCGGCGATGCCGAACTCTTCCCCGGCAAAGCCCAGGAGCACCGTCCTCCATTGTTCAGCGAAGTATAGGCCGGCCAGGAACGACAAGGCTACCGCCCCGTACCGGGCGGCGACCCGGCTCCAGCGGCTCGCCGCTTCCACAGCCGAATGCTCGCTCCACGGAGAAGCGGCTTCGCCCGCCAGGCGGCGGACAAACCACAAGTTGAGCGCGAGGAAAACCAGGACGACCAGGCCTGCGCCGAGGCCCACCACCACTTTCCAGAGCACCGGCTGAAGATAGAGCGAGGGATACCCGAGCTCAAGAAACCACAGCCAGTCGGTGATGACGTTCGACAACGCCCAGGTCCCTAGGACCACGACGGCGACGATGCCGGCGAGAGTCCAGCGGATGGCGGCAAGCCAGCGCCTCATTCCTCCACCTCTTGGCCGCGAAAGAGTCACTCAGCCGTCGCCTCGGTTTCGGCGATCAGAGCCCGGAGCTCACTTTCCGTCACGTGGTACCTTTCGGCGCAGAAGTGGCAGACGAGCTCGGCCTCGCCTTGAGTGCGGACGATCTCCTCGAGCTCCGCCTTGCCCAACGCAACCAGGCCCCTACTCATGCGCTCCTTGGAACAGCTGCAGCGAAACTCGAGTGGCCGCTCGCTGAGGCGTTTGGGCTCCATTCCCTCGAGGACCTCGCAAAGGAGGTCGAGAGGGTGACGGCCCTCATCGATAGCCCAGCTGAGCGCGGGCATCGCGGCGATTCGCTCCTCGAGCCGGCCGATCAGCCCCTCGTCCTCCTCTGCCCCAGGCATCAACTGGATCAAAAGCCCGCCAGCAGCCCGCACGAATCCTTCAGGGTCGACCAAGACGCCGAGGATACACGCGGATGGGGTCTGCTCCGACACGTTGAGGTAGTACGCCAAATCCTCAGCGATCTCTCCGGAGACGAGGGGCACCATCCCACGGTACGGCTCTTTCATGGCCAGGTCCTTGACGACGTAAAGATGGCCCGTCCCGACGGCGCCGGAGACGTCCAGCTTCCCCTGGCTGTTGGCTGGCAGGTGGACATGGGCCTCGTGGACGTATCCCCGCAGATGCCCGCGGGCGTTGGCCTCCGCGACGATTCGTCCTAACGGCCCGTCGCCCACGATCTCGATCATCAGGCGCTCATCGCCCTTGAGGGACGCCCCGAGTAGGGCCGCTCCCGTCAAAGTCCTCCCTAGCGCGGCCGCAGCCGTCGGGTAGGCGTCGTGCCGGCGCCTCGCCTCGTCCACCGTCCGGGTGGTGAGCGCCGCCAGGGCACGGATTTTCCCGCCGGCGGCCGTCACATGCACAAGGCCGTCGCCTTGCGCTGTCTGTCTTTCCGCCATGTCAGTCGGTCACTTCCTTGCGAAACTCTCGAGTTATCACGCCCGTGCCCGCTCGGCCCAGGGGAGTGCCGTTCAAGGTGAGGTAGACTCCTTCCGGTCGCCCGAAACGAACCACCAAGAGTTCCTGGGCGACCCATGTGACCTTGGTGCCCGCCTCGAGGGTTCCTGTGAAGATGCGGTTCCCGTCGGCGAAGACGTCGAACCAACAGGCTTCCACGACGTCGACGTCCAGCACCATCACGTCCGTAAGCTCCTCTGCCTGCACTGGAGCAACGGGCGCATGGAGCTCGTCGCCGGTGATCAAAGCGTCAAGCGCCGGATTCTCGTCGGGGGCTGGATCGGCCGGGACCGGCGGCATGGAACCCACCTCGAATTCGAAAGCCTCCGGCTCTGGGGGTCCTTCCGCTTCACCCGGCGCCGCCGAAGCGATGTCGCCGTCCCCCAAGACTTCCACATCGCCTTGCGGAGGCGACACGTGGGTTTCCGGGATAAGTTCAACGAAAACCTCCTGCCCCGCCAAGACCTGCGTCACCGGGCGCAATTGAGCGCCCGCAGTCTCGTACTCCGCCGCCGGGGCCTGCACTTCATTCTCTTCGATCGGCGTCGAAGGAGCCGGCGAGCCGTCGTGTCCGCTGCCATTGGTTGCGAAAAAGGCCGCGCTGCCCTCGAGCGTGAAAGCCTCACTTGCCGAGCCCGCCGGTGAACTGGACGGCGAGGCGCCAATACCCATCCTTTCAAGCCAGGGTATGAGACTGGGCCAAGCGGCGTAAATGGCCCAAGCGGCAAAAAGCACGATGACGATCAAGGCCAGCGCCCATCTCGCTTTTTTGGCCCTGCGCTGGTGCCGAAGCCGTCGCCTTTCACGTCCTCGGACCACCGGGACGCTAGCCGCGAGAGGCTCTCCGGCACTTTCGAGACCCAGGAGCACCTGTTTCTCGCGGTAGCGGTCGACGACGAATTCGGGATCGAGGCCCACGGCGCGGGCGTAGTGGCGCAAGAACGCCCTGGCATACGCGGGCCCTGGGAGTAGATGAAACGCCTCCTCTTCGATGGCCTCGAGGTGGCGGCGGTGGATCTTTGTGGCACTGCTAATCTCTTCCAGCGACAGTCCCTGTTTCTCTCGGGCCTGTTTCAACATGCGGCCGAGCTCTTCCATCCGTCACCCCTCATTTCGCCGGTGGTCCGGCGAGGTAGCTCCTCCGCCATCAATTGGCCATCTCCTTGAGGTCGTCGATGGTGCGCAGGACCTCCCGCGGTTTGCTCCCCTGGTACGGCCCGACGATGCCTTGCAACTCCATCATGTCGATCAGCCGGGCCGCACGGGCGTAGCCGATGCGAAAGCGGCGCTGCAACATGGAGATGGAGGCATTTCCGGTCTCGACCACAAGCTGCACGGCATCGTTGTACAGCTCGTCGTCTCCCTCCTCCATCGGCCCTCCGGCTTTAGCCACCTCCGTGACGCTTTCCTCGTAGACGGGCTCTCCCTGTTGCTTCCAGAAGTTTACAATGGCCTGCACCTCTTTGTCTGAGATCCATGCGCCTTGGGCTCGCAACGGTTTGCTGGCCCCGATCGGGTAGTAGAGCATGTCCCCTTTGCCGATTAGGCGCTCCGCTCCCGCCATGTCGAGGATCGTGCGGGAATCGACGCTCGATGAGACCGCAAACGAGATGCGCGACGGCACGTTGGCCTTGATAAGCCCCGTGATGACGTCGACCGACGGCCGCTGGGTCGCGATGACCAGGTGGATACCGGCCGCTCTTGCCATCTGGGCTAGGCGGCAGATGCTGTCCTCCACCTCGTGCTGGGCCACCAGCATCAAATCGGCGAGCTCGTCGATGATGACGACGAGATACGGCATGGGCTCGTCCTCGATGGAACCCGCCTCGATTCCCCGGTTGTACCCGTCGATGTTGCGCACACCGGCCTCCGAGAACTTCTTGTATCGCGCCTCCATCTCTTTCACCGCCCAACGCAGCGCGTTGGAGGCGAGCTTGGGGTCGGTGACCACGGGGGTAATCAGATGCGGGATGCCGTCATAAACCGCAAGCTCGACCCGCTTCGGATCGATCATCATCAACTTCACTTCGCTAGGCTCCGCCCGGTATAGAATGCTGCAGATCAGCGTGTTGACACACACGCTTTTTCCGCTTCCCGTCGCCCCGGCGATCAAGACGTGGAGAAGCTTGGTGAGATCCGCGATCACAGGATTACCTGCGATGTCCTTGCCCAATCCGACGGCTAGCTTTGAGGGGGACTTCTGAAATTCGGGCGACTCGATCACCTCGCGGAAGTAGACGAGGCTCGGCTCTTTGTTGGGCACTTCGATGCCGACCACCGACTTGCCCGGAACGGGCGCCTCGATTCTCACGTCCGCCGCCGCCAGGGCCAGGGCCAAGTCGTCGGCGAGGCTCACGATCTTGCTCACCTTGACGCCCGGCGCAGGCTGCAACTCGTAGCGGGTGATCACCGGGCCGCGGCTCACGTGCACCACCTTGGCCTGGACGCCGAAGGTCGCGAGGGTCTCTTCAAGGAGCTGCGCTTGACTGCCCGTGTCCTGGACGCGCTTGTTCTTCGCTGAGTCCTTCGGCCGCTCCAAGATGGCGGTATCGGGCAGGACGTAGCGCACCGGCGCGGCTTCCACGCTCGCCGCTACGGGACGAACCGGGGCGGATGCTGCGGGCTCATCCTCCCCTCTCTTGGTCCGGGATCGCCGCATACCGGCGGGCGGAGCTTCATCCGCGCCGGGGAGTTCCTTGGCACGCCGTCCTTCGCTGGAAAGCCGCGCGAGAGGACGCTGTACGTCGTCGTGAGAATTGGGAGCCTCCGCTCGCCTGCCCTCGAGGGATCCGTCGGATATGCTGCGCGGCAGAGGGCCCGCCTCCCGGTCAACCGGGCTGATACCGGTCTCAGCCTGGGGAGAGCCGGCTTCGGACCCTCGGCGCAAGCCCAGGCGGCCGAAGCCGCGGAACCGGGGCAGCTCTTCACCGGCCTCTTCTCCAGCTTCGACGCGGGTTGCCGCAGCCGGCTTGGGCGGTCGCATAGCTGTGGCGCGGGCCGCCTCCGCCGCTCGAGATGCCTTGCGGGCGGCTCTTTCGGCCTCAGCTCGCCGGCGCTTGTCCTGGATAAGAGCGAAGAGCTCTTTCGTTTCCCTCACAAGCCCTTGGAAGAAGTCGGCGACGCCCAACGTCGATCCCCTAAGAACGCGCGAGACGAAGCCAGCGATGGCCCCGATAAAGCGTGAGAAGGGCGTCTCAAGGTACAAGACGATGCCGATCAAAAACACGGCGAAAAGGACCACCGCCGAGCCCCAGGGGCCGAAGGCTCTCAGGACCCGCACCCCCAAGGCCGCGCCGAGGGCACCGCCCCCTCGCATCTCCTCGCCGATCCGCTGCACCCAATACTCGCTCAGCGGGCCTTCGATCTCTGTGACGATCAGGTGATACCCGGTGAGCGCAGCGACATACATAATGAGGAGCGCCGTCATCCGGCGCCCCCGGCCCTCGCTGACCCGCTGGCTCAAGGCCCTCCAACCGACGCCGAATAACAAGAGCGCGGGCAACACTGCCCCTTGCCCTAAGAAGCCTTGCAACCAACGGGAAAGCAAAGCGCCGACGCTTCCCGCGGCGCTGGTGTAGAGGCTCAGAAGGATGAGAAGCGAAAGCGCCAGGGCTACAATCCCAGCGATCTCGCGATGGCGGCCGAAAGCGCCAGGTTGTCGATCCAACGGTTGGGACAACGCCACCACCTCACCGATACATTCGGTGGGTCACAGCCACCTCCTTCCTTTTTGTGCCGCTTCCTCCCCCACCCGCTCAACGGCTGCCTGGGAGAATGCCGACGGCCGCCGCCATGCGGCCGGTGACGCCCCGCTCCGCCCTGTAGCTGAAAAAGAGGTCCGTTCGGCAGGAGGTGCACAGCGGACAGACGTCGATGGCTGCGGGGTCGACGCCCAGGGAGACGAGGACGCTCCGATTTGCCCCGGCAAGATCCACCGCCGGCCGGCCCGTCCGTGTCCGGCCGACCGAGTCGGAGCCTAATTCGTTCCGAAAGCGCTGGTACAACTCGTCTGAAACCTCGTAACAACACGGCTTGATGCAAGGCCCCAGAGCTACTTTGAGCGCACCCGCTCGGATTCCGCATCGCTCAAGCACATTGACGGTCTCGCGTGCGACGCCTGCGATGGTCCCCCTCCACCCCGCGTGTGCGACGGCCACGGCCCGCCCATCTTCAGCGGCAAACAGGATTGGCAAGCAGTCGGCGAAGGAGGCGACCAGGACGACCCCGGGCTCAAGCGTCACCAGCGCGTCGACTCCACCGACGGCATCCTCGCTCGTCTCGGCTCCCCTGCCCCGGCTTTGCCCGTCGACAACGGCGACGCCCGCACCGTGCACCTGTTCGGGATAGACCGCCGCTTCCAGCTCAAAGCCGAGGCTTTGGAGCCAGCGCCGCCTGTTCTCCCGCACGTCACCGGCCCGATCTGCGGTGTGCAGTCCGAGATTGAGGGTGGCAAAGGGCGGCCGGCTCACTCCGCCAAGGCGCGTCGAGATTCCGTGGATGATCCCCCGCACGGAGGAGAGCAGCTGACTTTGCCAAACGTGTCTCGGGTGTCGACTCGATCTCAAGGGCATCTCCTCTGTACTTAAGGCCTAGGCGCCGGCACCTGATCAGTCGCGCGCTCGGCGCACTTAGCGGCCCGGCCGGCTTCTGTGCCCGTATGCAGGCTCGAGTTTTTGCGCCGGCAAGTCGACGAGGATGACGTCGATGCCGATGCGGACGATCCGGTCCCATGGAATCTCGATGTCAGGCCGGCGGCCAAAGCCAAACAGCCCGCTTTCTCCGGGGAGGATGATCGCGAGGATTTCGCCGGTCTCGACGTCCAAGTCGAGGTCGTACACGTTGCCGAGGCGCCTGCCATCCCCGATGTTGACCACGTCCAGCATCCGCAGATCTGACGTCTTAACCAGCATCGCCCGCCTCCTTCCCGCCTGGGCCGCTTCACCTTCAGTATACAACGGCACAAGGCGAAAAAGCTCCGGCATGACGTCGCCGGAGCCTGCGCCTTGCGGAAATCTCAAAGCCTCTCCTCGGTGATCGCCCTTACAAGCTAAACTTACGCACGAGGGCCAGCGACGCGTCGACCAGGTCCTTCACCCGGTCCATCGCCGCCGACTGGCTGATCGCCTCCCACAGCCGCAGCTTCCACACCACTTCGCCCGGCTCCTCCGGTTCCGTGACCGCACCGCCTTGCGCCCCGGGACCGGCCTCTGTTTGAGCGACGGCTCCCAAAGCGCCGGCGCCACCGAAGGTGGGCCGTGTGGGTGCGTCCGGGTTTGGCCGGGTCGGTTCGTCCTCCTCGACGAAACAAAGGGGAGGAAAGAGGACGCACCACCAGTTCTCCCCGGCCCCGTCACCGATGACCACCCGCACCGCCCGGTACTCGCCGGCGGGGAGCACGAGCTCCCCCCATCGCTTATCGGGAAACGGGAAGAAGCCAACCTCGATCCGCACCTGTCGGTGATGCCCGAGCTCGTCCAGCGCTCTCCTGCCCGCGGCGACGAGCTCGGCCCTCCGCTCTCGAATCCAGCGCTCTAGCTGCAGTGGGTCGGCCGGCAGAGGCCAGGTTTCCAACTCGTGAAGGAGGGCGTCGCGCACTTTGAGCTTCGCCTCTTGGTCTTCCGGCGCGTTCGAATGAGCGATCACGTGAAGCCGCAGCAGGTTCTCACCGCTGAGCGCGAAGCCGCTCTCACCTTGAACGCTGTATCCGTCGAAATCCGCCGCTTCGAGCAAGGCACCCGCCGAAACGAAAGCGACGGCGATCAAAAACGAGATCCCGGCGCCGAGCCGCACCGGGCGAGGCAATCTCCTAAAGGACATGCGCACTCCCTCCTCTATTGACGGGGAAGCCGCGCGCTACGGCTGCAAAGCCAGGTGGCGCTGCAAGTTCTTCAGAGCCGCCTTTTCGAGGCGCGAGACCTGCGCCTGGGAGATGCCGATCTCCTCGGCGACCTCCATCTGCGTCCGCCCGTCGAAGAAACGCATCGTGAGGATTAGTTTCTCCCGCTCGCTCAGCTTCGACATTCCTTCGCGGATGGAGATCCCGTCCATCCATGCGCTCTCCTCGCTATCCTCGTCGCTGATCTGGTCCATCACGTAAATGGGATCGCCGCCGTCATGGTAGATGGGCTCAAAGAGCGAGATCGGGTCTTGTATCGAGTCGAGGGCAAACACCACTTCTTCCCTGGGCAACCCGAGCTCTTGGGCGATCTGGTTGATGCTAGGCTCCGCGGAATACTTGCTGACGAGGGCGTCCCGAACTTGAAGCGCCTTATAGGCGATGTCCCTGAGCGAGCGGCTCACTCGGATGGGGTTGTTGTCCCGGAGGTATCGGCGGATTTCGCCGATGATCATGGGCACTGCGTACGTGGAGAAGCGGACGTTCTGGTTGAGATCGAAGTTGTCGATGGCCTTCATCAGGCCGATGCAACCCACTTGAAAGAGGTCGTCCACGTGCTCCCCGCGATTGTTGAACCGCTGGATGACGCTGAGCACAAGACGCAAGTTTCCCTGGACCAGTTCAGCCCGGGCCTCCTCGCTCCCATCTCTCATCTTCTTGAGGAGCTGGCGCATCTTCTCGTTGGACAACACGGGGAGCTGGGAGGTGTTGACGCCGCAGATCTCAACCTTGTTCACTCCACGCCACTCCCTCATACGGTCTTTAACGACAGTATGGCCGCCGGAATATGGGCTTATTCCGGGCCGGCTTCTCGGGGAGGAATTGTCGGGCGGGCATGGGTAGTAAGATGAACGGATCACGTGCGCGTCGTATCGAGCGCCTGGGAGGGATCCAGCGTGGGCCAACCTGCCACGGTCGTCTACGTCGACACGCTCCTCCTGCTTGCTGCCTTGAGCTTTCTCATGGATTACCTCTTGCTCTGGGCGACGTCGAAGGTAGTCAAGGTCCCCCAACATCCCTGGCGGCTCGGTTTGGGCGCGGCGATCGGAACGGGCTACTTCGTCATTTACTACCTCGCGGAGCGGGGCGTCGGGCAGGCCTATGGGTGGCTTCGCTTTTGGCCGGTGCTCATCGCAGTCTCCTGCTTGATGCTGACGGCGGCGTTTTGGCCGCTTCCTTGGCGAACGCTTGTTCGCACCGCAGGCTTTTTTTACTTCATCACGGTGAGTTCGGGAGGGGCGGGCGTCGCATCCGGGTATGCATTAGGATGGGGTGTGACGGGACAGCTGGCCGCGGCCATCGCCGCGATTCTCGTCACCGCTGAGCTTGGATGGGGCGTCGTCCAAAAGAGCCTTTGGCAGCGCCTCTACAATGTCTCCTTGGAGATCGTCGTCTTCGGGGAACGAGTGATGACCCAAGCGCTCATCGACACCGGAAACCGGCTGCGGGATCCGCTGGGAGGAGCGCCGGTCATCGTTGTGGAGCACGGCGTCGTGGCTCACCTGCTCCCCGAACACCTTGGTGCGACGCTCCTTGAGATGGAGGCAGGAGAGCTCGGCGGAATCAGCCGCCTGCTTACGTCGGAGCGCTGGTCCACGCGGTTTCGCGTCATTCCCTTTACGTCGCTGGGGAAAGAGAAGGGATTGCTCGTCGGCTTTCGTCCCGACTCAGCCAGTGTCGTCGTGGAGGGACGGAGAATCCCACTCAGCGGCGTGATCGTCGGGCTGAGTCCCAAGCCGCTCGATCCGGAGGGCGTCTATCACGCCTTGCTCCACCCGGAGCTGCTCGACGCCGCGGTGCAAGGCCAACAGGCGCCCGCATGGGCCCGGGCGACTTCATCAAGCGAAGGAGAGAGACGCCATGCTTCCACTACTCCGTAGGGCGCGANTCGGTTTGAGGTTGGCGTTGATCCGAATCTTCTGCCGGGCCGGATGGCCAAGCGCCGTCCATTACGTCGGCAGCAGCGAAGTGTTGCCTCCTCCCCTCACCCGCGACGAGGAGAGCCTCCTTCTCAGCCGCCTCGAGGCGGGAGACAAGGGCGTCAAAGGAGTGCTCATCGAGCGGAATCTCCGCCTTGTCGTCTATATAGCAAGAAAATTCGAAAATACAGGCATCCTCGTGGAGGACCTGGTCTCCATCGGCACCATCGGTCTAATCAAAGCGGTGAACACCTTCGACCCCACCAAGAAGATTAAACTTGCCACCTATGCCTCGAGATGCATTGAGAACGAGATCCTCATGTACCTTCGGCGAAACAACAAGACCAAAGCGGAGGTCTCCTTTGACGAACCGCTCAATACCGACTGGGACGGAAACGAGCTCCTTCTCTCGGACGTCTTGGGCGTCGAAAGCGACGTGATCAAAAACATCGAAGAGGAGGTCGACCGGGCCCTGCTGATGGGCGCCCTCAACCGGCTTTCGGGGCGGGAGAAGCGCATCATGGAGCTCCGCTTTGGCCTTACGGACGGCCGGGAAAAGACGCAAAAAGAGGTGGCCGACGCCATGGGAATCTCCCAGTCGTACATCTCCCGCCTCGAAAAGAGGATCTTAAAGAAGCTAAAGCGCGAGATTCACCGTATGGAGTGACGCTTGCCGTATCACGAGCGCCGGCGCAGAAACGCCGGGATTTCAAGGTCATCGGTAGCAAAGGGCTTGATATCGAGCCTTCCCCTGGGTCCGGGACCCGAAAGGCGCCCCTGCTGGTTGGAGCTGTCGCCGGTGCCCGAAAAGCCGGTCGCGATCACGGTCACCCGGATCTCGTCCTGCAGCGTGTCGTCGATCACCGCTCCGAAAATGATCACCGCTTCAGGATCGGCCGCCTCGGCGATGATCTCGGCCGCTTCGTTCACCTCAAAGAGGCCGAGGTTGCTGCTTCCCGTGATGTTGAGGAGGATGCCGCGGGCGCCTTCGATCGACGCTTCGAGCAAGGGACTGGAGACCGCCTGTTTCGCCGCCTTGACGGCCCGGTCCTCGCCGGTGGCACGCCCGATCCCCATCAGCGCCGAACCGGCGCTGGTCATGATCGTGCGCACGTCGGCGAAGTCCAGGTTGATCAACCCGGGAACCGTGATCAAATCGGAAATGCCCTGGACGCCTTGGCGCAGCACGTCATCGGCGATGCGAAATGCCTCGATCATCGAGGTCCGCTTGTCAACCACCTGAAGCAACCGGTCGTTGGGGATGACGATCAGCGTGTCGACTTTTTCCCTAAGCTCGGCGATGCCCCGCTCGGCCTGCGCCATCCGCTTCTTTCCTTCGAAGCTGAAGGGTTTGGTAACGACAGCCACCGTCAGCGCTTGGAGCTCCCGTGCGATTTCGGCCACGACCGGCGCTCCACCGGTACCGGTGCCGCCGCCCATGCCGGCAGTGACAAAGACCATGTCGGCCCCTTCGAGGAGGGCCCGGATCTCTTCCCTGCTCTCTTCAGCGGCGCGCTGGCCGATCTCCGGGTTGGAGCCGGCCCCCAGGCCGCGGGTGAGCTTTGCTCCAAGCTGCAATTTGTGACTGGCGTTGGAGGACTGGAGAGCTTGTGCATCGGTGTTCATCGTCACAAATTGGACGCCCTGTAGCTCGGCCTCGATCATCCGGTTTACCGCGTTACATCCTCCGCCGCCTACCCCGATCACTTTGATATTGGCAAAATGCCCAGTGTCGGCGTCCAATTCGAACATGGGCTCGTCCTCCTCACCAAGAGAAGAGCTGTTGCTAATACGCCGTTAGTTTCCACGGGTCCCACTTGATTCCTCCCCGTAGATCTACCTTTTATCCCGAAAGACAGGGCTTTTCGGATGCCGTAGGTCGATGTGGGCGACGGAAAGCTGGCGGCGTTGGATCTGGTCGAGGAGCTCCTCCATCACCCGCGCCTTGTCGCCCATGTCGCCGTCGGCGCCCAAAGAGATCGAAATGCCGTCGCGCGTGTAGGCCATCACGCCCTCGCTGGTCGCATGGACCTCGGAGAGGTTGGCAAGTCCCCGGGTGCTAAGCGAACGGGCAAACTCCAGCGCCCGTCCGAGTGCCGGATGCTCGACCGTTTGGCCGGCTTGCATCTCGAGCGCCGAATCGACCGTGATCAGCGGCCTGGATGGAGACATGGTCGCTGTCTCGTAGAGGGCGACGCCTTCGCCGTCGATGACCCAGAAGGTGTCGCCTGCGGAAAGGTAGGCGACGGGGCGGCGCTCGACGAGTTCTACTCGCAGCGACGCCGGCAGCTTCCGCCGCACGCGTGCCTCTTTGACTCTTGGATGGGAACGGATTGCCTCGCCGATGGCGTGCATATCCAAGTCGAGAAGGTTCACACCCATCTTTAGGCCTGTCCACTCGACGAGTTCGGCCGCCGAAAGGCTCTCGGCGCCGACGACCTCGACGGAAGCCAGCCGAAACAACGGGCTTTGAAAGACGGCGTAAACGGCTAGCACGGCGACGAAAAGCCCTGATGCCAGCGTGTATCCCTTGCTCGAGAACGTCTGGGCCACGAGCGTGCCCGCCTTTCGGATGCACTTCGAAAGCAGAATTGGCTCGCATCCAACATTATAGCACGATGGCACGCTCCGCGGCCCAGTCTCGCCCCATTCGCGGAAGCGGCGCAAGCCGCATTTTCTCCTAGGGAACGGTGGCCTCGCTGGGCACGCGCCGGACGATCTTGGCCCCTGCGGAAGCGAGCTTTCCGGCCAGGTCCTCATAGCCGCGATCCAAATGCTGCAGCCCCTCGATCACCGTCTCACCTTCGGCCGCAAGGCCCGCGACCACCAGAGCGGCCGCCGCCCTTAGGTCGGTGGCCTCGACCCTCGCGCCGGTCAGCTCACACGGCCCGCGCACCACGGCGACACGCCCGTCCACGGTGATATCGGCACCCATGCGCCGCAGCTCGTCGACGTGTTTGAACCGGCTCGAGTAGATGGTCTCCGTCACGATGCTGGTTCCCTGAGCACATGTGAGCATGGCGAGAATCTGCGGTTGCATATCAGTAGGAAAGCCGGGATAGGGCTGCGAGCGGATGTGGAGCGGCCTGAGATCCCCCCGGCGATAGACGCGCAGGGTCTCGTCGCGCACCTCAAGCCCCACGCCCGCCTCGGCCAGCTTGGCGGCGACGAGCTCCATGTGCTCGATGATCACCGGGCCAAGCGTCACGTCGCCCCCGGAGACGGCGGCGCAGACGGCAAGCGTGCCGGCTTCGATCCGATCGGGGATCACGGTGTAGTCGACGCCGCCGAGCGGCCCGGCGACGCCGCTGATCCGGATGGTGTCCGTCCCTGCTCCCCGGATCCGCCCGCCCATGCAGTTGATGAAATTCTGCACTTCGATAATCTCTGGCTCTCGGGCGGCATTGCGGATCACGGTCTCTCCTTCAGCGACGGCCGCGGCCATCATCACGTTTTCCGTGGCGCCGACGCTTGGCAGATCGAGGTGGATCTCGCCGCCTACGAGCTTGCTCGCACGTCCCGTGATGAACCCGTGTCGCTCTTCGATCACGGCGCCCAAAGCCCTCAGTCCTGCAAGGTGCAGGTCGACTGGGCGGGCCCCGATGGCGCAGCCTCCCGGCTGGGCAATCCGCACCTCTCCGAGCCTACCAAGGAGCGGTCCCATCACCTGGATCGAGGCGCGCATCTCTCGCACCGGTTCTTGCGGGGCTTCGGGATGGAGCTCGCGCGCCTCGATATATAAGACGTCCCCGTCAAGCGCACATTTGGCGCCAAGCCCCTCGAGCACTTCGATCATGTTGAGGACGTCGCCGATGTGCGGGACGTTGCGGATGACGCACGGCTCTTTCGTAAGGAGCGCCGCCGCCATCAGCTTCAGCACCGCGTTCTTTGCGCCGCTCACGCGTATCTCACCCCGAAGCTGGTGCCGCCCTTCCACCAAGAGCGTCGGCAGGGCGCTCGCTTCACCCCCGTGGCGTTTCACCCGGACCGGGGAAAAGACTCCTGATCCCACAATCACTCTCCATCCCACCCCACGAGCTCGACCTCGAGCTCCAATTCGATGCCAAACCTGTCTTGGACCGTAGCGCGCACGAGATCGATCAGCCTCTTAACGTCCTCTGCCTTGGCATTACCCCGATTGACGATGAAGTTGCCGTGGACCGTGGAAATCTCCGCCCCTCCGATCCGGGTCCCCTTGAGATTGGCCGCCTCGATCAGCCGCCCGGCGTAATCACCCGGGGGATTCTTGAAGACGCTGCCCGAACTAGGCATCCCAAGGGGTTGCGTGCTCCGACGCCTTGTCGCAAACTGCTTCATTCGCTCAAAGATCGCCCGCCGGTCGTCCGGGACGAGGCGAAACTCGGCTGCGAGCACGACGTGGCCTTTCTCCCTGATGAGCCCGCTTCGGCGATAGGTATATCGGAGCTCCTTGGGACTGGCGAACGAGCGCTCGCCCTGGCGCGAGACGAGGTGCGCCCCGCGCAACACTTTGCTCGTCTCACCGCCGTGGGCGCCGGCGTTCATCGCTACGGCTCCCCCCACCGTCCCGGGCACGCCTCCGGCCCATTCAAGGCCTGAAAGGCCCCGATCGGCTGCCAACTTGGCAAGCTTGGGAAGGGAGACGCCCGCCTCGGCCCGCACGGTCGGCCCGTCGAAGGCCACCCGCCCCAGTGAGTGCCCCAGCCGCAGGACGATGCCCCTCACCCCGGCATCGCTCACCAGGAGGTTGCTCCCACCGCCCATCACGTAGACGGGACATTCAAACTCCCTGGCAGCGGCCAGCGTCTTGACCACGTCCTCCTCGCAGGCCGCGTCGACCAGGATCTCGGCGGGGCCTCCGATCCGGTAAGTGGTGTACCGCTTGAGGGGTTCGTCGAAGCGCACCGCTCCTTCGATCTCAGCGAGAAGCCTTCGCTTTAGGCCCTCCACGCTCACGCCTCCCACGGCTTGAGGGCAGTTATACCGTATGCCCGCCCGCTTCTAAGTGTTCCGCAAGCAAAATTCCAGCTCCAATAGGCAATGAACGGTACGGAGCCCTTTATGCGCGCCGTTTGGCACCGGCGACGACTCCTTCGATCAGCGCCACGATCTCCCACACGGCCTCGGGTTTTCCCAGCCGGCGGCTGGCCTCGGCCATCGCCTTGAGCTGGTGAGCGTCCTGAAGCAGTCCTGCCACCGAGTCGTACAGCGTATCCCCGTTGAGATCGCGATCGAGAATCACCCGGGCCGCACCGGCAGCTTCCAGGACCCGGGCGTTTCGCTCTTGGTGGTTTTCGGCGGCGAAGGGATACGGGACGAGGATCGCAGGCAGCCCCCTGGCCGTCACTTCCGCGATGGAGATGGCCCCGGCCCTGCCGACCACGAGATCACTGGCCGCGAGCGCCGCCGGCATATCGTATAGGTAAGGGACGACCCAGACGTTTCCAAACGCTCTTCCGGCGCCTCCGAGTACCGGGCGGCCCGGGCGGCCGCCGGGAAGTCTCGCCAAAAACTCCTCAAAGCCGGCGCTTCCGGTCGCGACAAGAAACTGGGCGTCCAGCCGGCAAAGCTTTGGAAAGGCGGAGGAGACTGCTCGGTTGATTGAGCGCGCCCCTTGGCTCGCTCCGGTGATCAACACGAGCCGGCGGTGGGGATCGAGGCCGAGCCTTGCCGCCCCCTCTTCTCGAGTGATCGTTGCGATCTCAGGGCGGATGGGGTTCCCGGTGATCACCAGCTTGTCCCGCCGTGAGAGACTGTTGGCCGCCGCTTCGTATCCGAGAGCCACCTTGTCGACAAAGTGCACGAGGATGCGGTTGGTCAACCCCGGCCATGCGTTTTGCTCCTGGATGACGGTGGGTACGCCGAGCAACGAGGCCGCAAGTACCACCGGACCCGCCACGTACCCGCCGGTTCCGACACAGACGTCAGGACCGTAGGACTTCACCAGAGCGACTGCCTCTCTTACGCCTTTCATCGCGGTGAAAAGTGAACGAACGAGCCGGAGCGAAAGCCGGCGGGGAAAGTAGTCGACAGCAATGAACTCGATGGGAAAGCCTTCTCTGGGAACAATCTCTTTTTCAAGACCCTTGCGTGTCCCGGCGAAAAGCACTTGGGCTCCCTTCTCAAGGAGCGCCTTGCCGATGGTGATGGCCGGATAGATGTGGCCTCCCGTCCCGCCTCCGGCGATGAGCACTTTCATCCCGTACCGCCCCCGATCGAGCGTGAGATGTTGAGGAGGACTCCGACCGCGGTCAGGCTCACCACCAGCGACGTGCTGCCAAAGCTGACGAAGGGGAGCGTGATGCCGGTGACGGGTAGGGAACCCGTGGCCACACCGATGTTGAGCATCGCTTGGAAGACCAGCATCGACGTAAGACCCACGGCGAGCATCGAGCCATAATGGTCGGGTGCGAGCAGGGCGATGCGATATCCCCTCCAGGCGATGACGAAAAAGAGAGCGATGACCGTCATGGTGCCAACGAATCCCAGCTCCTCGCCGAGGACGGAGAAAATAAAGTCCGTGTGCTGTTCCGGAAGGTAGGCAAACTTCTGCCTGCCCGCCCCCAGCCCAAGGCCGAAGAGACCACCCGAGCCGATGGCAAGAAGCGACTGGATGATATTCCAACCGGAGTCTAGCGGATCAGCCCAGGGGTCGAGAAACGATGTGATCCGCCGCCACCGATAGGGCCGGTTGTAGACCAATGCAGCAAGGACCGGAAGTCCCGACAGCCCGATGCCGATCAGGTGGGCTAGGTTCACCCCGGCGGCGAAGAGCATGATCACCGCCGTCCCCACCAAAGCCACGCCCGTGCCGAAGTCCGGCTGCAGCATGATCAGGCCAAAGACGAGGGCGACGACAGCCAAAGGCGGAAACAATCCTGCCCAGAATTTCCTCATCCGCTCGCGCATGTAGGCGGCGTATGCCGCGATGAAGTTGATCACGGCAAGTTTCACCACCTCCGCCGGCTGAAAGCGGATTCCGCCCACGTTGAGCCAGGCGCGAGATCCCCCCGCCTCCGAGCCTATGAGAAGGACAACGATGAGCAGGAGGAAGGAGAGTCCGATCCCCGGCAGGGCCAAGGGGCGCAAGAGCCGGTAGTCGATGCGCTGAACCAGGTAAAAGACGAAGAGCGCGAGCCCTGCGCCGACCAGCTGCCGCTTGATGTAGTAGTACGGATCCTGAAACCGCTGCATCCCCGTGGAGTAGCTGGCACTAAAGACGATGACCAACCCGATGACGACGAGGCCCAGCGCGGCGATGAAGATGATCAGATCAGGCCTGCGTGCGCGACTCGACATCCCTGACCCCCTTTCGGCTCTTGTCCCATGCATATGCGGCGGCAGACGGCGCGAAGTCCAGAGTTTGTTTATGCTAAGGCCAGGAGACCGACCACGCCTGAGACGGCGGCGATCAGCCAGAAGCGGACGACGATCTTGGTCTCCGCCCAACCCGATTCTTCGAAGTGGTGATGGATGGGGGTCATCTTAAAAATCCGCTTTCCTCTGGTCAGCCGAAAGTACGGCACTTGGATCATCACCGAGAGGATCTCGATGACGAAGATGGTGACGATAATCGGGAGGATCAGCTGGGTACGGGTAAACACCGCCAACGTGCCGATGGCCCCGCCCAGCGCGAGCGCGCCCGTATCCCCCATGAACACCTGCGCCGGGTGGGCGTTGAACCAAGAGAAGCCGAGGCAAGCCCCACAGAGCGCAGCGGAAAAGACCGCGGCGTCGACCTGCCCCAAGCGCCAGGCGATGACCGCGTAGACCACACAAGCGATGGCAGAAGTCCCCGCGGCTAGCCCGTCCAGCCCGTCGGTGAAGTTGGCCGCGTTAGCCGTTCCCGCCACCACCACGACGCAGAGCAGGAAAAAGAGGAGCGGGGACATCTCCCATGCGCCGCCCGTGAACGGGACGGCGACCGCCGGCCCAAGCCCGGGGGCGTTAAGGGCGTAAAGCGCCACGAGCGAGGCGATGACCAGCTGTGCGGCCAGCTTCGCCCGCGCCTTCAGTCCGAGCGAGCGCTTGCGAACGACGATGATGAAGTCGTCGATGAGTCCGATGAGGCCAAAGCCTACCGTTGCCACAATCAGGTATGCGGCCGTCTGGCTCCTTGGGGTCGCAAACAGCAGAGTCGAGACGACGGCCGCGGCGATGATCAACGTCCCGCCCATGGTCGGCGTTCCGGCTTTGACGAGGTGGGTCTTGGGACCTGCGCTTCGGATGTGCTGGCCAAACTTGAGCTTATGCAAGAACGATATGGTCCAGGGACCGAGAACGACGACGATGAAAAAACTGAGCAGCCCAGCATACATCGGTGTGTTCACGGGTTCTCCTCCGCCTCGCTTTCGAGGGGCGCCCCAAAGTGCTGGTTCAGCGCCGACGTGACTCTTTCGAGGCGAAAGCCCCGCGAGCCTTTCACGAGGATCACATCTTCCGCTGCCGCCCAGCTTGGGACGGCCTCGGCCGCCTTTTGGGCGTCGGCAAACCAGACGCACCTTCCGGGGTCAAAGCCCGCACCGATCGCCCCTTCGACGATCCACTTCGCCTCGTCTCCGACGGCCACCAGGAGCTCCACACCGGTCCCGGCGACGATCACGCCCATTTCCCGGTGGGCGCTCTCGGCCATCTCCCCCAGCTCCAGCATGCCCCCAAGCACCGCCACCCGGCGCTTGCCTCGCACGTCTCCTAAGCTCTCGAGGGCTGAGCGCATGGACAGCGGGCTCGCGTTGTAAGCATCGTCGATCAGGAGGACTCCCTGGCCCAGCCTCTTTAGCGCCATGCGCATCTCGGTGCGAATGTCGAGCAATCCCTGCTGCACCGCCCGGCCGTCAAGGCCGAGACACCACGCGACCGCGGCAGCGGCCAAGGCGTTGTACACCTGGTGGCGACCAGGAAGTTTCAACATGACGGGAACTCGATCTCCCGGCCAGCGGAGCATGAACCGGGTGCCCTCGAGGCCCCGGTACTCCACCCGCTCAGCACGAACCACCGCCCGGTCGTTCAGGCCGAAGGTGACGACCCTGGCCGACGTCTTCTCGCTCATCGCTCGCACCAAGGGATCGTCGGCGTTGAGCACGGCAAACCCGTCTGCGGGGAGCGCCTGGATTAGCTCCGCTTTCGCCTGGGCGACCCCGGCGATGGATCCCAAGAATTCGATGTGCGACGGCCCTACGTTGGTGATGACCCCGACGGTAGGCTGGGCCGTCGCGGCGAGCCTTGCGATCTGGCCCGGACCGCGCATCCCCATCTCCACCACCGCCGCCCGGTGACGGCGCTCAAGCCCAAGGAGCGTGAGGGGCACGCCGATCTCGTTGTTGTGGTTCTCCTCGGTCTTCAAGATCGGGCCCATGCCTGAGAGCACCCGGGCCGTCATCTCCTTCGTCGTCGTCTTCCCGTTGCTGCCGGTAACGCCGATCACCGGAACCGAAAAGAGCCGCCGGTATCCGGCGGCGATGCGGCCCAGCGCCGAAGTGGTGTCGTCGACGGCGATCACCCAGACGCCCAAAGGCGCCTCCACCCTTCGCCCCCGGGCGGAGACAACTGCGACCGCTCCCTTGGCGACCGCGTCGGCGACGAAATCGTGGCCGTCGAAGCGCTCTCCCACCAGTGCGACGAAGCAGGCACCAGCCGTGAGAGTGCGGCTGTCCGTCGATACCGATGCGACCCCCGTCGCTTCTCCTACTTGGGCAATGACGCCGCCTGACCACTCCGCGATTCTTTGGATCGAGACGGGTTCCATGCTCACAACCGCTCCCGTATGGCAAGGAGCGCCTCTTCCCTGTCGTCAAAATGCAGCTTTTGGCCTTTGATCTCTTGGTAGGTTTCGTGCCCTTTTCCGGCGATCAACACGAGGTCGCCGGGCTCGGCCAGCTGGATCGCATGGCGAATCCCTTCTCGGCGGTCGACAATGATGCGAAAAGACCCCTTCCCGCCGGTCCGCGCTCCTTCGGCCACCTGGCGGCAGATCTCGACGGGATCCTCACTGCGAGGGTTGTCGGAGGTGATAACGACGTAATCCGCGAGGTCGGCCGCAACTTTGCCCATCAGGGGCCGCTTGGTCTTGTCCCGGTCGCCTCCGGCCCCGAAGACGCAAATAACGCGCTTTTCCGCCAGGTTTCTCGCCGTCCTGAGCACATTTTCGAGGCTGTCGGGCGTGTGCGCGTAGTCGACGATGACGGCGAACTCCTGTCCTGCGTTCACCGGCTCGAACCGGCCCGGAACCACGGTCTTCTCCATTCCCGCCGCCGCTTCTTCGAGCTGAAGGCCTTCGCTAAGACCTACCGCCAGCGCCGCCAGAGAGTTGTACACGTTGAAGCGCCCCGTGAGCGTGAGACGGACGAAGGCGCTGGCACGGCGAGTCCGCGCGACATACCGGACGCCGCCGGCGGTCGCCTCCACGTCGGTGGCCCACAGATCGTTTCCCTCCTTGAGGCCGTAGGTGATCACCGACGCCTTGGCCGCCTCGATGAAGCGCCCGGCGTGGGGGTCGTCGCCATTGACTACGGCGAACTTTTTCTCTTTAAGGCCCGGCCGGCCGGGGACAAGCGCCCGAAAAAGCAGCAGCTTCGCCTCCAGGTAGTCGTCAAAGGAATGATGAAAATCGAAATGGTCCTGAGTCAAATTGGTAAACACGGCTACGTCGAATTCAACACCCGCGGTCCGCTGCAGGACGAGGCCGTGGGAGGAGACCTCCATCGCACAAGCCGTGCATCCGCCCTGAACCATCTGCCAGAGGAGCCGCTGGATGTCGGCGCCCTCGGGCGTCGTCCTCCCTGCTGGAAAATCCCGGTCGCCTACCGATTGGAGGACCGTGCCGATGAGACCGGTGCGGCGCCCAGCCCGAGCCAACAAATCGCGCACGAGAAAGGTGGTAGTCGTTTTTCCGTTGGTTCCGGTAACGCCGATCATGCGCAGCGCCCGGGAGGGGTGACCGTAGAGCTCCGCCGCTGCCAGCCCCATCGCCTTGCGCGTGTCGGCGACGACGATCTGTGGCGCGTCCAAGGAAAGCTCGCGCTCGACCATGAGCGCCTTCGCTCCTTTGCGGAGGGCCTCGGCGGCAAAGGCGTGGCCGTCGTGGACAAAGCCGCGCACGCATACGAAAAGGTCGCCGGGACGTACCTCGCGAGAGTCGTACGCGATCCCGGTCACTTGGGTCTCAGGCGAACCGATGACCCGGGAGCCGCCTACGCATCGTGCCAACATCGAGATCGCGATCGCCATCCTGCCACCCCATTACCATTCTTACCCTTCCGGCATTCCGTCAATTCTTGGGCGGAGCAAAGACCACCGTCACCGCGTCGCCCTCGTGCAGCTTCGTTCCCGGCTTCGGATCTTGATGGACGGCGTAACCCGTCCCCTCGATCCTAATGCGCAGGCCCTCCCGGGCGAGGATCATCGCTGCATCCTTCATGCTTCTGCCGACCACGTCGGGGACGACCACGTCGATGTGGTCCACGTGGCTCTCCTCGTAGAAGGTGAGAATCACCCGGGTCCCCTTCTCGACGCGCGTCCCGGGCGGCGGCGTCTGATCGACGACGAACCCGCGGTGTGCGTCGGCCACTACCGTAAGCCCGTGGGCCAGGAGCACCTCTTCGGCGTCGGGAAACTCCATGTCGATCACGTTGGGGACGCGCACCCGGCCGTCGTCCGGCTCCTGCACCTGTCGGCGCGGCACCCCCATGTACGTCAGGACCTCTTCGGCGATCCGGCCAAAGACCGGAGCCGCCCACACGCCCCCATAGGAGGGCTCGTGCCCCACCTTATACAGCATCACGATCCCGGCGAAGACCGGATCGTCGGCGGGGGCGAAGGCGAGAAACGAGGCCATGTTGGACTTGGGCCCCTGGAGGTATCCGCCTTGAGGCGAGGCGATCTGCGCCGTTCCCGTCTTTCCGGCCACCAAGTAGCCGGCCACCTCCGCTTGGCGGCCCGACCCGTTTTCGACCACGGAACGGAGAACCCCTCTCATCTCTTCGGCCGTCTTGGCGCTGATGGGCCGGCGGACGACCTCGGGTGAGTGCGACTGCACCACGGTGCCGTCCGGCGCCCGCACCTCTTTGACCAGATAAGGTTTCAGAAGCTCCCCGCCGTTGGCGATGGCCGACGCGGCCATGACCATCTGGAGGGCCGTCGCGCCGATCCCCTGGCCGAAGCCCACGTTGGCCCACCGCAAGAGCCGGGCGTTAGGCTCGGGGATGACGCCCGGGCTTTCCCCCGGAAACTCGATGCCGGAGCGGGAGCCGAAACCAAAGGCGGTTAGGAACTTGTGAAACCGGGCTCCGGTCATCTGGTCGGCCAGCATTGCAAAGACGGGGTTGCATGAATTCTCCATGGCTTCGACGAAGGTCTGGCGGCCGTGGCCTCCCGGGCGCCAGCAACTCACTTGGCCGCCTCCAATGTGCAGCGTCACCGGGTCGACGTAAACGCTGTCAAGCGTCGCCACCCCCGTCTCCAAAGCAGCGGCTCCGGTGATGATCTTAAACGTTGAACCCGGTTCGAAGTAGTCCGTGACCGCCCTGTTGCGCCACGTCTCGGAGGGGTAAGAGGCGTACTCGTTGGGATCGAAGGTCGGATAATGCGCGATGGCGAGGATCTCACCCGTCTTGGGGTTGACCCCGAGGAACAACCCCCAGTCGGCGTTGGCCTCGAGGACGCCCCGCTCGATCTCCCGTTCGGCGATGTACTGAATCACCTTGTCGATGGTAAGGACAAGATCGAAGCCGTGGGCGGGCTCGATGCGCCTTTCGATGCCGCCGGGGATCGTCCGGCCTGCGGCGTCCCGCTCTTGGACAACCATACCGTCCTGACCTTTAAGCAGGGCGTCAAACTGGCGCTCTAGTCCCTCAAGACCCTGGTTGTCAATGCCAGCGAACCCGATCACTTGAGCCGCCAGCGTGCCGTTGGGATAAAAGCGCAGCGGTCTCTCCTGAATGCCGATCCCGGGAAGATCGAGCCTGCGGACCGCGTCGGCCTCGTCAGGGGTCAGCCTGAGCTTTAGCCACTCTACGGCGCGCTCACGTTTTAGCCTCGCCTCGATCTCCTCCACCGGGCGACCAAGGACCGGGGCCAGTTTCCTCGCGGTCTCGGCGGGGTCTTTCACCTCCACCGGGATCGCGTATGCCGCCTCAAAGCTCACGCTGGCAGCCAGCGTGTTCATGTTCCTGTCGTAAATGACCCCGCGCTGAGCAAGAAGGGGGACAGGCCTCAGCCGCTGTTCGAGAGCGAGAGTTGCAAGGCGGTCGGCCTGCACGATTTGGAGGTAGGAAAGCCGCAGCGAAAGGAGGAAGAGGAAGAACGCGGCGACGACGAAGACAACGGCGATCCTCCTTCGGATCAACATCCGCGAAAGGTATTGCAAGGAGCGCGTGCCTCCTCATTTATAATAGACTAATTTTCCGACCGCGGGAGGGCGGCTTTGATCTCCGAGCGCACTCTTTCGAACCAACCCGACAGGGCCGCCACGAAGCCTAAGCCTCGTTCCCCCTCGTTTGCCGGCCGGACGACGTCCTCTTCCCTCTTCGTATCCATGACGACCCACGTCGTGCGGGTCGGCGCCACCATGCCCAGGCGGTTCTTCGCCTCGTATTCGACGCGCTCGAGAGAGCGGGCTCGTTCTACCTCTACCTGAAGATGGGTTTTAACCCGCTCCATCTCTGCAAGGCGCAGGCGCTCGACGTGCAGATCGTGGGCGAGTGCAGCGACTTTGGCGCGCTGCGCGACGTGCCCCATCGCCGTGACCAAAACAAGAAACGCCACTAAGGTGACGATGGTCGTCGGACTCAGCTGCCGCCGGCGAGGTGCGGGCGCCTCAGCGGGTGAGATCGCGCCTTGCGGCTGTGCCGTCGTGGCCTTCGCCTGTGCTAGCGTCATGTTATTCAAACCCCTTTTCGTGAAGAACTCGCTCGGCCGCCCTGAGCTTTGCGCTGCGAGCTCTCGGATTTATTTCGGCCTCCGTCGCGCCGGGAACGATCGGCCGGCGGGTAAGAATCTTGATTGCCGGCACCTTGCCGCAACGGCATACCGGCAGCTCGGGCGGGCAGGTGCACCCCCTGGCCTGCGTGGCAAAGTGTTGTTTGACGATGCGGTCCTCCAGCGAATGAAAGCTGATGACAACGAGGCGCCCTCCGGGTCGCAAGCGCCGCACACTCGCACCGAGGGCCTCCTCAAGCGCGCGCAGTTCATCATTGACCGCGATCCGAAGTGCCTGGAAGGTGCGCCGTGCCGGGTGGGGGCCGCTCCTCCTCGCGCCGGCGGGAATCGCAGCCTTGATGATCTCCACCAGCTGCGCAGCAGTGCGGATCGGCCGCTTCTTCCGCTCTTCCCCGATGAAATGGGCGATTCGTGCAGCCCAGCGCTCCTCTCCGTACTCCCGCAAAATTCGAGTAATCTCGCCGACGTCGAGTTCGGCCAAGAGCTCCGCGGCGCTCTTGGGGGCATCCGGTCCCATCCTCATGTCCAGATAAGCGTCGCCCCAATAGCTAAAGCCGCGTTCTTCCGTGTCGAGCTGGTGCGACGAGACGCCAAGGTCAAAGAGAATCCCGTCGACTCTTGGCTCGCCCAGCTCATCCAACACCTTTTCCAGAGCCCGGAAATTGGAGCGGACGAGACGCACCTTATCGCCGAACGGCGCAAGTCGCTTTGCCGAAGCGGCGAGGGCTTCCGGATCCCTGTCCATGCCAATGAGGCGCACGCCCCTCTCTGCGGCGAGGATCGCCTCGGCATGTCCTCCTCCACCCACCGTCGCGTCGACGTATAAACCGCCCGTCTTGGGCGCCAGGTACTCGACCACCGTGTCGAGCAACACCGGTGTGTGAGAGAATTCCACGCGCACCGCTCCGTCCTAGATCCCAAGGTCGACGATCTTCTCGGCGATCGCCTCGAACTGTGCCTCAGCGTCCTGCATGTACTCTTCCCAAATCTCTTTGGCCCACAGCTCGACTCGCGTGGATACTCCGATGATGACGACGTCCTTGACCAACTTCGCGTACTCTCGCAGGCCTGCGGGGAGCATGATTCTGCCCTGCTTGTCCAACTCGACGTCGGTCGCTCCCGAGAAGAAAAAGCGTGTAAAAGCCCGTGCGTCTCGCTGGGTCATGGGGAGTTGCCTGAGCTTCTCTTCTACTGCGTGCCACTCGGACTCGGGATAGAGAAAAAGGCACTGGTCCAGCCCACGGGTAACCACGCACCGATCTCCCAAAGCTTCCCGGAACTTGGCGGGAACAGTTACCCGGCCTTTCTCATCGAGACAGTGCTGGTATTCACCCATGAACACGCGCCTGGATCCCTCTCCCGCCAGACCTACCCACTCTTCCCCACTTTCCACCACTGTGTGGGTGCATTTCTCCCCACCGCGCGAAACTCCTCCCGTAAAAAGAAAAAAACGCGGATGCTCCGCCGCCGGAGGATCCGCTTTGCGTCGATATGTTCAAGACTCAAGCGCTAGGTGGGGAAAAGTGGGGAGAGGTTAAGAGGGCCACCAGAGGATGCGGCCGCAGCTCGGACAACGAGATGAGACAGCCGGCTGCTCGCGCCGGATCGCCGTGGGCAGCTCGACATGGCAGCCACCGCACCGCCCCTCAAGGACCGGGGCGATCGCTCGCCCACCCAGCTTTTGTGCCAGGGAATCGTACAGCTTGAGCAAATCGGCGGGAACCGCTTTTCGAAGCCGGTCTCGTTCGCCCGACAAGCGCTCTTGTTCATGGCGCCAGCCCTCCAGCGCTCGGCGGTACGCCACTTCGGCTCCCTTGAGATCAGAAGCTGCCTTGGCGGCTGCCGATCGCGCCAGCTTCAGCTCTCGAAGGCGCTGATCAAGCTCCTCCATGGCGGAGAGAGCCTCTTCTTCTAGCACCGACTTGCGGTGCTTGCCCGAGACGACTTGCTCTTCCAGCGCCGCAAGCTCTTTGACGTTCGTCACTTCGCCGCCGTAGAGGCGCCGCTCGTTCTTGGCTAGGGATTCCTCAACGGTTCCAAGCTCCAACTCGAGTCGACGAATACGCCTTTGGGCCTCACGGGCCGCATCCTGGGCCGCGCCCGCCAACCGGCTTGTCTTGTAGGCGCGCGCCTTGGCCTCGCGCAACGACTGAGCTTCATTGGATCTTTCCGCCTTTTGCGACAGATCTTTCAACTCCAGTTCGATCCGTTGAAGCCGGTAGAGGAGACCAACGGCATCGTTCGTCACGGAGAAGCTCCTCTCAACTGCGTATGGCTCCCAGAAGATCCTTGTAGGTGTCTACATCCATTCCCACGGCGATACGACGGCTTTTGATGTCCGTGCCGTTCTTGCGCGAGCAGTCGACGCATCGCTTGGTCTCCGGCAGCGCCTGCAGGCGCTCCTCCGGGATGCGGCGCCCGCACAACTCGCACTTGCGCTCCATCAGCACCCCTCCTTCACTCATCACCGTCCGCCCAAAAGGCGTCGCTCTCCTCGGCCATAAAGACCGAGAGTGCCTCACGGTGTTCCAGGGCCTGGGATTCAAGATAGCTCTTGAGGTCATTCGGCACGTGCCGTTCGGTGCCGAAGTGACCGGCGTCGATCACCATCAGCCCCAAAAAGCGCGCCTCGTCTGCGTCGTGGTAGTCCACGTCGCCCGTGACGAGAAGCTCCGCGCCGCATTGGGCTGCCGCTTGGACAAACGAGCCTCCAGAGCCGCCCACCACTGCGATTTTCTGGACGCGCTCGCGCATGGCTCCTGCCACCCTCACACTCTTTACCCCCAGCGCCTTCTTGACGAGGGAAATCGCTTCGATGGTCGTCAGGGGGCGACTCAAGGAGCCCACCCGGCCGATCCCCGCTTCCTTCTTGACCGGTTCCACGGGGTAGAGGTCGTAGGCCACCTCCTCATAGGGATGGGCTCTGAGGAGCGCCTGGACAACGCGGGAGACCCGCTCGTCGTCGACCAGCATCTCGAGCCTCGTCTCCTCGACTCGTTCGAGCTCGCCAACCTCGCCGACGAACGGGTTCGCACCGGCGAGGGGTTTGAACGTACCGTATCCCTTGACACCAAAGGAGCAATGGCTATAGGCTCCGATTAACCCAGCACCAGCCTGCGCCATCGCCTCCATGACCGTGCGTTCGTGATCGACCGGGACAAAGGTGACGAGCTTGTACTGGCGAGAACGCGCTTTGGGAACCAGCGGCTGCAGGTCCTCGAGTCCCAGACGGCGTGCAAGGCCGTCATTGACGCCCCCCGGGGCTGCATCCAGGTTCGTGTGGGCGACGTAAAGAGCGATTCCTTCCTTAATTAATGCCGTGAGGATCGATCCCGTGCGAGTCCGGGGCGACACTTGCGTGAGAGGGCGAAAGAGGAGCGGATGGTGGGCGACGATCAGATCGATCTCAAGCTCCCGCGCTTGCCGTACCACGTCCTGGGTGACGGTCAGCACGGTCATCACGCGCTGGACCGGCGCATCGCCGTCGCCGACTTGCAAGCCGACGGAATCCCACGTCTCCGCCAACTGGCGGGGCGCCAGTTTTTCGATCCAGCGTGCCACATCTGAGACGACGAGTCCGATGGCGACCACCTCCGGACGAAAGCACAAAAGCCCACGGGCGTTGCAGGACACGCCCCGGCGTGATTTTACCAAGCAAAGTGCAAAGTTCGGTATCCGCCCCTGTGATGCCTGCTTGCGCTGTCACGGTTTTTCAACTATAAATGGAAGTAATTGAGCATGGCCCGTCCGGGCTGGAATCGTAGTCAATTCGGGGGGTATTGAAGACAGGATATCGCCGACCTACGCTGAACATTAATCCTTCGTGAGTAACGCTCAAGTATCACGTTCGACGCGCGTGAACGACAAACTTTCTGGGAGAGTTCGTCATGGTCCGGAGTGCGAAACTAAAGCGACACGTTCCCATTGTCTCGAGTCTCTTGCCGCTGTTATACGCGAGCACCGTCCATGCCCAGGTGCCGCAATCAGTCTTTGCCCCGGCGGGACCCGTCGCGAGGACCCAAGGCGGCCTGCTCAGCTTAACGCTCTACGTCGCGATCGGGATCTTCATCGTCGTCGGAAGCATTCTCTTCTACACCATCATCCGCTTTCGCGCAAAGCCAGGAGATCCTATTCCCAAACAGATTCACGGGAACACCACGCTGGAAGTGATCTGGACGGTCATCCCCATTATCATCTTGACCGTGATTGCCGTCCCCACCGTCCGGCACGGCTTTAGCCTCGCAAGCCCTCCCACCGACGACGTCCTCGAGGTGCGAGCCATTGGGCACCAATGGTGGTGGGAGTTTGAGTATCCCGAGCTGGGTATCGTCACCGCCAACGAACTGCGGGTTCCGGTGGGACAGGTCATCTATCTGACGCTGGAGTCCAAGGACGTCATCCACAGCTTCTGGGTGCCTCGCTTGGCGGGCAAGATGGACGTTGTCCCCAACCGGGTCAACGCGATGTGGTTCGTCGCGGAAGAGGCAGGCATCTTCTACGGCCAATGCGCGGAGTTCTGCGGCACCTCCCACGCGAACATGCGTCTGCGGGTCGTCGCTCAGCCGGCCGACGAGTTTAACGCTTGGGTCGCAGGGCGCCAGTCCGTTGAGGCTATCGTTCCCGCGAACGACCTGGTGGCCCGTGGGAAAGAGCTCTTCGAGTCGACGGGCACTTGCTTTGCCTGCCACACGGTGGACGGCACTACCGCCGCAGGGAAGGTCGGCCCCGATCTCTCCGACTTCGGCGGTCGCACCACCTTGGCCGCGGGGATGCTTCCCAACACCCCCGAGAACCTCGCGGCGTGGCTGCGCGACCCGCAAGCCATCAAGCCTGGGGCTCTCATGCCTAGGCTCAACCTGAGCGAAGCCGATATCGAGGCGCTCACCGCCTTTCTGCACAGCCTGATGTAGCATGAGCGTCGATTGAACACCGTATGTGTGAAGAGGGGAAAGCGATGGCTACGCATCACGAAGTCTTACAAGCATCTCGGGCCGGCGTCTTCTTGCCAAGACCGGTGAGCACGACGGGCTTCTGGAGCTGGGTGACCACCGTCGACCACAAGCGAATCGGGATCATGTACTTTTTCACTTCGATCCTCTTCTTCCTGGTCGGCGGGATCGAGGCGCTGATCATCCGGACGCAGCTTTTCGCCCCTGATCTCAAGATCGTCAGCGCCGATACGTTCAACCAGCTGTTCACAATGCACGGCACCACGATGGTGTTTCTCGCGGTGATGCCGCTCAGCGCCGCGTTTTTCAACTACCTCCTTCCGCTGATGCTTGGCGCGCGCGATGTGGCCTTTCCGCGGCTTAACGCCTTCAGTTACTGGATGTACCTCTTCGGCGGCATCTTCATCAACACCGGCTGGTTCGTCAACGCCGCCCCGGCTGTAGGCTGGTTTGGCTACGCCAACCTCACCTCGACGACGTACACTCCTGGGCTGGCCACCGACTACTGGACGCTGGGACTTCAAATCCTGGGTATCGGCACCCTGGTTTCCGGCTTCAACTTCATCGTCACCATCCTCAACATGCGGGCGCCCGGGATGAGCCTGATGAAGATGCCGGTGTTCCTGTGGACCACGCTGGTCACCTCCTTCCTCATTATCTTCTCGTTCCCGTCGGTCACTGTAGGTCTAATCCTCGTCACCTTCGACCGGTTGTTCAACACCAACTTCTTCGAAGTGGCGGCCAACGGCGACGTCGTCTTATGGCAGCACCTCTTCTGGATCTTTGGCCACCCCGAGGTGTACATTCTCATCCTGCCAGCCATGGGCATCGTCTCCGAAATCCTTCCGACGTTTGCCCGGAAGCCTCTCTTCGGCTACTCGGTGATGGTCTTGTCCACGATGCTCATCGGCTTTTTGGGCTTCGGCGTCTGGAGCCACCACATGTTCACGGTCGGCCTCGGCCCCGTCGTCAACTCCATTTTCTCGCTGGCAACGATGGCCATCGCCATTCCGACAGGCGTCAAGATCTTCAACTGGGTCTCGACGCTTTGGGGCGGCTCAATCCGGTTTAAGACCCCGCTCATCTTCGCGCTGGGTTTCATCTTCCAGTTCATGATCGGCGGTCTAAGTGGAGTGATGCACTCCTCCGCTCCCTCCAACGCCCAGCAGCAGGACACGTACTTCGTCGTCGCCCACTTCCATTACGTCTTGATCGGCGGCGCCCTGTTCGCACTGTTCGCCGGAATCTACTATTGGTTCCCCAAGGTGACGGGGCGCCTCATGAACGAAAAACTCGGCGTCATCAACTTCATCTTGATGTTCATCGGTTTCAACGTCACCTTCTTTCCCATGCACTTCCTCGGCCTCATGGGGATGCCCCGGCGTATCTACACCTATGACGCCGCACTGGGGCTGCAGTTCTGGAATCAGGTCTCGACTGTGGGTGCTTTCATCCTCGCAGCCGGTGTCACCGTGTTCCTGGTCAACTTCGTGATCAGCCTTGCGCGTGGAGAGAAGGCGGCTGCAGACCCATGGGACGCCCGCACGCTCGAGTGGATGACGTCCAATCCGCCCCCGGTCTACAACTTCGCCGTAACCCCGGTCGTGTCGGCCCGTGACGAGTTCTGGGCGCGCAAGTACGAAGGCGTTGCCGCCAAGGAGAGCGCTGCGGCCCTTGAAGAAGCCAAGAAGCACGGCATCCACATCCCGGGGAATTCCTATTTCCCCATCATCATGGCCGCGGGGATCACCGTCTTCTGCTACGGCCTCCTCTACAGCGGCGCCCTCGCCATCGCCGGCTTGGCCGTCACCATCCTCTCCTTCTTCGGCTGGGCCTTCGAAGGCGTCGGCGGAACCATCATCTATCCTGAGGGTGACGCGCGATGAATCATACCGCAGTCGAACACACCGCCACCGGAATGCCCAACAGAAAGCTTGGGATGTGGCTTTTCCTCGCATCGGAGTGCATGTTCTTCGGTGCGCTGATCGCCACGTATCTCGTCTACCAGGGCCAAAGCCTTGTCGGCCCGTATCCCGAGGATCTGTTTGACATCCCGCTCACGACGGTGAGCACCTTCGTGTTGCTCATGAGCAGCTTGGCGATGGTCCTTGCTGTCTCGGCAAGCCAGCGACGCGACATGAAGGCAACGCGCCTTTGGCTTGCGGTCACAGCCGCCATGGGCCTCATCTTCCTAGGCTTCCAAGCGTACGAGTACAACCACTTCATCCACGCCGGTCTCACCCTCAGCGTCAACCTCTTCGGAAGCACCTTTTACGTGCTGACAGGCTTCCACGGAGCTCACGTCCTGATCGGCGTGACGTGGCTTGTTGCGCTCCTTGTTCACACGCTGAGGCCTCTCGATTGGGAGCGCAGGGCGCTGGACATCGAGATCGCAGGTCTCTACTGGCACTTCGTCGACGTGGTGTGGATCGTGATCTTTACCGTCGTCTACTTGCTGGGAGTCGGCGGCTGATGCCTGCCGGCGCGGGATGCCGGGATCCCAGAGGCGATTACGCGGCGAACTCGCGAAAGGATAGGAGGAAGCGGCTGTGCATTCCCCCAACGGCTCCGCTCAGGCCAAGCACGTGAGCCCTACGACGTACTTGAAGGTAGGCGCCGTCCTTGCGCTCTTGACGGCACTGGAAGTGGCGGTCGTCTACGTCGATGCTTTGAAAGGGATTCTCGCCTTTCTCTTGCTGTCAATCGGAATTATCAAGTTCGCCCTCGTGGCGATGTACTTCATGCACCTCAAGTTCGACTCGCCCATCTACTACCGTTTCTTCGTAGGCGGGCTGATCATGGCGACGGCGCTGGCATTGGCGGTCCTCGCCATCACGCAGTCCAATCGGGTGGCCGAGGCGCTTTTGCGCGGCTAGCCGTTGAAGCGACGAAGCTTTGGAATTGAGAAGAGGTAAATCCTCGCAAGAGAAGATGGAGCCGGTGGGCATTCGGCAATGGCCGAGCGGCCCCGGCTCTTCTTTTTTGGGAACGCAGACGACATCGGTGTTAGAAATACCTGGACAGGAAGTACTTCTCAATGGCCGCCTTGAGGATTGCCGGCCAACGGCCCCGGGCGGCCACCGTATAGAAAGTCGGCCCCTGGCCGGGCGTCTCCCGGCGCAGCGCCATGAGCCCCTTTCCTTCTCCCATATCCATCGCGCAGAGCAAGTGTGGCTGAAAGGTAACGTACCTGCCGTGCGAGGTGATCTGGCATGCGATGTTGTGCGCCGCGACTTTCGCTTGCACCTCGGCCATCCGGCCTGACTTGGGCCCAGCAAAGGCCACGGCATCGCCTGCGACGTAGACCCGTGGGTACCTCGTCGACTCCATGGTGGCGCTGGCGGGGATAAAACCCTGCTCGTCGGCTAGGTCGCCCGAGTGCAGTACGGCATCGGTTCCTCGATAGGGAGGAAAGGCGACGATGAGATCGGCGGGGATCGACGCGGCGTCCAGAGTGTGGACCGCTCCCTCCTTCAGCCGGGTGACCGGAGCGTTCACGTGCCAGTTGATTCCTCGGCGGGACAACTCCCCGGCGAGGAAGCGAGACGCCTTGTCTCCAGCGGCTTCAAACGGCTTCGGCGAGTAGGTGAAGAAGTGAATCCGACTCTTTTCCCTAATCCCGCGCCGTCTGAGGTAGGCGTCGAGGCCAAAGGCAAACTCATAGGCCGGGCACGGGACCGGGGTTCCCTGCACCTCCAGCACGGCAATGTCTCCACCGCGAAATGCTTCCAGCTTCTCTCTCACCCGCAAGGCATCGTCCAACCACATGATGCAACCGGCGTGTTGGCCAAGGCCCGGGACGGCATCCCAGTTCAGGTGCGCTCCGAGCGCCACCAGCAGATAGTCGTATTCGACCTCGCCCTTGGTCGTCGCCACGCGCCGCTCCCTCGGGGCGATTCTCGTGACCGTCGCTTGGAGAAACCCAATTCCCCTTCGGCGGAGAGCGGGTTCCAACTCCGCGATGATCTCGTCCTCCTTTCGCCTTCCAAGGGCGACAAAGGGCAATGCCGGCCGGTAGACGAAGAGGCTGGAGTTACTAATGAGGAGGACGTCGTGACCTGCTGGCAGAGCCTTTCGAAGTCGGTTGGCGGCGATGATCCCGCCGAAGCTTCCACCCAGCACGACCACGCGCATCCAAGGCCACTCCCCTCGCGGTTGCCATCGACGTGCCTGCGACCTTTAGGTTGGTCCGGCAGCGAACGTTTCACGCGCGAGGTCCGCAAAGAACGCCGTCGTCACCGTGAGGGAA
>NICF_comb_assmDRAFT_10000293_pt1 | contig 42311 bp, 37 predicted proteins | sample NewIslPassag4_SG_FD_11279 | JGI IMG/M metagenome (IMG submission 11279)
CACACCCTCGGCGGGCGGCANGAGCCGCTCCTCGCCCCCGGCCACCTCGGCCATCCGCTGGAGGATGCCCGGTTCGAGGATGTGCGTGACCGTCGACAGCTTGAAGATGCTGTCACGCGTGCGATCGTCGTCCCAGCGGAGCTGCGACTTCACCGCGTCGCGAAGGCCCGGGTCGAGCTCACCGTCCACCAGGTCCCGGAACCGCTCGTCCGCGGTTGTCTCGAGCAGGCCGGCGTCGACACCCGCGTGCTTCCGCGCAATGTCGTAGACGTCGATGAGCTCCGCCCACTGTTCGAGCAGCGTGTACGCGACGCGCGCAGCCGTCGGCTGCTGGCCGTACGCGTCAACGTACGCCGACTCGATGGCCTCGAGGTGGTCGCGCTCCTCCATCTGGCGCGCGAGACGCTTCTCATCGTCCGCGGTCAGGAGGTAGACCTCACCGATTTCGCGCAGGTACATCCGGACCGAGTCCTCGATGTTGTCCCCGCGCTCAACATCCATGCGGCGAGCCTGGACACGCTCTTCGACTTCCTCGAGGAAGTCCTCGTCGTCCTCGAACTCCTCGTCGTCCGTCTCCCACTCGAGCGTGTCGGGCTCGGAATCATCAGGCAAACGATCCCGAGTCAAAACGTCATTTGTCATAACCGTTCCTCCGGCGCCCCCGGCGCCCCTTTGCCTCCGACCCTGGAAGCGTGTTTCGTGTCTCCTCGAACTTCGCTATCCCGGGCGTCGAAGGCCGCCACTCGCCACGGAATCCCAAAGTTCCTGCGGGAAGCCCGGCAGCATCTACCGGGACGCGCGTTCGGCAGTCCCTTCCCGCACAGCTGCCGTGCGCTTTCTTTCAGTTACCGGCGGCCCCGCTTTCGGAAGCCGTTGCCACCCTCTGGAGAGCGGCCCTTGCTCCAACCGTTGCGGTTCGTTCGCGGTAGCCCGGTCCCCCGGATGGGGAAGAGCGGTGTGCGGGCGTCCAGTCGAATATTCTTCGGTTGTGGCTGGAAGCAATCGTTGCAATACACCGGCTCACCGGGCTTTGGTTCGAAGCTGATCGTCGCTGGCTGGTCACATGCAGAGCACGGAACCGTATAGCGGCGGCCCTTCGAACCGCGTTGCGGTCGCTCGGACTGGCTCCGCTCGAAGCCGTCGAGCTTTTCAGCACCTTGAGTCATGCGCTTAGTACCCTTTTGGAGCGGCACCAAGAGTGTGGCACTACCGTCATCTACGGCTGCCCGGTTCAGCGGCTGAACTCGCTACCCTGAATATGGCCAAATCCAGTGCTCGAACGTTGCGCCGGCTTCCACGCCCGGCGCACTTGGCGCCCGCTACCTATCGTTATGATAGCACACCATGTCAACCCCCTCGCATCGATGCTGCGGGGGTTCCAATAAGAAAACGCAAAGAGGCTGGCAGGAGTTCCATCCCCTGCCAGCCTCCATATTAGCAGGCCCGCGGCCTTAATCGTTGATGAGCTTAACCAGTTCCCTGGTCGCCTCGGCCGCCGCGATCACCTTCTGGCGTTCGTCGTCCGTCAGCGGCAGTTCGAACGTTCGCTGGATGCCGCCCTCGCCGAGCTGGCATACCGTGCCCGAGAACACGTCCTGGATGCCGTACTCGCCCTGGTGGTACACCGAGCACGGGATAAGCCGCCGCTGATCGAGCAGGATCGCCTCCACCATCGCGATTGTGCCCGCCGACGGCGCGTAATACGCCGAGCTCACCTTCATCAGTTCGCCAATCTCGGCGCCGCCGCGCATCGCCCGCTTCACGATCTCCTCGATCCTGTCCGGGGGCAGCAGTTCGGTCAGTGGCACGCCACCGACGCGGGTCTGCGACACTACCGGCACCATGGTCGTGTCGGTGTGGCCGCCAATGACATAGCCATGAACGTCGAGCGGCGACACGCCCAGCGCCTCCGCCACGAAGTAGCGGTAGCGCGCGCTGTCGAGCGCACCACCCTGCCCGATGACGCGCTCGCGCGGGAAGCCGCTCGCCTTCATCGCGACGTGGCACATCGCGTCCATCGGGTTCGAGAAGATGATCATCACGGCGTTCGGCGACGCCTTCGCCGCTTCCGCGGCCTTCGCGCGGACGATGGCGGCATTACCGTTCAGGAGCTCTTCCCGGCTCATGCCCGGCTTGCGCGGCGCGCCGGCGGTGATCACCACCACGTCCGAATCCGCCGTCTCCTCCCAGCCGTCTGTTGCGTAAATCCGGTGGTTGAACCCAACCCACGGAGCGGCCTGCGACTCGTCGAGCGCCTTGCCGAAGTGCATGGTTCCCGCGAACTGCGGGTCGTCCTGCAGCACCACATCGCAGATATCGCGTTCGATGAGCCGCTGGGCCATCGCGCCGCCGGTCATGCCAGCGCCGACGATCGTCACCTTCTTTCGGGCCATGGAGTTCCCCTGCTGTTGGAAGTTGCTCCGCGAGCGTACCACTTCGTCGCGCTACGTTCGGGCACCCTTGTGCCGGGCGATATGATGTACATAACGAACTGTCGCCCATTGCCAACGTTACCCCCAATCCAGGGGGCGAACCGGCACCCTGGGCCCAGCCTCCGAAAGGAGCTTCACAATGGCCGCTGACGCGCAACCCGGCGGGAACAGGTCCCCTGCAAGCCTTATCGACAAGCTACACAGCGACGATCCCACGACGGCCCGGCAGGCGCGGGCGGAGCTCGTTGCGCTCGGGCCCGCGGCGCTCCCATACCTCATGGCACTGCTTTCCGACTCGCACCGGACAGCCCGTTGGGAGGCCGCCAAGGCGCTGGGCGAACTCGATATCCCCGAGGCTGCGCCGGCGCTGGTGCAGGCGCTCCAGGACGAAGACGGCGGCGTTCGCTGGTTGGCGGCCGATGCGCTCGCGCGCTGCGATCTCGTGGGGCTCGACGCGCTCCTGCACGAACTGCTCCACCACTCCGATTCCCCCTGGCTCCGCGAGGGGGCACACCACGTGCTATCCAGCCTCGCCGAGGTGGGCGTGCTTCCCGCGCCCGTGCGGCCGGTCCTTCGCGCGCTCGAAGAGGTCGCTCCCGAAGTCGGCGTGCTGAATGCGAGCGCCCGTGCGCTCGAGGAGCTCAACCTGCACCGGTACGTCTCCTGGCAGGCTCCCTAGCGGTTCCTGGCCAGGTATTCGTGGAGTGTGAGGCCGCTTTCGTGGACGCGCCGGGCCTCTTCTCGCCCGATCCAGCGGATGTGCCACGGCTCGTAGGCGTACCCGGTGATGTGCTCCTTGCCTTCCGGGTAGCTCACCACGAAGCCGAACCGCCACGCGTTCGCTTCGAGCCAGGCCGCCTCCTCGGTGCCCACGAAGCTTTCCAGCCCGAAGCCGGCACTGGGGCTCGAAACGTCGACCGTTGTCCCGAGCTGGTGCTCGCTGTGGCCCGGGTGCGCGCTGATCCGGTCCGCGCAGGCCCGGTCGCCGCCGCACGCAGCCAGGTTCGAGTTGTACGCCGCGACCTGCCCCTCGTAGCTGCGATACGCGCTCACCGCGTAGAGGTCCACCCCTTCCTGCGCGGCCGCCTCCATCAGTTCGAGCAGCGCATCCCGTGCCGCGATTCGCATGTACTGCGTGCCGGCAGCCGTTCGTTCAGGCGGGATAGGCACCAGGTCGTCCGGCGCGCAGTCGGGCGGAAGCGCGTTCTGCTTGTTGAGCGGCGCGAGGATGTCACCGCACACGAGCGTTACCGAGCCGCCGTTCCCGGGAGTCTCTGTCTCGGGCGTTTCCGTTTCCTCCTCGGTCTCCTCGGTCGCAGGCTCTTCGGTGGCGGTTGCATCCTGCTCAGCCGTGGGGGTCGGCGTGGGCGTCCTCGCGTCGATGGTCCCGGGACCAGGGTCTTCGTCGTCTCCATGGCACGCTCCGAGGAGCGCCGCAAAGAACACGAGCAGGCTGGCGCCGGCTGCTACCAGCGCGATGAAGAACCATGGACGCCAGCGTTCGTCTGATGCGGCCCCGATTCCGCCCGGCCGCGGTCCTCGTCGTGAAACCACGACTTGTACCTTACCTGCCCTCTCGCTTTGGTCACACTCGGCGTTTACGAAAGGTCAGGAACACTGGGCCGCGAAAACATCACCCTCCGGTGCTGCTGGGGATAGTCCGACTAGCGTAGGCTGGTCGGAACGAATGAGGGCACCTCATTCGTAAAAGGTGCCGAACAATGCGAGCAGCAATCCGAGCCCCGTCATCCCAAGCAGGATAAGCAGCGCGAGCACCCATTCGATCTCCATTGCGCAACCTCCCTTCGGGCAGCGCCGCTGCATATTGCTAAGGAATGCACTATGAGGATACAACAGTTCGTCGTGGACCCCCTGGGCGACGCCTCGTACATGGTGATCGCCGGCAGCGAAGCCGCTGTCATCGACCCCCAGCGAGATGTCCGCCCCTTCCTCGAGGCTGCCCGCGCTGCTGGTGCTGAAATCCGCTACGTCTTTGAGACGCACGTCCACAACGACTATGTTTCCGGTGGTCCCGAACTCGCGGCGCGCGGCGCCGAGATCGTTGCCCCGGCCGAAGCCCGCCTCGAATTCCCCCACCGCGCGGTCCGCGATGGGGATGAGGTTGCGTTCGGCGGCATTCGCCTGCGCGCCGTCCACGCGCCGGGCCACACCTACGAACACACCGCCTACCTGGTGATCGACGAAGAGGGGAAGGTTGCCGGCGCGTTCACCGGCGGCGCCATCCTGATGGCCGCCGCGGGCCGGACCGACCTGCTCGGTCCCGACCACACGGAGGAGCTCACTCGCCTGCAGTGGGAGACAGCGCATCGCCTCGCCGGGCTCCTCGACCCATCCGCCGAAGTGCTCCCGACACACGGCGCCGGTTCGTTCTGCAGCAGCGCCGGGATTGGCGGCGATCGCCGCGCGCCCCTTTCGGTCGAACTGCAGCGGAACCCGATCCTCACAAGTCCCTCCTACGAGGCCTTTCGTGCCCTGCACCTCGCATCGCCGGCGCCCATCCCCGCCTACTACCAGCACATGGCGCCAATCAACCGGCGCGGCGCCGAGGTCTACGGCGAGCCGCCGGTGCCGCCCCTCCTGCATCCCGAGGCCGTTCGCGAATTCGCCTGGGCGCAGCGGCTCATCGATGTCCGGGCCCGGTCCGACTTCGTCCTTGCCTCGGTCCCTGGCGCGTTCGAAGTCGAGGAGAGCAACTCGATGCTGGCGTACCTGAGCTGGCTCGTGCCCTTTAACGCTCCCCTCGCGCTCATCACCTACGACGAGGCCCAGGCGCGCCGCGTAACCACGGACCTCTTCCGTATTGGGTTCGAAAGAGTTCGCGGCTACCTGCCCTTCGCGCGCTGGCTCGACGCCAACCTGGAAACCGCCTCGCTGCCCACCGTCAGCGTCAGCGAGGCGGCCGAGATCCTGCGCGTCGGGAAGATGCCCGTGCTCGACGTCCGCCATCGGAACGAATTGGCGGCTGACCCGCTCCCCGGTGCTTTGCAGCATCCCTTCGAGGACATCGCTCGCTGGGCGGAGGATGTCCCGAAAGGGCCCCTCCTCCTGGTTTGCGCGAGCGGCCAACGGGCCACCATCGCGGCAAGCTTCCTCCGAACGCTTCGCCACGACGCCATTCCTCTCCTGCACGGAGGAGCAGCCGACATCCGCGCGAAGTAGCCACCGGGCTACCCAACGCCACGCCTCCCCGTCTAGACTCCGCTGCGACAGGGAGGTTGGCGTTTATGGGAGCTATTGTCTGGGAGCCGGGCATGGAACCGCGCGGGCTCCTGCAGGGCATCCGTGCAATCGACCTTGCGACACCTCGGGCTGAACTTGCTGGCCGGCTGCTCGCCGACCTTGGCGCTGAAGTCATCAAGATCGAGCCGCCCGGTGGAGCGGCTGCACGCTTCTATCCTCCGTTCGAGCGCGGTCGCGAAGGTGATCCCGATGGTTCGCTGTACTGGGCGGCAGTGGCGCTGGGCAAGCGCAGCGTCGTGCTGGACATCGAAGACCCAGTGGACCGGCGAAAACTGCGCGATCTCGTCGAGAGCGCTGACATCCTCGTGGAGTCCTTCGATCCAGGGTTCCTTGCGGCTCGCGGCCTCGGCTACGACGACCTCTGCGCGTTGAACCCGGCGCTCATCTACGTTTCGGTCACCCCCTTCGGACAGGATGGTCCGCTCGCCGGGCAGCCGGCGGCCGACCTCACGATCGAAGCTGCCGGCGGCCTCGTTGGCCTGCAGGGCGACGGCGACCGTCCCCCCATCCCGGTCGGCTACCCACAGGCGGCGTTCCACGCCGGCGCACAGGCCGCAGCGGACGCCGTCATCGCGCTCTATGAACGGCAGCGCTCCGGGCTCGGCCAGCACCTCGACGTGTCGATGCAGTCCGCGGTCGTCTGGACGCTCATGAACGCCACGGGCTACCCGCCGAACACGGGCGGCAACCCGCCGGGCTACTGCGAGACGCGCAACCAGCCCGAACCGGAGCTCTTCCCCGGGCTCCGGCCGCCCACGCTCTGGAAATGCGCCGACGGCTACGTCGCCTACCGGTTCGCGCTGCCCGGTATGGGCGGCCGGACGCACCAGGAGGTCATGCGCTGGGCCGAAGCCGAAGGCGCAGTCCCCGACGATCTCCGCGGCATCGACTGGCTCAACTGGATCGAGGACGTCGTCAACGAGCGCCTGCCGGTCGAAAAGGTCATCCGGTCCTGCCAGGTTGTCGCGGACTTCTTCAAGACGAAGACGAAGCAGGAACTCCAGGCATTCGCCGCACGCACCGGGATCATCCTTGGCGCCATCTACACCGTCGGCGACTTGCTCTCCGACCCGCACCTCCGCGAGCGGAAGTACTGGATCGAAGTCGGCGGGCGCATCCATCCCGGCCCGGCGATCCGGCCTTCCGCGACACCGTTGGTAATGGAGAAGCCCGCACCTTCGCTCGGCGCCGACCAGCATCTGCTCGACGAGGTGAACCCGCGCGCGCCGCTGCCCGTTACCTCCGGCCAGCGCCGCCTTGCGTTCGAAGGCCTCAAGGTCGCCGACTTCGCGTGGGTGGGTGTCGGCCCCATCATCACGAAGGCCCTCGCCGACCACGGCGCCACCGTCGTCCATGTGGAATCGCAGGCCCACCCCGACATCCTCCGTCAGCTCCCGCCCTTTAAGGACAACGAGCCCGGTCTCAACCGTTCCCAGTTCATGCCCAACTTCAACACCTCCAAGCTGGGCATGGCGCTCGACCTCTCCCAGCCCAGGGCGCGCGAACTCGCCCTGAAGCTGGTCGAATGGGCCGACGTCGTCGTCGAGAGCTTCACGCCCGGAACCATGGCGAAGTGGGGTCTCGACTACGAATCCGTTCGCAAGGTGAAGCCCGATATCGTGATGCTCAGCACCTGCCTTCGCGGCCAGACCGGCCCGGAGGCAACCTACGCCGGGTTCGGCGGCCAGGGCGCGGCGCTCGCTGGCCTGCACCACATCACCGGTTGGCCCGACCGCATCCCCATCGGGCCCTGGGGCGCCTACACCGACTTCATCAATCCCAAGTACGGCATCTCCACCCTCGTCAGTGCCCTCATGCACCGCGAAAAGACCGGCCAGGGCCAGCACATCGACCTTGCACAGGTCGAGGCAGGCATCCACTTCCTTGAACCGCTCGTGCTCGACTACACGGTGAACGGCAACGACCCGCCACCGTCCGGCATGAACTCGCTCTACGCCTGCCCCCATGGGACCTTCGCCACCACCGGCGTCGAACGGTATGTCGCGATTGCCGTCGAAACGCCCGGACAGTGGCAGGCGCTGCTGAGCGTTGCCCCGCTCGCCGAGTTCGCCGACCCGAAGTACAACAGCCTCGCCGAGCGACAGGCGGTCAAGCAGCAGATCGAGGATCGCCTTCGCGCATGGTGCGCTCCGCAGGACGCGTTCGAACTTGCCGAGCGACTCCGCGCTGCCGGCGTGCCCGCCTATGCCGTGCTCTTCCCGACCGACCTCTACGAGGATCCCCAGCTCAAGCACCGCGAGTTCTTCGTGACGCTCAACCACGCCGAGATGGGCCCCACGCCCTACGACGGGTTCGTAACGAAGTTCTCCGCAACGCCGCCGCGGCTGGCGAACCCCGGGCCGATCCTCGGGCAGGACACCGACTACGTGCTGCGCGAGATCCTGGGACTCTCAGAAGACGAAATCATCGAATACGCCGTGGCTGGCGTCCTCACCTGACGCCCGTCACCCTGCTGGCTCATCGTCGAGGTGCTCGATCGGCAGGGTGAACTGCATCAGGGTGCCGCCGCCTTCTCGCGGCCGCGCCCAGATGCGTCCACCCTGCGCTTCGACCAGCCGCCGGCACACGGTGAGCCCGAGCCCCAGTCCGGCCTTCTTCCGCGCCTTATCCGCCCGGAAGAACGGCAGGAACACGGCCGCTGCCTCCTCCTCCGAGAGGCCGCTCCCACGGTCGGCCACCGTGATCAGCGCCTCGTGGTTGTGCCGCTGGACGGTGATTTCGATTGTCGTCTCGGGCGGGCTGTATTTCTCCGCGTTGCTCAGCAGGTTTTCGACCACCTGGTCGAAGTACATCGGGTGCGCGTGTACCGGCGGCACGTCGCGGTCGACGCTGACAACAATCTCGCGCCCCGGCGCTACCCGCTGGTGCTGCACGACCAGGCGTGGCAGTACCTGCTGCAGGCGAACAGGCTCCAGTTCGATGCCATCGGCCTCCAGTTGCGAAAGCGCCAGCATGTTGTCCATGAGCCGCTGGAGCCGCTCCCCGTCGCGCCGGATGTCATTCAACGCCCGCAGCCGCTCCTCTTCCGAGAGCAGGCCGGCGCGCAGCGCAAGAAGGTCGGCGTTGCCCCTGATCGTTGTGAGCGGCGTTCGCAGTTCGTGCGCCACAAGTCCCAACAACTCATCCTTGGTGGCGTTCGCGACGCGCAGCTCCTCCGATGTTCGCTGCGCTTCCCGGTAGAGCCGGGCGCTTTCGACCGCCATCCCGGCGCGCCGCCCGAGGTCCATGGCGATCTGGATCTCGTCGGTGCGATAGGTGGCGGGGGTACTGCGCAGGAACGTCATCGCTCCCGGCGCCGGCCCATGCGCCACCAATGGCACAGTGAGCGATATCCGGGCATCCAGTGCCTCCGCCAGTTCCCGGTGTTCGGGGCTCACTGTCAGGCTGTCGAGCAGCTCCGGGCGCGCTTCCGTGACCACCGGCTCGCCTGTTCGAACCGCCACCGCGGCGGGGTGCGGTCCGTCGACCGAAGGGGGATACCGCTCCCGCATCCGCTTTGCGATCTCCTCCCTCGCGGGATCGAGGTGCGCGACCGCGGCCGGCACCAGGTGGTCACCATCGACCAGGTCGATCTGGCAGCCGTCGCCAAATTTCGGGATGCTGAGGCGCGCCAGCGTCTGCAGCGTGATGTCGTAATCCAGCGAACCCGAAAGCGTTTGCCCGGCGGCCAACAGGAACTGCTGCCCCTCCTCCGCGCGTTTCAGCTCGTCGATATCGATCGCCGCGCCCAGCCACCCGAGCAGCTTCCCATTCGCGTCGAGAGCGGGACGCGTGTGCGAGAGGTGCCAGCGGTATTCACCGTCGCGCCGCCGTGCGCGGTACTCCATCGTGAATGGTTCGCCGCGCTCCAGGCGTTCTTCGGTCCCTTTCACAACGCGGTCGACGTCGTCCGGGTGGATGATGCTCTGCGGCAGGTCGCGGATCTCTTGCGCACCGAGACCCGAGTACTCCAGCCAGTAATGGTTGACGAAATCGAACTCCCCCTCCGCCGTCAGCGCGTACAGGCTCGCGGGCACGGCATCGAGCAGTGCCCGGTAGGGATGTTCGTCAAGTGCCGGTTTCCGCTCCCGCCCGGCGTCGTCATCGCCGCCTTGCATTGCGGGGCTCCCCTAAGAGCGTGGCGATAGCCTACCCGGCCATTGAATAGCAGCTATCACGAAGTGCCCATACACATTACAGAAGCGTCGCGCCGCAGCAGCGAAGATTCGCGGCAAACTGTCGTCTGTCTATCTGGCCGTTATGGTTTACCCGCGATTTCGGGAGGTTTCTGCACAGTTCTTCTCCAATTGCTCCCCTCGCTCCCAGTAGAGTCCTTCCGGGAGGCTTGCAGTCGTATGGACCAACAACCGTCGGCGACCGATTACGCCGAAGCCAGCCGCGTCTTCGAAACGGCAATGTTCGAGATCAAGCGCGTCATCGTCGGGCAGGAAGCCATGCTCGAACGTGTGCTTGTCGCCTTGCTTTCGAATGGCCACCTCCTCATCGAAGGGGTGCCCGGCCTCGCGAAGACGCTCACGGTCAAGACGGTCGCTGAAGTGCTCGGCGGGACGTTCGCCCGCATCCAGTTCACGCCAGACCTCGTCCCCGCAGACCTGGTCGGGACGCGTATCTACCGCCCGAACACACAAACGTTCGACGTCGAACTCGGGCCCGTTTTCTGCAACATCTTGCTCGCCGACGAGATCAACCGGGCACCCGCGAAGGTCCAGTCGGCGCTCCTCGAGGTGATGCAGGAGCGACAGGTGACCATCGGCGCCAAGACGTTCCCGGTCCCCGACCCGTTCCTCGTTCTCGCGACGCAAAACCCGATCGAGTCCGAAGGCACCTACCCGCTTCCCGAGGCGCAGGTCGACCGTTTCATGATGAAGGTGCTGGTCGACTATCCGGAGATCAACGAGGAGATGACCGTTGTCCAGCGGTCGCTCGTCGAACCGGCGCGCGTTCGCGAAGTCCTGCCGATCGACGAACTCCACCGCTACCAGGCGATGGCCCGTCAGGTCTATGTCGACCGCGCCGTCGCCGAATACGCCGTTCGCCTTGTCGATGCGACCCGGCACCCCGCGTCCTACGGCCTCCAGCGCTTCTCGCCGCACATCGCTTTCGGTTCGAGCCCGCGTGGATCGATCAACCTCGTGCACGGGGCCCGCGCGATGGCGCTCCTCCGCGGCCGCCGCTACGCGCTCCCCCAGGACGTGTTCGATATCGCAAAGGATGTGCTTCGCCACCGCATCGTGCTCACCTACCAGGCGCTCGCCGAGGACGTTACGGCCGACATGATCCTCGATGCCGTGCTCGGTGCGGTGCAGATGCCACACCTCGAACTCGCCCGGGAGGCCAGCGCGTGAGCCCCCGCGCACCGCTTTCCGTGGTGCGAACCCCCGCGCGNCCGGGGCCCGGCCCGCTGCCCGATGCCCTGCTCCGCACGCTCGACATCCAGATCGCGCGCCGAATCTCCGGCCTTCTGCAGGGAGACTACCGTTCTGCCGCGCTCGGCCGCGGCACCGAACTCGCCCAGGTTCGCGAATACCAGCCAGGCGACGATGTCCGCCTCATCGACTGGAACGTCACCGCGCGCACCGGCGAACCCCACGTTCGCGTCCACGTCGCCGAGCGCATCCTCACGACCTGGCTCGTCCTCGACACTTCCCGTTCGATGCAATTCGGCACCGCGCAGCGCCGCAAGGCCGACGTGGCCGAAGGTGTCGCGCTGGCGATAGGCCACATCGCAACCCGTCGCGGCAACAACCTCGGCATCATCACCTTTGGCGACGCCGAACCGAAGACCGTTCCCCCCGCACAGGGCCGGGCCGGCATGCTCGCGCTCCTTTCGGCCCTCCACGAGGAGCCTCCCGCAGGCGACGGCAGCACGACGCTCGCTGAGGCGCTCCACCGCGTGAACCGCCTCTCCCGGCTTTCCCGTCTCGTGGTGATCGTGTCTGATTTCCGCGGCCCGCGAGACTGGCGTCCCCAGCTCCTGGAACTCTGCGCGCGCCACACGGTCATCGCCGTCGAAATCCGCGACCCGCGCGAGCAGGAGCTCCCGGATGTCGGCGAACTCTGGCTCGTCGATCCCGAGACCGGCCGCCAGCTCCGCGTTGACACCAGCAAGCGCCAGGTCCGCGAGCGGTTCGCTGCTGCCGCCGCCGAAGAACGCGCCTCGCTTGCCGCTGAGCTCCGGCAGTGCGGCGCGAGTCACGTGGTCCTTTCGACCGGCGGCGATTGGCTCCGGACGCTCACGAGTTTCCTGTCGGAGAGGACGGCGCCATGAGCTTCGCCTGGCCGCTCGCCCTCGTCCTGCTGCTGCTCGTACCGGTCGTGGCGTTCGCGTACGTGGCCGCGCAGCGGCGCCGTGCCCGCTACGCCGTCCACTTCACGAACCTCGACCTGCTCGCCAACATCGTCGACGAGACTCCCGCATGGCGGCGCCACGTCCCACCGGTGCTCTACATTGGCGCGCTCGCGGCGCTCATCATCGCGCTGGCCCGGCCCGAGATTACGGTCTCCGTTCCCCGCGAAGAGGGCACCGTCATCCTCGTGACCGACATCTCCGGCTCGATGAACGCGCAGGATGTGGAACCAAGCCGCCTCGCAGCCGCCCAGGACGCCGCTGCGGTCCTCATCGACGACCTCCCCGAAAACTTCCGCGTCGCACTCGTTACGTTCTCCACGGGCGTCCAAACACGCGTAATGCCTACAACGGACCGCGAGGAAGTGCTGGACGCGCTCTACTCCCTGTGGGCGAACGGCGGCACCGCCATGGGCGACGCCATCATGCATGCCCTCGACCTCGCCCGCCTCGAACTCCAGGCGCGCGATGGCAACGGCCAGCAGCCGTCGCCGACCCCGTCGCAGCAACGCGATCCGGGTGAAGACTCCCCCATCGTGGTCGTGCTCCTTTCAGACGGCTACAACACTGCCGGGAGCGCCGACCCGATCCAGGCTGCCGACGAGGCTGCCGATTTCGGCCTCCCCGTGTTCACGATTGCACTCGGGACGCAGAACGGCGTCGTCCAGATTCCCGACGCGAGCGGTGTCCTGCGGTCGGTTCGCGTCCCGCCCGACGAGGAGACCCTCGAGGAGATCGCCGAACGCACGGGCGCCCGCTTCTTCTCTGCCCCCGACGCCGACGAGCTTCGCGGCATCTACGAAGACCTCGGCTCCCGCATCGGCCACGACCGCGAGCAGCGCGAGATCACGCCCGCGTTCATCGCCGCTGCGCTCGTGGCCCTCGCTGCCGGCGGAGGGCTCGCGCTCTTCTGGTTTAACCGGTTCCCCTAGCCGGGCGCTCCTGCGCCTGGTGTGCGGTAGAGTACGCCCATGCCAGGCATCCCCATCGAAAACGACGAACTCGCGGCCCGCATTGGGCGCGAACTGCAGGCCCGTGCCGCCCGTGTCGCCACGGTGGAATCGACTGCAGGCGGCCTCATCGCAGCCCGGATCCTTTCCGTGCCCGGCGCCTCGAACTGGTTCGACCGCGGCTACATCGCCTACTCCGGCAAGTCGAAGATCGAACTCGGCGTCGACCCCGAGATCCTCAAGACGCACGGCGCGGTGAGCCCCGAAGCCGTCGCCGCCACCGCCCGGGTGGTCCGCGACCGGACGGGCGTCGACTTCGTTCTAGCGGAGAGCGGCATCGCCGGCCCGCAGGGGAGCCGCCGTTCGCCGAAACCCGTGGGGAGCGTGGCCATCGCCGTCGCTGGCCCCGGTGGCACGAAGTCCATCGAACTCCAGCTCAGCGGCTCCCGCGTCGAAATCATGCTCGCCATCGCCGAGGCCTCCCTCGACCTGCTCCTCCAGGAAGTCCTCGCGTCGGAGCAGTAGCCGTCGTGTCCGACCGCGGGCGCCTTGCCGGCACACAACGACGACATAACGTTGAGTTGCCACGGCCTGCGATGGGATTTCAACCCGTCCGCGGCGTCCTTCCCCGTGTTCGCTCGGCACTGGCATGGCACCATGGACAGGACCCACCTCGATGGAGGCGCCTGTGACCCACCCCAACCTCCCTTCCCTCCCCGGAAGCCCGAAGGAACTCGAAGGCCCCGAAAAGGCGATGCTCAAGCTTGCCTACGGGGTTCACGTTATCGGTTCGCGGAGCGCCTCCGGTGAGCTGAACGCCATGCTCGCCGACTGGCTGATGCAGGTTTCGTTCAAGCCGCGGCTGGTCGCACTCTCCGTCGAAAACGACGCGCGAACCCTTCGCTTCATTCGCGAAACCAACGTCTTCTCGGTCAACCTGCTGCACGAAAAGGACGGCCATCACATCGCCCGGCAGGTGGTCATGCCGTCGGAGGCGAAGAAGGTGAAGGGCCGCCCCGAAGAGATGCAGTCGCTCATCGTCCAGAAGCTCGCTGGCATCCCCTACCACCTCCACGAGAACGGCTGCCCCATCCTCGAGGAGGCGCTGGGCTGGTTCACCTGCGAGGTGGAGCAGTTCGTCCCTGTCGGCGACCACACGCTCGTCATCGGGCGCGTCTCGGACGGCGACGTCACCCGTCCGGGCGAAATGCTGACCGAGCGTGAACTCGGCTGGGAGTACGCCGGCTAGCGGACGAACCCGGCCGGTTTCTCTTGCGGCACAATGTCCCGGTGGCGCGCATCGATTACGACCGGGTCGCCGCAACGTACGACGCTGCTCGGGGGCTCGAACGCGACGGTCTCACGTGGTGGCGTGACGCCATCGAACCGTACGTCGCGCGAAACCCGTCCCTCCCCGTGCTCGACGTCGGGTCGGGCACAGGTTTGTGGGCGGCTGCGTTCGCCGACTGGTTCGGCGCGCAGGTCATCGCCCTCGAACCATCCGCAGGCATGCTCACGCAGGCCCGGGCCGGGCGAGCGAACCCGCGCATCCACTACGTCTCCGGGGTCGCCGAGCACCTGCCACTCCGCGACGCCTCCTGCGGGCTGGCGTGGCTCTCCACGGTTATCCACCACTTCTCGGACCTCGATGCCGCCGCCCGCGAGGCAGCCCGGGTTGTCGCCCCGGGTGGTGCTGTCCTCATACGCAGCGCCTTTCCGGGCCGCACCGGCCGGATCACGCTCTTCCGCTATTTCCCGGAGGGTGCCGCCGTGGTCGAAACGTACCCGTCGGTCGAGGACGTGGTCGAGGCCTTCGAGCGCGCCGGCTTTCGATTCGAGGTGCTGACCAGCGTGCCGCAGGTGTCCGCGCGCGACCTCACGGTGTTTCGCGGACGCGTCGCCCTCCGCGCCGACACCACACTCCTCGGCATCCCGGACGAAGCCTTCGAGCGGGGCCTCCAGGCCATCGACGACGAGATAGCCACGAACGGCCCGGGCGGACCCGTAATCGACTACCTCGACCTGCTCGTCTTTCGCACCGGCGGGGCGGAGGATGCAGGTGAGCCGCCCATAAACAAATTGCTCGCGCAGGTCGATGCACTGCGCGAGCAACTCGAAAAGCGCCAGGCAACCAGGGCGCTGCCGTCGTTGACGTCCAAACCCGGTGACGGCAGCGCCCGGTAGGTGCTGGCTAGTCGCGCGGGAGCCCGAGTCCGCGCGTCGCGATGATGTTCCGCTGGATTTCGCTCGAACCGCTGTAAATGGTCGGGGCGACGTTGGAGAGGTGCGCCTTCTCGATGACCCCGTTGAGCGGCGCGTACTTCGAATCCGGCTCCAGCTGCCCACCGAGGCCCAGCAAGTTCACGCCGAAGTTCGCGATGCGCTGGGCGAGTTCGGTGGCGAACACCTTGATGACCGAGGCCTCATAGTTCGCCAGCCGGCCCGTCTCCTGGAGCCACGCGGTGCGGTAGCTCAGCAGGCGGCCCGTCTCGTTCTCAATCCAGAGTTCGGCGAGCTTGTGGCGAAGGACGTCCCGGTATGGGCCGCCCGGCTTGTTCTCGCGGACATGGCGCGCCAGGTGCTCGAGCGTGCGCTGGTTCGCCGCAATCGACGCCACGTTCGAGCGCTCGAAGTCGAGCAGCGTCATCGCCACGTACCAGCCGCGGTTCTCCTCGCCCACGCGGTTCGCAACAGGCACCCGGACGTCCTCGAAGAACACCTCGTTGAACTCGTGGTAGCCGGCCATGTTGACAATCGGCCGCACCGTGATGCCGGGCGACTTCATATCGACCAGCAGGAACGAGATGCCCTTGTGCTTCGGCGCGTCCGGGTCCGTGCGCACAAGCAGGAAGCACCAGTCGGCGTGGTGCGCGCCGGTCGTCCAGATCTTCTGGCCGTTGACGATGTAGTCGTCGCCGTCGCGAACAGCGCGGGTCTGAAGGCTGGCGAGGTCCGACCCGGCGCCGGGTTCGCTGTACCCCTGGCACCACACCACTTCGGCGTTGGTGATCTTCGGCAGGTGCTGCCGCTTCTGCTCTTCGCTGCCGTGGATGATGAGCGTGGGGCCGATCATGCCCACGTTGAAGACGCGGCCACCGTCCGGCGCGCCGGCGTACGACAGCTCCTCGGCGAAGATCATCTGCTTGATGTGGCTCCAGCCGAGGCCGCCGTACTCCACCGGCCAGGCGGGCGCGATCCACTTCCGCTCGGCCAGCTTCTTGTTGAAGGCCATCTGGGCCTCCCAGTCTTCCTGGCTGGTCGGCCGAACCGGGCCCGGCCCGGTGGAGGGCAGGTTCTCACGCAAGAACTCCCGCACTTCCGCGCGAAGAGCCTCGTGTTCCTCCGTGAACTTAAATTCCATCAGACGTCGCCATCCTGTCCGAAATTCGTGCGCAATACAGCGCCCCCGGGGCGCCGGGGCACCACCAGATCTTACCGCACGGTCGATAGCAGGCTAGCGGCGCAGGCGGTTCTGCGAGTTATTCCAGAGTTCCCGCCTGGAGCGGTTCCACTTCCGATGTGCAGAACGCACAGCGCTGCGCTTTGATCGGAATTTCGCTCACGCAATACGGGCACTTTCGCGTCGTCGGATCGGGGCTTTCGCCCTGGTTCATGCGCCGCACAAGGTAGTTCATCGGCTGAACGACAAAGAAGAATATCACCGCGGCAATGATCAGGAACGAAAGGAGCGCATTGATGAAGTGCCCATAGCGAAACGTGCTGTTGTTAATCGTGAAATCCAGCGCGGAAAAGTCAGGCTGGCCGCCGAGAGCCGCGATGAGCGGCGTGATGAAGTCTTCAACGAAAGCCGTGACCACTGACCCGAAGGCCGCGCCGATGACCACCGCTACCGCGAGTTCGACCACGTTCCCACGCAAGATGAACTGCTTGAACTCGTTGAACAATGGCTTCTCCTTTCTCGCCCGTCTTGAAGCTGCTCAATAGTAGCCGAACCAACCCGGTCTATGATCATCTGGTGGCCGGTGAGCAGCTTGTTGTCGTGCAACTGAACGTCTATCGGATGCGGTGGCGCTGGCACGAGCGCGCCCGGCTCATCCTCGACGAGCTCGCCCGCCTGCAACCCGACGTCATCTGCCTGCAGGAGGTAGCCCCGTTCCGGCGCCAGGCGCAGTGGCTCGCGCGCCAGCTCACCGCCCGCATCGACGGACCCTACCGCGCCTACGTGACCCGCAAGCGCGGCTGGCGCGGACTTCTCGAAGGCATCGCCATCCTCACTCGACTCCCGGCGTCGGATTTCGCTTCGCTCCCGCTCGGCCGCGACCGGGTGGCCCAGCGCCTGCGCGTTCGCGTCGGAGCCCGGCCCGTCACTTTCGCGAACACGCACTTCTCGGCCGGTGGCGCGGAGCCAATCCGGCAGGCGCGAATCGAACAGGCGAGCCGCCTCCTCGCGTGGCTCGGCGATCCCGGGCCGCTCGTCGTCGCGGGCGACCTCAACGCGCAGCCGGTCTCTCGCACGCTCGCCCGGTTCACCGAACGCGGCCTGCGCTCCGCGTACCTGCTCGCGAACGGCCGCGAGCCCGACCGAACCGTCCCTTCGTTTGAAGCCCCCCGGCCCGGCTACGTGCTCGACTATATCCTCGTGAACGAACAGATCGAGGTGCTCACCGCCGAAGTCGCCTTCACGCGCCCGTCGCCCACCGGCCTGTCACTCTACCCTTCGGACCACTTTGGACTCGTTGCGCGCCTTGCCATTCGTGGCTGAACGTCCGGAAGGCCGGGAAGTGGTTGGGTCTCCCGGCCATGGACGCGGCGGCTCTGAGCCCGCATGGTGGATGTGAGGGGTGTAGTCCCCCGGGAGGTAGCCATGCGACGCGAGCTTCGAGCCACCGCACGCGATGGGAAGTTCCGGCTGAGTGTGCGCGATAGCGTCGGTCACGAGTGGGTGCTCGACGAGCCGGTCGAAAAGGGCGGCGAAGACGCCGGCACGACGCCTGTCGAGGCCTTTCTCGGCGCGCTGCTCGGCTGTTTGATCACCGCGTTCCAGTTCCATGCCCGGCGGCGAAATGTTCCCATCGAGCGCGTCGAGGGCTGGGTCGCCGCGAACGAAGAAGGGTACGTGAACCAGGTCGCGATTGAACTGCAGGTCTGGAGCCCCGCGCCCGAGGAGCAGGTTCGCGATCTCCTGCCGCGCGCCGAACGCGGCTGCTACGTCAAAGCCGTCCTGCGCCCCGACCTTCCGTACAGCGTTGAGCTTGCCGTCTACCCGGCGGAAGAACGTCGCGACGGCCAGGCGCAGGCCGCGGCGGCCGGCTAGCTTCCGCCCCCGCCGGTCGTAGCGTGGGGTGTACTCTCTCCCGCGTACTCGGGCTCCGGCTGGTTGCGCATGATCGCCCACGCCGACTGCCACGTTGTGCGAATGTCCGCCCGGTGGGTGACCAGCAGCAGGACACACAGCACCGTGTAGGCCGCCGCGTAGTACACGCGCACCATCTCGTTCGTGATGAACAGCTGCGTGGCGAATAGCAGGAACAGCGCGGCGGCTTCCTTTGTGCCCATCTTCAGGTTGATGAACACCGCGATGGCGAACGCCGACTGCGCTGCAGTGAGGAAGATCTCCTCTCGCTGGCGCGTGTCCAACGGCAACCCTTCGGTCAGCCCCCAGTCGCCCGACGACAGCATGAACGCGATCGGCAGCGTCCCGATGAGCAGCGTCCACTGGTTCACCTTCGACGAGATCAGCGCGCCCATGCCCACCGCCGCGCGCCCTCGCCACGCCAGCAGCGACGCCACCAGCACTTCCGGGGACTCCGACGCGAGCGGCGCGAGCCACTGGATGAGCAGGAACTCCGAAACCCCGAAGTCCTCGCCGATGGTCACGAGCGCGTGCGCGAACGGTTCAGCCGACGCGAAAATCACCGCGGCGCTGTAGACCAGGCAGACGACCAACAGGGACCGCCGTTGCAGGTTGGGCAGCGAACCCATCGCCTGCGCTGGCCCGACGAGTTCGACCTCCTCGGACTCCTGCCGTGACGTGAAGAACATGTAGATGAGGAACAGCGACACGAGGACGATCGAGTCGATCAACGTCACCCCGTGCCGCAACGGGATGAAGATGACGTAAGCCGTGGCGATGGCCAGGAAAAGGAGCTCGAGCGACCTTTGCCGGTCCACGGCGAGTTCGCGCAGCCGGGTTCGGTAGAGGAACAGGAAGAACACGATCGGCCAGCCAACGCCGATGAGGAGCCGGTTGCCGCCGGTCATGTTCGCGATCGCCAGGCCCCGCTCCGCCTCGGCCGGGTCCGCGCCAGCCTTCCACGCCAGCACGAAGTCGACCGCGTACTCCGGCAGCACCGCGATGAACGCGATGACCGCCAGCGCCAGGCCCTGGGAAATGTCCATCTCCGCTGTTTCGGCGGCCCACGAAAGCAGGAACGCCGCGGCCAGGATGGCGACGCCGAAAATCAGCGCATCCAGGATCGGGTTTGGCTCGAAGTGAGTTACCCGGAAAATGATCCCCGGAAGCCCGAGGATCATCATCAGCGCGATAAGGAGCCAGTGCTTACGGTACACGGCCGGCGACCCGGGTAAAGCACAGGGTTGGCGGTCCGTCACTCATAGAACGGGATCGCCTCCGCCGTCTCCCAGTAGTTCTCCAGCTTGCCATCCGGCAGGCCGCGGCCCGGGAAGAAGCGGCCCTTGTGCATCTGTTCGAGCATGTGCTCCTGGCTCTTGAGCTCTTCTTCGAAGACAGCCACGAAGTATCCGATGCCCTGCCGCGAATGGGCGTCCGAACCCCCCGTGCCCGGCTTCCCCAGGATCTTCGCCACCTGCAGCGCGAAATAGTTCTCGCGTGGCGTGTTGCACCCGTTCAGCACCTCGATCCCATGGACGAGCTGGAACACGGGCAACTCCGCCGCCTCCTCCGGCGTCATCCGGAACGGCTCCTTGCCCTCCCGCTTGAAATGCACCGGGTCGAAGTAGTGCCGGAACGGATGCGCCACGATGAGGAACGCGCCCTGTTCGTCCGCGATTTCGCGCAGCCTTTCGAGCCGCCGGATGCCCGGCTGGTACCCCTTCAGGCCGATCGCAAGAATGTGTCCCATATCCGTGGACACTTCCATGCCGTTCGAAATGAACATGTGCGGGTGCTTCTTGCGGAACGGCCCGAGGTCCCAGCTCTCCCACATCCGGTCATGCTCGGTGATGTTCACACCGGTGAGGCCGACGCGCGTCGCCTCTTCGATGAGATCGTCCGGGTTGAGCATGGAGTCGGAGGCGCCTTTGGTGGTGTGCAGGTGCATGTCAATGATGGTGCCCGGCACGCCTTGCCTCCCTCTGTTCGTGTGGGAAATCCCCGCCGCTCACGGGACTGCGGGTCAGTATATCAGGGACCGCCTTGCGGTCCTCATCGCCGCCCCAGCGCGCGACTGCCGGTCACAGATCAGCGTGTTGCGCCATGATCGGCATCAGCCATCCGAACAGCACAATGAACGACGCCGACAGCGTAATCCACATCTTCCAGTGCCGCCCGAACAGCGCGAACAACAGCGGCAGCGGCATGATCGCCACCGCCGCCACGCCGATGAGGAACGGGGCGCTCGGGCTGCCAAGCGCGTCCGGGTGATCAGCCAGCCCGCCCAGCTTGTAAATCGACCCCAGGATCAGGCCGATCATCGTCCAGGCGAGAAATCCGCCAATCGAAAGCGGCACCGCCATCAGCCACGGGTTCATCTCCCCGTTCGTGTACCGCTGAATGAGCTTGCTCCCGCTGTACTGGACGAGCAGCAGGGTGAACACAAATGTCGACACGAGCGACATCGCGTAGCCGGCCGTCCAGCCGGCGATCACTTCCGCCATGCTGAATCAATCGTCTCCGATGGAATGATGGTGCACGCCGCGCCACTGGCAGCGCTGGCGACCCGTGTTGTGTCCTCAATTGCACCTATCCAGTACAGAGTAGGTCCCGCTCCCGCTAGCCGCACGGGCTTTTGGATCCGTCGTTCCAGGTCTTCCGACAGGGCTGCCAGCCCCGGGAACACGTCATACGCAACCCGCTCGAACGCGTTGTAGACGTCTTCGGCTTCGAACCGCCGCGGTGCGTTTCGCGCGAAGCTCGCTGCCACCGCGCCGTCGTCGAAGGGCAGCCTGCCCAGCGCAGCGAACATCCGCGCCGTCTTCTGCTCGATGGTGTCCGGCGGCACGAACAACACGACGCCGTGCCGCGGCAGCGACGGCAACCGCTCGACACGTTCGCCGCGGCCGCGTGCCCGCGCGGTGCCGCCGGCAAGGAAGAACGCCTCGTCGCTCCCTACCTGCGCGGCAACTTCGAACAGCAGCTCGTCGGTCGCCTCGGGCCAATGGCGCTGCAGCAGGCGCAGCACCGTCGCCGCATCCGACGCGCCTCCGCCGAGGCCACCAGCGGGCGGAATCCGTTTCTCGAGTGCGATGGCGAACGGTTCGGTTCGCCCGAGCCGTTCGGCCAGCAGGCGCCCGGCCCGGAGGGCAAGGTTTCGCTCGTCGGTGGGCGTCCCTTCGGCGTAGGGCCCGGAGACGTCGATCCCGTCGCGGCCGAAGGTCACCGTTACCTCGTCGCTTAGTGCGATGGTCTGCAGGATGGTGTCGATCTCGTGGTAGCCGTCCGGGCGCCTGCCCAGCACCTCGAGCACCAGGTTGACCTTCGCCGGGGCAATCCCCTGGCACGTCTCAGGCACGGGCCCTCACCGCCTCGCAGGCGTCGAGCAGCCGCAGCCACTCCTCCACGGTGAGCGTCTCCGGCCGCCGCATCCGGTCGATTCCCGCTTCGTCGAGTGCCTCACCTGCGCCATCCGGCGGCAGCCAGATGCCCCGGGCCAGCGCGTTGTGAATTTGCTTCCGCGGGTTCCGGAACGTCTTCGACACCAGGTCGAAGAATGCCCCGAGCCGTTCGAACGGGACCAGCGGTTGTGGCCGCACCGTGAGCCGCACGACCGACGACCACACGTTCGGCGGTGGGTCGAACGCTTCGGGTGGAACGTCGAAGAGCACTTCGCCCTCTGCGTACACCTGCACCGAGATGGTGAGCAGCGACGCGGCCCCCGGTTTCGCAGCGAGCTCGCGCGCGACCTCGCGCTGGACCATCACCACCATCTCCGAAGGTTTTGGGATGCCTTCGAGGAAGTGGCGGATGATGGGGTTTGCAGCGAAATACGGCAGGTTTCCCGCGACCGTAAACGGCGTGCCCGGCGCCAGCAGCTTCTGCACCTCGACTTCCCGGGCATCGGCCTGGACGATGCGCAGGCCTTCGCGGCCGCGGAACCGCTTCCGCAGGTGCGGAATGAGCCGTCCTTCGACTTCCAGCGCCACGACCTCGTAGCCGGCGTCCAGCAGCGCTTCCGTGAGCTGGCCGGTGCCGGCGCCGATTTCGAGCACCACGCCGCCGTCGGGCACACGCACCGCCGCTGCGATGTCGGCGAGCACGCCGCTATCGCGCAGGAAGTGTTGCCCGAGCGCTTTTCGTGGCCGGGGTTCGCGGGATCGAGAGGGGGACATTACCCGATGGTAGGCTGCGATTCTCTGCTCAGTCGAGGATATAGATGTCGACGATCTTGCTTCCCCACCCGGGGTCGCCGACGCTCTCGGGGAAGCCAAGGTCCACGTGGTACCCTTTCACCCCGCCGCCCGTGTCGGCCGCGAGACATACCCCGTAGTCCGGCACGTAGAACCGCGTACCCAGGGGGATCACGGTCGGGTCCACCGCACAGATGCCGTAGTCGACGATGACGCCGGTGGCGGTTCGGCCGTAGTTCGGGTCGCCCGGGGCCCACGCACCGTGGCTCGCGTTGTACCACGTCGCCCGTACCGTCATTTTCTTCGTGAATGTGCCGCTGTAGCCCGGGGCATTCAGGGTCGGCCGCCCGCTGGAGCCCGGTTGGGCGCCCGTGATGTGCCGCGTCGGTGTCGGCTGGGTCACGATGCCACCGCCTTCTGTCAGCACTCGCGACACCTCTTCGCCGTTCTTGTAGGTGACGAGGTAGTTGGTGACGCGAACGCCCGGCGTCCCGGGAATGACTTTCACGGTGCCTTCGGGAAGCGACGGGTCCGTCTCGTATACGGTCGGCGGCGGAACGGGTTCCTCCACCGATTCGAGTACCGTCCGGTTGAGCCCGATGATGATCTGCATACCCGGCGTCAGTTCCGTCTCCCGCGGCGGCGACAGGATCTCGTCCGGGCCCGGGTCAACACCCAGGATCCGCAGCACGTCCTCGACCGTGCGCGCCTGTGTGTAGAGCACCTGGTCTTTCCCGTCGAGCCGCACGTTAACCGTGATCGCTTTCGCCAGCCGCACGACCATCCCGGCGCTGATCGGCGTATCGAGCCCGGGCTGGACCAGGTCGCCCTCGCGTACCGTCATGCCGAGTTCGCCGAGCAGGTCCTGGACGTTGGTCGCGGCGGAGGCCGTCTCGAGCTTGAACGTGTCGATGTACACCGTTACCGGCACTGCCCGCTGTACCGAGACGGTGATCGGCCGCAGCGGGTCCACCTGCATTCCACGATAGCGCGACGGTACGGCCGACACCGCGCGCTGATCCGTCACGCCGAACAGCGGGCCGCGAGCCGACGCGAGCTTTCCATCGACGTACACGCGGTCCTGGCTGCCCAGCTCAATGCCCGCATCGGCGAGCACGCCCCGGACGGTGGTTGCCTGCGTTCGAACTTCCATGAGCTGGCCATCGACGAGCAACAGCACAGGGCGCGCGCGCTGGACAGCGAGGCTCACGAACTTGCCGCCCGTCCCATAGAGGACGCGGTCACCCGGTTCAAGCGACACGCCGGCAGCTTCGAGCGCCTCCGACTGGGCGTCGAACGTGGCGGATACACGGAAAGATTGACCGTCGTTCAAGACGGTCACATCCCGCTCTGGAAAGAGCCGGAACCCGACGACAGCAAGCAGCACCACCACGAAGATGGTTGCTGCATGATGCCGACCTCGGAAGTGGCGGGGGGGCGGAGGGAGGTCGACCCGATGCGAACGCTGTCCGGCGGCTCCGGTTCGCCCCGGTAGCCGGGGCGGCCGAAGTGCCTGGGCCAAGATCACTCCTCGGTTCGAGTTTTCGCTCCCCCGCTGGCTGCGGGGACCGCAGAGTTCAAATCAAGAGTAAGAGCCGTGCACCTGCTGTCGAACTGGCCTCCAGGCTTGCCTCTGCCAGCCAGCTCAGACCCGGTGAACCTGCGGCACCCGAAGCTCCTCCACTTATGGCTGCTTCCTTCCGGACCTGACCAGGTTCGTGGCGCCTCGCCGCGCAGGACCGAATCGTCAACGCCGCTTGACAGGAGCAGTCCCCCAAGTACCAGCCCTCGAGCAGGAATTCAACCCCGCTGTAGCGGATTGCGGGTACAGGGCACCGCTAGCTCCCCGTCTAGCACGGCCACCTCTACCCTATGCAAACGCCGGGAACAGGGTCAAGAAACCTTCCCGCGTTATGCAAATTTATGACGAAGTGGCGTCATTTTCGCCATCGCCCTGCACGATGGACACCAGCAGGTCGTTCGCTTTCACCTTCTGCCCGGCCTGCACCGCAATGGTTTCGACGCGCCCGGCTGCCGGCGAACGGAGTTCGTTGTTCATCTTCATCGACTCCATCACCAGCAACACCTGGCCCTGCTCCACCATTTCGCCCACCGAGCAGCGGATCTCCACAATCGATCCTGTCATCGGTGCGTTCAGGCGAACGACGCCCGATTGCTGCGGTCCCGTGCGGACGCGCTTCTGGCCGGGCCGCCACGGCGCAACGTCCATGTCCCACTGGTGCCGGCCGATGGTCGCTATGGCTCCACCGCGGCGCCGCTGCAGGTAGAGCTCCGTCGGCTCGTGGTCGACCATCAGCATGTACAGCCCGGAATCGCCCACGCGCTCCAGCGAAACACGGCGCCAGTCGTCCCAGTCTTCGCGCTTCACCAGCGTGGTATCGCCCTCGCGCTGGAGTTCGAACACCACGTCTTCGTCGCCGATGCGAACTACATACTTCTCGGCCATCGCCCCATCCCCGCGCCTGTGGACCTGCCCGACATAACGGTTCGCCAGTTCGACGTGCGGCCCGTAACCCGTCCGTTCAGCGCCGCGCCGCTCCCCAGGCCATTGGCGCCGTTCTCACCCTTGCCGCCGGTGACGAGCAGCAGCGCCGCGATCTCCGCGGCCTCCTTCTGCTGCGCCAGCGGCTCTTCGGCGACGACTTCGTGCCGATCCAGGAAGCCGGTGTCCAGCTTCCCGTTGATGAAGTCCGGCATGTCGAGGATCTGCTGCAGGTACGGGATGTTCGTCGCCACGCCGACGACCCGGAATTCCTGCAGCGCCCGGCGCATGCGCGTTCGTGCGCCCTCGCGGGTGCGGCCCCACGCTGTCACCTTCGCCAGCAATGAGTCGTAGTACGGCGTGATTTCGATGCCGTCGTACAGTGCGCTCTCCACACGGATGCCGGGGCCCGCAGGCTCACGCGCCAACACGATCTTCCCGACCGACGGCAGGAAGTTGTTGAACGGGTCCTCCGCCACGATGCGGCACTCGATCGCCCACCCGCGGAACAGCAACTCCACTTCGTCGTACGGCAGCTCATCGCCTGCCGCGACGAGGATCTGGTCCTTCACCAGGTCGGTGCTTGTGGCCATCTCGGTCACGGGATGCTCGACCTGGAGCCGCGTGTTCATCTCGAGGAAGTAGAAGTCGCCGTTTTCGGTGAGGAGGAACTCGACCGTACCGACGTTGTGATAGTTCGCCGCTCGGGCGATCTTCACCGCCGCTCGCGAAAGCGACCGCCGGAGGTCCGGCGTTACCGCGGGGCTCGGGCACTCCTCAATGAGCTTCTGGTGCCGCCGCTGAATCGAACACTCGCGTTCGCCGACCGGCACGATGTTCCCGTGCTTGTCGGCGATGATCTGCACCTCGATGTGCCGGACCGGCGACAGGTGCTTCTCTACATAAATCGTTGGATTCCCGAACGCGGCCTGTGCCTCATACATCGCGCGTTCGGCAGCTGCACGCATGTCCTCTCGCCGCGAGACGAGCCGGATGCCCCGCCCGCCACCGCCGGCAGCCGCCTTCACCATCACCGGGAAGCCCACGCGCTCGGCGACTTCGATCGCCTCCTCGACGGACTTCACCTCGGGAGAGCCGGGCACCACCGGCAGGCCGGCTTCCATGGCAACCTTGCGCGCCGCGAGCTTGTCGCCGAGCAGCCGCATCGACTCCGGCGACGGGCCAATGAATGTCAGCCCCGCCGCCTCACACGCTTCTGCGAAATCGGCGTTCTCGGCGAGGAACCCGTAGCCCGGGTGGATCGCGTCGGCGCCACAGGATTTCGCCACGTCGATGATTCGCTCGGCGTTGAGGTAGCTCTGGTGCGCATCCGCCGGGCCGATGTAGTACGCCTCGTCCGCGTAGCGGACGTGCGGCGAAAGCTTGTCGACGTCCGAATAGACGGCGACCGAGGGGATGCTCAGGTCCCGCAACGCGCGAACGATTCGCAGCGCAATCTCGCCACGGTTGGCAATCAGGACTTTCCGAAACATGCGTTCCCTAACGTGTTGGCTCGGCCCAGAATACTGGCTGGCGGGCCAGTCCGCGAATTCCTCCTCGCTGGTGTACCAAACATCCGCCATCTACGCTGGAACGCGATGGACGACCATACCCTTCGCGTCCTCGAATTCGGAAAGGTTCTCGACCTCCTCGCCGCCGAAACGGCGTTCAGCTACGGGCGTGAACTCGCCCTCGCCGTGCGCCCCGCGACCTCGTACGAGGAGGTCCTGCGTCTCCAGGCGCAAACCGCCGATGTTGCCCTGCTCGACCAGATGGGCATCGACATCCCCTTCGGCGGCGCCCGCGACATCCGCCCGCTGATTCACGCCGCGGCCATCGGACAGGTCCTCGATCCATCCGACCTTGTCGATGCCGCCGCGACCCTGCGTACCGCCTGGCGCGCGAAGCAACTCGTCGAGCGTCTGCGCGACCGCGTCCCGAACCTTGGCCCCATTGTCGACTGGATCTCGGACTTCCGCCGGTTCGCCGATGAGGTCGAAAGCTCGATTACCCCGCGTGGCGACGTGGCCGATTCCGCCAGCGAACAGCTGGCCACGATTCGCCGCGAACTGCGGCTGGCCCAGGAGCGGCTCGAACACCGCGCCCAGGCCGCGCTCGCCGATGCGATTCGGCGCGGCATCGCACAGGAAGGCCTCCTGACCGAGCGCAACGGCCGCAAGGTCATCCCCATCAAGGCCGAAGCCCGCGGCGCAATGCCTGGCATCGTCCACGACGTCTCCTCGAGCGGCGCAACCGTCTTCATCGAGCCGCTGGCTGTGGTCGAATCCGGCAACCAGGTCCGCGAACTCCAGCTCGCCGAGGAACGCGAAATCCGGCGCGTGCTCCAGCGTCTCACCTCGCTGCTCGGCGAACGCGAGGCCGAGGCTCGCGAATCCCTGACGGCGCTGGCTCGCCTCGATGTGCTGAACGCGAAGGTTCGCCTCGGACGGCGGCTCAAGGCCGGTCTCCCGCCTCCGGGCGACGGTTCGAGCTGGCTCAGGTCCAGCGGTACCACGGTTCTTGTGCAGGCCCGCCATCCGCTCCTGCGCGGCGAAGTCGTGCCGATAGATATTGAAGTCGGCGGCGACGTGCAGGGCGTGCTGATCACAGGGCCCAACACCGGCGGCAAGACGGTCGCCCTCAAGACGCTGGGCCTGCTGACTCTCATGGCGCAGGCAGGTCTCCCGGTGCCCTGCAGCGACCAGAGCCGGCTGGTCGTGTTCGAACGGATCTACGCCGACATTGGCGACGAGCAGTCGATCGAGCAGTCGCTGTCGACCTTCTCGTCGCACATGCGGAACATCAAGGACATCCTCGAGCACGCCGCGCCGAACACGCTGGTGCTGCTCGACGAACTGGGCGCCGGCACCGACCCCACCGAGGGTTCGGCGCTCGCCCGCGCGGTGCTGGAAGAGCTCCTCGATCGCGGCTGCACGCTGGTCGCGACTACGCACCACGGCGAACTGAAGGCGTTCGCCCACAACGATCCGCGCCTTCGCAACGCCTCGGTCGAGTTCGACCTCGAAACCCTGAGCCCGACCTACCACCTCACCATTGGCCTGCCGGGGCAGTCGAACGCCATCGCGATTGCCCGCCGCCTCGGGCTGGACGAGCGTGTGCTCGAACGGGCCCAGTCGCAACTCTCGCCGCAGCATTTCGAACTCGAACAGCTGCTGAGCGAGATCCGCGACGAGCGGATCGCTGCCGCCGAAGCGCGGCGCCGCGAGGAACTCGCCCGCCAGGAAGCCGAAGAACTCCGGCTCGCCCTCGCGGAGCGGCGCGACCGCATCGAACAGGAACGCGCCGCTATCCTCGAAGCTGCCCACCGCGAAGCGGAGGACGCGCTCGCGAAGGTCCGCCGGGAGATCGAACACCTTCGCCGCCGCGCCGCCAGTCGCGATTTCGACCCCCGCCAGGCGGAGGAGACGCTGCGGAAGCTTGATGCCGATCTCGGCCGCCTGAAGCAGCGCGCGAAACCCGCTCGCCGCGCCGCGCCCCCTGTCCCGGTGATCCGCGAACTGGCACCTGGCGATCGTGTCCACGTTCGCGACATCCCCCAGGTGGGCGAGGCGCTCAGCGGCATCGGCGAAGACGGCCGCGTCGACGTCCAGTTCGGGTCGATTCGCATGAAGGTCTCGATCGACCGCATTCAGCGCGTCGAGCCGGCGCCCGGGAAGTCCGGACCCGTCCAGGTTCAGCTCCCGCAGGTTCGCCCGAACGTTCCCATCGAGCTCGACCTCCGCGGCCAGCGGGCCGAAGAAGCGCTCATCTCGCTCGAGGGCTACCTCGACGACGCGTTTCGCGCGGGTCTCCCGTTCGTTCGCATCATCCACGGCAAGGGCACCGGCGCCCTTCGCGCGGCCGTCCGTGAGACACTCCGGGACCACCCGCTCGTTCGGCGCTTCGAACCCGCGCCGCCGGAGCAGGGTGGCGATGGGGTGACGGTGGCTGCGCTTGCCGGCTAGCGAATCGGATCCGGCAGCCGGGCGAGCAACTGCTCGCACTGCTCAGGGGTGATTGGGCGCACGACGCGGCCCGCCCCCGTCCAGAACGGCCATTTCCAGTCACCCGTTGCCCGGGGCTGCTCGGCCGGTTCGCGGATCGGCGTCACCTTGCTGGCCAGCATCAGGTGGTAGTGGTCGCCCAGGGGGACGGTCTCGTTCACCAGCCCGAGCCAGTTCTGCATGCCCTGGTCGTCGATGGAGAACGTCACACCGAGGTAGCGGTACCGGCCGTCGAGTGGCCGGGAGGCGCTGTTCACATACCGCAGGCGATCCCCGAACCGCCGGCGCAGCACCGCCGCCCCGAGCGCATAGAACCGGTTCGTCGTGATTGCCTCATCGAGCGGGACCGATCCAAGCCCGAGGATGTCGCGCAGCACGAATTCCGAGTACTCGCGGGCCAGCGGGTCCGGGTCGTCTTCCAGCGCCTCGATCACCTGGAACCAGGTGATGCGCTGCCACTTCTCGGGCCCCGGGCCGTCGGTCAGCGTAAGGAGCACGAGCGACGAATCGGGGTCGAAGTACGTCTGCTGCGCTTCGAGCATCGGCAACTGCCGTTCGTCGGCCCCCGCTTCGACCTGCACCTCGACGATGGCGCGTTTGCCGCCCTCGAACGTCACCAACAGGTCGGCGATGCCCGCATCCCCGACGCGCGGCTGCACTTCGACGATGGCGATCGGTTCGTTCGTCACGCCCGCCGCCTGCCCGATCAGCGCCGAAAGCATCCGGTGTCCCCGCCGCAGGAAATAGGCGAGGCCCGACGTGCAGTAGTTCTCGAACGGTGTAGCCGGCGACCCGGGCCGGTAGGCCGACAGCATGGTGAAGAGGTTCGCGTCACCCATACCGACCAGTATTGCACCCGCAGCCCGACCGTCGAACCGCCGCACAAGCACAAAGGAGGCGAGCATCGCTCGCCTCCTCCGAAAGACTCCGTGTGCGCGAAAGCTACGGCGCCTGCCGGACCGCCCCGGCCTGCTCCAGCTTCGCAATCTCGTCGTTGCCGATGCCCCACGCTGCGAGCACCTCGCGCGTGTGCTCGCCCGGGATTGCCGGCGGCCGCTCAATCGCGCCCGGGGTGCGGCTGAACCGCGGCGCGGGCGCCGGCTGCTTGATGCCGCCGACCTCGACGAACGTCTGGCGCGCGACGTTCTGCGGGTGCTCGTACGCTTCCGGGATGGTGAGCACCGGCGCGAAGCAGACGTCGGTGCCTTCCATAATCTGCACCCATTCGTCGCGGGTCTTCGTCTTGAACACCTTCGCGAGCCGCTCCTTCATCTCCGGCCACTTCGAGCGGTCGTGCTGCGCTGGCAGGTCCTCGCCCTCGAGGCCGGTGAGCCGCAGGAGCTCCGCGTAGAACTGGGGCTCGATCGACCCGACCGAGATGTACTTCCCGTCGGCCGTCTCGTAGGTGTTGTAGAAGTGCGCGCCGGTGTCGAGCAGGTTTTCGCCGCGCTCGTCGGTGAACACACCGGCCGCGCGCATCCCGTGGAACATCGTCATGAGGAGCGACGCGCCGTCGACCATCGCCGCGTCGACCACCTGGCCCTTGCCAGAGGTCTGGCGCTCGATGATCGCCGCCAGGATGCCGAACGCGAGCAGCAGGCCGCCACCACCGAAGTCACCAACCAGGTTGAGCGGCGGCACCGGGGCTTCGCCTGCCCGGCCGATGTGGTGCAGCGCGCCGGTGAGCGCGATGTAGTTGATGTCGTGCCCGGCTGCCTGCGCGATCGGGCCCTCCTGGCCCCATCCCGTCATGCGGCCATAGATCAGGCGCGGGTTCCGCTCGAGGAGCACGTCCGGACCAAGGCCCAGCCGCTCCATCACGCCCGGCCGGAAGCCTTCGATGAGTGCGTCCGCCTGGTCGGCCAGCCGCCGCACCAGCTCAACACCTTCGGGCTGCTTCAGGTCCACTGCGATGCTCTTCCGCCCGCGCGTCAGCAGGTCCGACGGCGGCCGCGACGGGCGTTCGTTCGGGACGTTCGCCGCCCGGTCAACGCGGATAACCTCTGCGCCCAGGTCGGCAAGCACCATTGCGCAGAAGGGGCCCGGCCCAATGCCGGCTATTTCCAGGACCTTGATTCCAGAGAGAGGACCCATACTTCCCCCGTTTCTGAATTTCCAACCACGCCCCGGGTGACCCTCGCGCGGGCCGTCGAACGGGCCGGGTCTTTGCCTCGAAGCATCCGGGCTGCCCTTGGAGGGGTCAAGCCGTTTCTTCCTTGTTCGTTCGTTCGACTTGAACGAACCGCGGCGTCCGGCAGAATGTCAACTGGTGTCCGACTCCGCGTTGACATTCCCGGCTACCCCGCTGGCGATCCTGCGCCGGCTCGCGTCCACCCCGGGGTTCGTGTCCGGCGAATCGCTCGCCGCCGAACTGGGCCTGAGCCGCGCGGCGGTATCGAAGGCCGTCGCACGGCTGCGCGAAGACGGGTACGAAGTCGAGTCGAGCCCTCGCGTTGGACACCGGCTCGTTTCGCGCCCCGACCGCCTCATCGCGCCCGAAGTCCTGGACGGCCTCGAAACGACGCACCTTGGCCGGTACGTCGCGCACTTCGACCGGACACGTTCGACCCAGCCCATCGCCCGCGACCTCGCGGATGCCGGCGCCCCGCACGGGACGCTCGTCGTCGCCGAAGAGCAGGACCTGGGCCGAGGTCGCCTCAATCGTCCATACGCATCTCCCCGCGGCGGCATCTGGGCGACGGTCGTCCTTCGCGGCCCACTGCCGGCGAGCCGCGCGCCGCTTGTGAGCCTCGCCGCCGGCGTGGCGGCCGCGCGNGCCATCGCGGAGGTGACCGGCCTCGAGCCCGTNCTCAAGTGGCCGAACGACGTCCTCGTCAACGGGAAGAAGGTTGCCGGGATCCTCACGGAGCTNGTCGCCGAGGAGCAGGCGGTTCACTACCTGCTCGTCGGCACTGGCATCAACGCGAACTTCCCCGGCACCGCGCTCCCCGCGGACATCAGGGGTTCGGCAACCACCCTGCTCGACGAAGCTGGCGCACCAATCGCCCGCTTGCGGTTGCTTCAGCGCTACCTCGGCGAGCTCGAACGCCTCTTCGAGCAGCTGCGTGAATCCCCGGCGGACGTGGTCGCCGCCTGGCGTTCGCTGCCCAACACCATCGGCCGCCGCGTTCGCGCCGACCTGTGGGAAGGAAGCCTCCACGGCACCGCGGTCGCCCTGCTCGACGATGGCGCGCTGCTCATTCGAACCACCGCCGGTGAGGAGGTGCGGATCACCGCCGGCGATGTGCTCCACGCACCCACTACAGAGGAGAACCCTGCATGACCACCAGTCCGACCGCTATCCCGGCGCTCGCGCGAGCCAACGAACTCGCCCTCGTGGCCGCGTTCGCGGGGCTCATCGTCGCGCTTGGGACCATTTCGATCCCGGTTCCCGGGAGTTCTGTCCCCGTTACCGGCCAGACGCTCGGCGTCCTGTTGGCGGCAAATGTCCTGGGTGGCCGCCGTGGCTTCATGGCTGTCGGCCTGGTGCTCCTGTTGGGCGCCCTTGGAATGCCCGTGTTCGCCGGCGGCCATGGGGGCGCCAGCGTTCTCGTCTCTGCTACCGGTGGCTACCTCTGGGGCATGCTGCTGATGGCCGCGGTGGTCGGCGCGCTGGTCGAACGCTTGCCGGAAGGCCGCGTTGCGCTCCCCGCGCGCCTCGTCATCAACCTCACGCTCGGTATCTTCCTCGTCTATCTCATCGGGGTGCCGTGGCTCTCGGTCGTCATCGAACGCCCCGTGTGGGAGACCATCGGCACGGGCCTCACGCCGTTCATCCCCGGCGACATCTTCAAGGCGGTCTCCGCAACGCTGATCGCCCATGCTGTGGTGCAGCCACTCAGCCGGGCCGGGTTCCTGCTGCAGCGCCGCGCATCGTGATCGCTGGCCTCCGGTTCGAACGCGTCTCGTTCGCCTATGGGGATGGGCGGCCGGTCCTCGATGACCTCGACCTCGAGGTGCTCCCTGGCCAGGTTGTCGGCTTGCTCGGGAGGAACGGCAGCGGCAAGTCGACCCTGTGCCGGCTTGCCTGCGGCCTCCTCGCCCCGACCCGGGGCGCCATCAGCATCGACGGCTACCCATCTTCCAGCCGGCCCTGGTACCTGCTGCAGTCCGTCCCGCAGGACCCCGAAGACGGCCTGTCCTGGCCAACGGTGTTCGATGAGGTCGCGTTCAGCCCGCGAAACCTCGGGCTCGATGAACCAGACGTCGCCGGCCGCGTGCGCGAGGCGCTGTCGGCAGTCGGTCTCTCCGGGTTCGAGAACCGGGATGTCGCCACGCTCTCGGCCGGGGAGCAGCAACGGCTGGTCGTCGCCTCGGCGATTGCCGTGTGCCCGCGGTACCTCCTGCTCGACGAACCCGCCGCCTTTCTCGATCCCATTGCTGCGTCGCGAATTCTCCGGCAGGTCGCTGGGCTCGCCCGCTCGCGGGGGATGGGCATTCTGCTCGTCACCCACCGCTCGGACGCCCTCGGCGTGTGCGACACCGTGGCGGTGCTCGAAGCTGGCCGGGTCACACGATGTGCGTCTCCTCGCGAGCTCGCCGAGGACGTCGAATGGCTCACGGCGCAGGGGTTCGAACCGCCGGCGCCGGCGCTCCTCGCGCATGAACTTCGGCGCCGCGGCCGCCGTGTGCCTCTCGCTCCGCTCTCCCTAAAGGAACTGGTCGCATGTCTCTCCCGGCAGTGCTGAGCAACGTCGTCCTCACGGCTTCCGGCGGGCAGGCCATCCTCTCGGGCATCACGCTCGATGTTCGTCCTGGTGAGATGACGGTTGTTGCCGGTCCTTCGGGCGCTGGCAAGACGTCCCTCCTCGAACTCGTCGCGGGCCTGCGGAAGCCCGGCGCCGGTGCTCTCACCCTGTTCGGCGAACCGCTTCGGCGCCCGGAAAAGCTCGCCGCGACCGCCCGCAGGCGCATCGCCTACCTGTTTCAGTCCCCCGAACGGCTCTTCTTCCGCGCCACCCTTCGCGAGGAGTTCGAGGCTGCTCTTACTGAGCGAGGTGTCCCGGGGGGCGAGATCCCCGGGCGAGCGGCGGCCGCACTCCAGGCGCTCGATCTTCCCCTCGACCTGCTCGACCGATGGCCCCTGGAACTCAGCGGTGGCCAGCAACGTCTTGTCGCGCTCGCCCTGGTCCAGGCGCTCGAACCGGCGCTCCTCGTTCTCGACGAACCGACAGCTGGCCTCGACCGCGACTATGCACATACCGTCGTTCGTTCGCTGGTGCGCCTCTGTGATCGCGGAACGAGCGTTGTGCTTGCGACCCACGACCTCGACCGCTTCGTTCCGGTGGCCGACCGGCTGCTGTGCATCGCCGGCGGACGAATCGTCGCGCAGGGTTCACCGGCCGAAGTGCTTGCCAGCCCCGCGGAACTGGTGCGGGCTGGCGTCGCGTTGCCGTTCGCTGTTCGGGCCGCCCACGCGCTCGGCCTGCCCGGCGAACCGCCCCTGGCGATTGAAGCCGCCGCGGACCGGCTGGCTGCCGGCGAACCGCCTGGCGAGCCGATTGCACTGCCGCATCCCCCGGCGGCCGTCCAACCGAGCAGCACGCCAGCGGGGAGGACACTCCTCCCGCCGCTCGCGCTCATCCCGTCTGTCGTCGCTTCGCTTGCACTGGGCATCGCGTTCCTGGTGCCTGCGCCGCTGCCGCTCCTCGCTGCTTATGCCGCCGGTCTCGTCGTGCTGGCCGCGGGCTGGGGCATCTCGCCCCGGGTCCTCGGCCGGCGGATGCTGCCGGTCATCGTGCTCGGCGCGATGGCCGTCTCCCTCCACCTCGTCGCCCCGGGCGGCGACTGGAGCCGGTTCGGCGAGCTCCCCGGTCGAGATGCTGGTCTCACGGCCGCTCGCACGATGCTCCGCGTCGTGGGCCCGGTTCTCGCAGCCGCGGTCTTTTGCGCAACGGTCCATCCCGCGCTCCTGCTGCGGGACTTCGGTTCACTGGTGCGGTCGTTGCCCGTCCTGCGGAGCCGCGGCACCGATCTCCCGCTCGCGCTTGCGCTGGTGTTGCGAACCGCTCCCGGCTTCACCGCCACCGCGAAGACGTTCCAGCGCGCCCGGCTTGCGCGCGGCGTCCCGCCACGCCGCAGCCCCGTCGACCGCATGCGCACCACAATGGCGATGGCGGTGCCGTTGCTCCTGGTGACCGTGGAGCGTTCCGCGCAGCTCGCGGCGGCGCTTTACTTGCGGGGATTTAGCGACGCCCGCACCCCGCCGTCTGCGCCCCGCGTCGGTGTCGCCGGCTGGATTTTGTCGGGGGCATCGCTGGCGGCACTAATCGCGGCTATTGGTTCCGCCAAATTGTTTCTACTGAACGAACTTTCAGCGCGCGTATCGGAATTGTTATGAGCAGCGCGCCCCCGGGAGTGGTAGAGTTCGAGGTGCTGCCAGTCGACCAGTAGCGGCCGGCAGCCCCTCCCCCTTCGGCGGGGTCAGAAGCGCCTCTGGCCCCGCCTTCCTCATATCTACGCGGCCGGCGGTTTAGTGGATCTCGGTGCCTTTACCCACGGATCCTGCGATTCGCGTTTATTGCGAGCCAGCGTAAGTTCCATCGGGATCCGGGCCAATTCGCATTGACCCTGTGACGTTTCGTCTAGATTATGAAACCTTCTCGTAACGTCATGGTTCGCCGCGGGGTGCGCCGAGTCCCGGCGCGCCGCGGGGTTCCTATTTCCAAAGAGGGGGCCGAATCAGTGACAGCCAACCTTTCCGCCGAAGGGGTGCATCATACGTGGTAGGGATGGACGAACGCCTTGAGCAGGCGTACCAGGATGTTGTGCGACGCAACCCGGCGGAGATCGAGTTCCACCAGGCCGTGCGGGAAGTCCTCGAATCGCTCGGCCCGGTTCTCGCCAAGCGGCCGGAGCTCGCCGAACGCCGCATCATCGAACGGATCTGCGAGCCCGAGCGCCAGATTATCTTTCGCGTCGTATGGCAGGACGACAAGGGCGAGGTCCACGTAAATCGCGGGTTCCGTGTCCAGTTCAACAGCGCCCTTGGCCCCTACAAGGGTGGCCTGCGCTTCCACCCGTCGGTCTACCTGGGGATCATCAAGTTCCTGGGCTTCGAGCAGATCTTCAAGAATGCCCTGACCGGCATGCCGATCGGCGGCGCCAAGGGCGGTTCGGACTTCGACCCCAAGGGCAAGTCCGACGACGAGATCATGCGCTTCTGCCAGAGCTTCATGACCGAGCTCTACAGGCACCTCGGTGAATACCGCGACGTCCCCGCCGGCGACATCGGTGTCGGCCAGCGCGAAATCGGCTATCTCTTCGGCCAGTACAAGCGCATCACCAACAACTACGAATCCGGCGTCCTCACCGGGAAGGGCCTGGGTTGGGGCGGCTCGCTGGTTCGCAAGGAAGCCACGGGCTACGGCGCGGTCTACTTCGTCAACGAAATGCTCAAGGTTCGCGGCGAGACGCTCGAAGGCAAGACCTGCGTCGTCTCCGGCTCCGGCAATGTCGCCATCTACACCATCGAGAAGCTCCACCAGCTCGGTGCGAAGGTCGTCGCCTGCTCCGACTCCGATGGCTACGTGTACGACGAGCAGGGCATCGACCTTGCGCTGCTGAAGGAAGTCAAGGAAGTCGAGCGCAAGCGGATTAAGGATTACGCCGAGCGCCGCGGCAGCTCGGCCCGCTTCGTGCCCAACGGCAACGTCTGGGAGATCCCCTGCCAGATCGCGATGCCTTCGGCCACGCAGAACGAACTCAATGGCCGCGATGCCGCGAAGCTCGTCAAGAACGGCGTCATCGCGGTTGGCGAAGGCGCGAACATGCCCACCACTCCCGACGGCATCCGGGTCTTCCTCGATGCTGGCGTGGCATTCGGCGTTGGCAAGGCCGCAAACGCGGGCGGCGTGGCCACCTCGGCCCTCGAGATGCAACAGAACGCCAGCCGCGATTCCTGGACGTTCGAATACACCGAGGAGCGGCTCGCGCAGATCATGCGCGACATCCATCGCACCTGCTACGAAACGGCCGAGGAATACGGCGCGCCGGGCAACTACGTGCTGGGCGCCAACATCGCCGGCTTCATCCGCGTCGCCGAGGCGATGGAGGCCTTTGGGCTGATCTAACCTGGCACCTTGCCGGTGGTTGCAGGGCGTTAGCACTCTTGACACTCGAGTGCTAACGCCCTGACTATTGGACCAGTCCCCTTCGAAACCATTGAGGTCCTCGATGCCAACGTACGAATACCAGTGCCAGGCCTGCGACGCCGTTTACGAACTCCAGCAAAGCTTTTCCGCTGAATCCACTCACACCTGCGAGAAGTGCGGCAAGGGCATCGCCAAGCGCGTCCTCCATGCGCCTCGCGTCGTCTTCAAGGGCTCCGGCTGGTACATCACCGATAGCCGGAAGGCCAACTCGGCTGTCGCTGATAGCGAAGAATCCTCCCCGAGTTCCTCCAGCTCCTCTAGCGAATCCAGGTCGGAAAGCGACTCTACATCGGCAGCAGCTGGCTAAGAGGGCTTCCGCCCATTTAGTGAACGTGGCGTATACTTTTCGCCCGTGGCTCAGCCTGCCGTTCGTTCGTCCCGGCAACGTTCCGAAAGCGCCGATCGCATTCTTGCCGCTGCGCGCGAACTCTTCGGCCGCGACGGGTATCAGCGCACCACGCTGAAACAGATCGCAGAACGCTGCGGTCTTACCGACGCGGCCGTTCTCTATCACTTCCGCTCGAAGCGCGAAATCCTCGAGGCGCTCCTCGTCCCGCCCGAATACCCTACGGTCGTGCTCCCCTCGGAATGGGACGCCGGCGCCTTCGCCCGGGCGGTCGTCGACCTCTTCTACTCGTTCGAAGGCCATTGGGACCTCGTTCGCCTCATTGCGGTTGAGGGCTGGTTCTACGAAGACCCCGCGATGCTTGGCTTCGGCGGTTCGCTCGAACGGTCCTTCAGCACGCAACTGCTTCCCACGCTGGAGAAGCACTTCCCGAGCGACTCCACCGAGATCTCCTACGCGATCACCACCTTCCTGCAGGGCTTCCTGCTCGACCGCCTGATGTTGTTGGGGCCCGACTTCGACGAGGTCATCTCACTGCCCGAAACTCGCGCCCACCTCGAACGCTGCGTCAGCTTCATGCTTCCGCCGGTGCCGGAAACGCCGGCTGGCACGACCTGAGGAGTTCGCCGTGCCGATCATGCAGGATGACGCCCGCGAACAGCGGGAGACCGATACCCGTAGCCGTATCCTCGACGCCGCCCTTCAACTCTTCGCCACCGAGGGCTACGAATCCGCCACGGTGAAGCGCATCGCGCGCCTCTGCGGCCTCACCGATGCCGCGATCTACTACTACTTCGAATCCAAGCAGGAGATCCTCTCCACGCTGATTGAGGAGCGGTGGAACATCTCCCGCGGCCTCCAGCAGGTCTCCGCCATCGTCGACGAGCCCGACCTGCCCGAGCTTGTCTACCGGTTCGGCGAAAACATGCTCGACGCGATGGCCCGGAACGAGCAGATCATTCGCGTCGTCATGCGCGAATCGCTCTCCAACCATGAGCTCGCCCGGCAGGTCCGCCAGTCCCGCCGCGAAACGTGGAACGAGGGTCTGCTCAACGTGTTGGAGAAGCGCTTGCCCCGCGAGACCGCCGCGCTGGTCGCCGACATGCTGCTCTGCATCTCTATGGGGCTGTTCGTCTCGTCCGTCCGGTACAACTGCTCCTTCACCGAGATGGTTCGGCAGCCCAAGCACCGCGAAAGAGTCCATGCCATCATCCGTCGCGCATTCGGCCTCGAACGGCTGCGTGCACAGGAGGCCGCAGGCCAGTGAGGGCGCTGGTCCAGCGGGTCTCCCGGGCCCAGGTCTCTGTCGACGGGAACGTCGTCGGCTCGGTCGAACGGGGCTTCCTCGTGCTTCTCGGCGTGACGCACGACGACACCGAGGCGGATGCCGACCGGCTTGCGGCGAAGATTGCGGCGCTTCGCGTGTTCGAGGACGCCGAGGGGAAGATGAATCGCTCCCTCGCCGATGTCGGCGGCGCTGTGCTGAGCGTAAGCCAGTTCACCCTGTATGCGGATGTGCGGCGGGGCAACCGTCCCTCGTTCACTGCGGCAGCTCCACCCGAGCAGGGCCTCCGGCTCTACGAGCGCTTTTGCGACCAGCTTGCGGCCGCCGGCATCCGCTGCGAACGCGGTGTGTTCGGCGCCCATATGCAGGTCGAACTGGTGAACGATGGGCCCGTTACCATCATGATTGACACAGCCGACTTCGAACGCCCGCGGCGACAGTGACCGCGATCGCGTTTCGCACAGGAGAACCACCATGCGCATGAGCCAGCTGCTCTTTAAGTCCCTCCGGGAGGCGCCCGCGGAAGCGGAGATCCCGAGCCATAAGCTGCTCCTGCGCGCCGGGTTGGTGATGCCCCTCGCCGCCGGGCTCTACTGTTTCACCCCGCTTGGCTGGCGCGTGTTCCGCCGCCTCGAAACCATCATTCGCGAAGAGATGGACCGCAGCGGCGCCCAGGAAGTCCATCTCCCGGCCCTCCACCCCATCGAACTCTGGGAACAATCCGGCCGGGCACGCGCGATGGGCCAGACCCTCTTCCGCGTTCACGACCGCCGCGACCGCGAATTCGCGCTCGGCCCCACGCACGAAGAGGTGATCAGCCTCCTCGCGTCGCGCTTCATCCAGAGTTACCGCGACCTCCCCGTCACCCTCTACCAGATACAGACCAAGTTTCGCGACGAACCCCGGCCCCGCGGCGGCCTTGTGCGCCTTCGCGAATTCACCATGAAGGACGCCTACAGCTTCGATACCGACTGGGAGTCGCTCGACGAGTCGTACCAGCGCGCGTTCGACGCCTACGTTCGCATCTTCGAACGTGCCGGCATCCCGGTGATCCCGGTCGCTGCGGACTCCGGCGCAATTGGCGGGAAGGACAGCCAGGAGTTTGTCTTCCTCACGAACACCGGCGAAGACGAGATCCTGCTGTGTTCGGGCTGTGGCTACGCCGCGAACGCCGAAAAGGCCGAGTTTCGGAAGCCCGAACCCGTTCCCGCCGAACCGGCGCCCATGGAAGAGATCGAAACGCCGGGCCAGAAGACGATCGCCGACCTCGCCCGCTTCCTCGGCATCGAAGAGCGCCAGACCGCCAAGGCCGTTTTCTACCGCGCGGACGACAAGCCCGTGTTCGTTGCGATTCGGGGCGACCTTGAAGTCAACGAGGTCAAGCTCAAGAACGCGCTCAAGGCGATCGTCGTCGAACCCATGGACGACGAAGCCGTGGCGAAGGCTGGCCTCGTCCCCGGTTCGGCTGGCCCGGTGGGACTCAAGGACATCCTCATCGTCGCCGACCCCAGCGTTGTCGAAGCGAAGAACCTGGTGGCGGGCGCGAACGTGCCCGACCGGCACATCCGTAACGTGAACTACGAGCGCGATTGGCGCGCCGACATCGTCGCCGAGATAGCCCTTGCCCGCTCCGGCGACATCTGCGCACGCTGCGGTGGCACGCTCGAGGCAAAGCGCGGCATGGAGATGGCCCACGTGTTCAAGCTGGGCACCATCTACTCCGAGAGCATCGGCGTGTACTACCTGGACGAGCAGGGCGAGCGGAAGCCTGCCGTGATGGGCTGCTACGGCGTCGGGCTCGACCGCATGCTTGCCGCCTGCATCGAAGCGAACCACGACGAGAACGGCATCGTGTGGCCTGTCGAGGTGGCGCCCTACGACGTCCACGTCGTTGCGCTCAACCTGGAACAGGAGGCGGTCGCGCAGGCGCTCGAAAAGCTGGAAGGCGAACTCACGGGCGCAGGGCTGTCCGTCCTCATCGATGACCGTGACGACTCAGCCGGCATTAAGTTCAAGGACGCCGACCTCATCGGGATTCCCGTACGCGTCACAGTGAGCCCGCGCGCACTCGAACGTGGCGGTCTCGAAGTTCGCAACCGCCGCACGGGCGAGACCGAGATCGTCCCTGCTGCCGAGGTCCTGGACCGCATCGCAGCTATCCGCTCGAAGAGGACATAACAACCCGGGTGGCGGTTGTCGCCAGGTGAATCTCTCGATCAGGGGCCCTCGCCGGCCTTGCTCCGCGTGCTATACTCGACCCAAGTAGCATTCCTATTCGGGGTGGGCGCTGAGCCCACCTTTTTGTTGGCACCATGAAGAGTGATTTCCTGCTTGCGATCGGTCAGCTTGCCGCTGAAAAGAACCTCTCGAAAGAGGTCGTGCTCGAGGCTGTCGAGGCGGCATTGACCTCTGCGTATCGCCGGGAAGGCGACAACGCCCCGAACGTCTACGTGAAGATCGACCCCGAGACCGGCGATATCCACGCGTACATGCAGAAGGTCGTCGTCGAAGAGGTCGAGGAGCCGAACACCCAGATCTCCGTCGCCGAGGCCCAGCGGTATAAGCGCGACGCGAAGGCCGGCGATGTCCTCGACTTCGAGATGAAGGTGCCGGAAAACGCCGGGCGCATCGCTGCCCAGACCGCAAAGCAGGTTGTCCTCCAGCGCCTGCGCGAAGCGGAGCGCGAGGCTATCTACGAGGAATACTCTGGCAAGGAGGGCGAGATCGTCGTCGGCACCGTCCAGCGCGTCGAGCCCCGCCAGATCATCATCGACCTCGGCAAAGGGACCGAGGCGACGCTGCCGTTCAGCGAGCAGGTTCGAAACGAGCATCTGCGGCCGACCCAGCGCGTTCGCGTCATCATCCTGCGCGTCGAACGCGCGACCAAGGGCCCGCAGATCGTCGTGAGCCGCGCGCATCGCAACCTGCTCCGCCGCCTCTTTGAGCTCGAAGTGCCGGAGATCAAGAACGGCACGGTCGAGATTAAGTCGATCGCGCGCGAGGCAGGCCACCGCAGCAAGGTCGCGGTCCATTCGCGCATCCCCAGCATCGACCCCATCGGTGCCTGCGTCGGCATGCGCGGTACCCGCATCCAGAACGTGGTCAACGAACTCAATGGGGAGCGGATCGACGTCATCAAGTGGGACCCGGACCCGGCGAACTTCGTTTCGAACGCGCTGAGCCCGGCCCAGGTTCTCGACGTCGAGGTTGATCCCAAAGAGCGCCGGGCAACCGTCATCGTGCCCGACCGCATGCTCTCGCTGGCCATTGGCAAGGAGGGCCAGAACGCTCGCCTTGCTGCGAAGCTCACTGGCTGGCGGATCGACATCCATAGCCAGTCGGCCAAGGAGCGCATTGACCAGGGCCTCGAAGAAGCGCCCAGCAGCTTCGAGCCGTTCGCCCCGGGCGAAGAGCCGGACATCGACATCATCGAAGAGGCGGAAGAGGTGGCGGCCGCCGCTACCGAGGCGGCCGCGGTCGAGGAGCAGCCGGTCCCCGAACCC
>NICF_comb_assmDRAFT_10000296_pt1 | contig 42198 bp, 39 predicted proteins | sample NewIslPassag4_SG_FD_11279 | JGI IMG/M metagenome (IMG submission 11279)
TATTGCCCCATTATCGGCTTTATTGGATGTACAACCGGCTAAACTTAAGGCAAAGATGGCGGAAAACATTAACCATCGGATTTTTCTAAACATACATACACCTCCTGTTGGAATGGTTACGCATTTATATTGTCCATCCTTTTTTTCAAAACATTTATGGTAAAAATCGTTAGTTGAAACCGAATAAGGAGGAGATGCACTGTTTGCGATTTGGAAAAAGTAACTTATGGTTATAAATAAAAATATTATGTAAATTATGGTGGGGAAGAAACGCATTCATACAGGTTTTAGTTAACAATACAGCCATAAAAAATCCTACCGACAATAACTTTTGCAGGATCTTTGAATAAAGGAAAAGCTCAATCATGATGTTCATGATCAAGCTTTCATTTCATTGTCATTTGATGGACGATCCGATATCTTAACTTCAGCTTTAAAAACGGTTTGCTCGTTTCCTTTCTTTTGACCCTCAATATATACTTTTCCTTCGCCGATTTGGGAAGTGTCCTTGAATAGAAGGAGATGTTCACCAGGGAGAGCTTCATTGGAAAAATGGACTTCAATGGATGTAGCCTCATACTTTTCATGTTCCGGAACGGAAAAACAATCCATTATATAATCGATATATTTTGTATTATTTAAATGCCCATTTATGTCAACATCACTGTATCCGATTTTTTTTGTATATGCATACTCCAGATGGTCGGAGGCTTTTAACCTGCGGAATTTTTCAGGAATGGCTCTTTCTTTTGTTAAAATAGGGTAAAAATTGCCGATACTCTCTGCCCTTCTTATTTTTCGGTCTTTCATTCCCATGATGACCCAAGTGGAATTGGCTCGTATGATTGTTTTTCCCCTTTGATCTAGTACAGTAAAGTCCCGGTCAAATTCAAAGCGATTTGGCTCGATTGGCCAAGTTTGAATGGTGATTTCTTCATTCCATTCTGGTAGGCGTTCAATATCTACCCGCATTCGGACTAAAACCCAAGTCACGCCAAAATGAACAACAAGATTTTCAAGTCCAAGTCCCAATTTTTCTGACGCCAAGTTGGCAGTTTCTTGAAAGTATTGAAAAAGGGAACTCATTTTCAATTGATTTTTGAAATCCACATCCCTTAAATCTATGGAAAAAGCTTTGCTATACAAGATATCTGGGTGAATCATATAAATTCTCCTTCCACAAATTCCAAATGAACCCATATCTATTTTACAGGAAGACAAAAATTCCTGAAAGAAATGGGTATTTGATTTGTAAAAATTCCCTTTAAAAGAAAAACCGCCAGACAGTATATCTTCCTAGCGGTTTTTCGGATTTATGCGATAAAAATAAAATAAAGGATGAACAATCCGCATAATACATACATAATAGGATGAACCTCTTTAAACCTATTTTGTGCAACAAAGGTAAGAGGGTACAGAATGAAACCAAAAGCAAGACCAATGGCAACGCTGGAAGTAAGGGGCATCATAATGATTGTCAAAAAGGCAGGTATAACAATTTCTAGTTTACTCCAGTCAATATGTTTTATATCCATAGCCATTAACGCACCGACAATTATTAATGCTGGGGCAGTCACTTCCGTTGTGATAACAGATAAAACAGGAGAAAAGAATAAGGATAAGAAAAAGCAAAGGGCAATTACAACGGAAGTAAAACCTGTTCTTCCTCCTACCGCAATGCCAGAAGACGATTCTACGCTCGTTGCTGGTGTTGAGGTTCCAAGAATGGCACCAATGGCACCAGCAGTGGAATCCGCCAAAAGCGCCCTTCCGATATTTGGAATTTCATTGTTTTTCATGATTCCAGCCTGGCTTGTTAAGGCAATTAGTGCCCCCGCCGTATCAAAAAAGGCAACAAACAGAAAAGTAAAAATAACCGCCAGGACATCTGGTGAAAAGATATCATCAAAATGGGCAAATACGGCTCCAAAGGTAGGAGTTAGACTGGGAACTTTTCCAACAATGGTTTCGGGGATTTCCACAATTCCAAAGAGCATTCCGATCACCGTCGTTATCACCATACCATAAAAAATGGCCCCACTTACGCCACGGACAAGAATAAAGACGGTCAAAAAGAGACCTAAAATGGCTAAAGCAGTAGCTGGACTTAACAGGTTTCCAATGGATACGAAGGTGTCCGGATTTGAAACAATAATCCCTGCATTTTTAAAGCCGATAAATGCGATGAAAAAACCGATTCCCGACGCAATGGCATGTTTTAAATCTTCTGGGATTGCATGAATGATCATTTCCCGTACTTTCGTTAAACTTAAGATCATAAAAATAACTCCTGCAATAAAAACCCCCGTAAGTGCAATTTCCCATTGTATGCCCATGCCGATACAAACCGAAAAGGTGAAAAAGGAATTCAGCCCCATACTAGGAGCTATGGCAATCGGATAATTGGCCAAAAAACCCATTAATAGGGTACCAATAATGGCTGTAAGGGCCGTGGCAGTGAAAACCGCTCCCCGGTCCATTCCCGCCTGTCCAAGGATGAGCGGATTGACGACCAAAATATAGGCAATGGAAAGAAAAGTCGTTATTCCAGCCAAAATTTCCTTCTTATATGTGGTATTCCTTTCTGCAAAATGAAAAAAATTCTTCATGATGTTTGCCTCTTCCTGTATGAATATAGACGTGAAAATAACTCTATTCTACTGACGAACAATAAGTATAAATAAAAAACTTTGGCTTNGTAGCTNGCCAAAGTTTATCTACAAATAAAAAAAGGCAAACAAATGAGTTTTACCTTTCCTTGTAGACAAGCTATTGTCCGGTAGCTGGTAGAAACGTTCAAGCCAATTCCTGAACTTATACAAGGATCTATTTTCACGATAGGAAAATGATATCAGGGATGGAGGATATGGTCAATGATTTTTCTTTCTTGGNGGAATGAAATAAATTTCCATTCCAACCGATTTAGCTGGTTTTGATTGGATCATTTTAAGTAAAATACAAATAAAGTTGTATGTCCAATTCAGTGGAAAATGNGAAAGGTAGGTGATTGTATGACGGCAAAAAGAAAACCCAATAGATTAATCGCTGAAAAATCGCCTTACCTCCTGCAACATGCCTATAACCCTGTCGATTGGTATCCTTGGGGGGATGAGGCCTTTACCAAAGCGAAACGCGAAAACAAGCCTGTTTTCGTATCTATTGGGTATTCGTAGCTAGTCCAGTCGACATGCCATTGGTGTCATGTCATGGAACGGGAATCCTTTGAAAATCCAGAAATTGCCCGCCTATTAAATGAGCGTTTCGTTTCGATCAAAGTGGACCGGGAAGAGCGACCGGATGTGGATGGAATTTACATGCTCGTCTGTCAGATGATGACGGGACAAGGAGGATGGCCGTTAAGCGTTTTTCTGACCCCGGATAAGGTTCCCTTTTATGCGGGGACTTATTTTCCAAAGGAAAGCCGGTTTGGGATGCCCGGATTTAAGGATGTCATCATTTCCCTTTCCGAACAGTATCAGAAAAATCCCGAGAAAGTTAAAAGAGCAACAGACGCGGTACAAAAAGCCCTCCAGTCCACCTTGGTGAAAAAGGGGAGGGGACAATTGGGGATCCAAGTTATACATTCTGCCTTCAGGCATTTTGAAGACAATTTTGATCCCCAATATGGAGGATTTGGCGATGCCCCGAAGTTTCCGATGCCCCACAGTTTGTCCTTCCTATTGATGTACTATAAATACTTTGGCAATGAACAGGCACTAAATATGGCTATAAAAACGCTGGAAGGTTTATGCAGGGGAGGGATTTACGATCATATCGGTTTTGGTTTTTCCCGTTATTCCGTCGATCCGAAATTTCTTGTGCCCCACTTCGAAAAGATGCTCTATGATAATGCGCTACTGGCCATTGCCTATACAGAAGCCTATCAGATAACCGGCAAGGAAAAATACCGGGAAATCGCAGAAGAAATCCTCACCTATTGCCTACGGGATATTGAGCATCCTGAAGGGGGGTTTTATTCTGCGGAGGATGCGGACTCCGAAGGGGAGGAAGGGAAGTTTTACCTATGGTCCAAAGAGGAAGTGATTTTCCTTCTCGGTGAGGAAACTGGAGAACTTTTTTGTCGTGTTTATGACATTAGTGAAGAAGGGAATTTTGAAGGAAAGAACATTCCGAACCTGGTTTCGGAAGACCTTGAAACCTTTGCAAAACGCCGGGGAATGGATCCGGATGCTTTGAAAAAGAAATTGGATATGGCAAGGAAAACCTTGTTCCTGGAGCGGGAAAAGCGGGTTAGACCCTTTAAAGACGACAAAATTCTCCTGTCCTGGAACGGGTTAATGATCGCTGCCCTTGCGATTTGCGGAAGGATTATGGGAAAAAAAGAATTCTTAGTTGCGGCGGAGAAGGCTTTCCGGTTTATTGAATCCCACCTGTTCATCAACGGTCGCGCAATGGTGCGCTTTCGGGAGGGAGAAGTAAAGGAAAAAGCTTTCCTGGATGATTATGCCTTTTACCTATGGGGATTGATGGAACTCTATAACGGTACCGGAAAAACGCATTATTTGAATAGGGCTAAAGGTTTGGCCGACATGATGATCGATTTGTTTTGGGACGAAAAGAATGGTGGCTTTTACTTTACCGGTTCGGATCAGGAAACTTTACTTTTCCGGCAAAAGCAATCTTATGACGGAGCCTTGCCTTCCGGAAACAGCGTGGCAGCTATGCAACTGTTGAAATTGGGGAAAGTGACCGGGAATTTTACCCTTGAAGAAAAGGCGGAGAAGATATTCCAAGTCTTTAGTCAAGATATCGAAGGTTATCCTCAGGGGCACACCATGATGCTTATGGCATTCATGATGTCCCGGCATCCGATGAAGGAAGTTGTCATTTTACAAGGGGAAGAAGAGGATCCGGAGATGACGGAAGCGATTCGGAGGTTAAGGACCGGTTATCATCCTGGGTTGACCTGGATTATCGGGAAAAAGGAAGAATTGGAAAAGGTATCCGATTTTATCCGCGATTTTCGTACAATTGGCGGAAAAACAACCCTTTTCCTTTGTGAAAACTTTCAATGCCAAAGTCCTGTCACGGATGGAAAATTAGCTATAAAGCTCATGGAGATGAGATAATATTATTTTTATTATTCAAAAAAAATTTCCTCCTAAAGAAGCCTATCCCCCCAAAATCCCCCCAATCCAAGAATTTAGCAATCATCGGTTTAAGGAGAAACATATGAAACGGGGGATGGGGGATATTTTTTTGGATTCATATCCTGAAAATCTAAACACTTGGAGTAATGGATATGTTTTTGTCACGGAAAAATGATTTTTTCCAGGGTTCAATTTGTGGAAAATCTGTTTTTGATTAGGGGAAAATCCATTTTTGCAATGGGATTTTCATAAAAAACAAACGAATGGATGTTCGATAAAATACTTGGCAATTTCATCAAAAAAGTATATAGTATATATAAGGTTGAAAACAGGAACCTATGAAAATTGTAATTAGGGGGAAATTGAGTGAGCGATCGTCAAGCAGCCTTGGAACAGGCTTTAAAACAAATTGAAAAGCAATTTGGTAAAGGTTCTATTATGAAGTTGGGCGAACAAACCGATGCCCATGTATCCACCGTCTCCAGTGGTTCCCTTGCCCTTGATATAGCCCTTGGTGTAGGAGGATACCCGAGGGGCAGAATTATAGAAATCTATGGACCAGAAAGTTCAGGTAAAACTACGGTGGCATTACACGCCATCGCCGAAGTGCAAAAAAATGGCGGACAAGCTGCCTTTATTGACGCGGAACATGCACTGGATCCGAAATACGCAAAAAGTTTGGGTGTCAACATTGATGAATTGTTGATTTCCCAGCCGGATACCGGTGAGCAAGCTTTGGAGATCGCAGAAGCTTTGGTTCGCAGTGGTGCGATTGATATCGTCGTTATCGACTCNGTGGCTGCCCTTGTTCCGAAAGCGGAAATTGAAGGGGATATGGGGGATTCCCATGTCGGTTTGCAAGCCCGCCTTATGTCCCAGGCATTGCGGAAATTGTCCGGAGCCATCAACAAGTCCAAAACCATTGCCATCTTTATTAACCAAATCCGGGAAAAAGTTGGCGTCATGTTCGGAAATCCGGAAACAACCCCGGGCGGTCGGGCATTGAAATTTTATAGTACCATTCGTTTGGAAGTCCGCCGNGCTGAAACCTTGAAGCAAGGCAGTGAATCCGTCGGTAGCAAAACGAAGATTAAGGTTGTGAAAAACAAAGTTGCCCCTCCTTTTAAAACCGCAGATGTGGATATTATGTATGGNGAAGGAATCTCCATTGAAGGAGAAATTATTGACATTGCCTCCGATTTGGATATCATTCAAAAGAGCGGTGCCTGGTATTCCTATGAAGGGGAACGCTTAGGTCAAGGACGGGAAAATGCGAAGTTATTCCTAAAGGAAAATCCGGATATCAAACAAGAAATCTTGATGAAAGTCCGGGAACATTACGGATTAGGTTCTGATATGCAGGTTGCTGTCAATAATCAACCTGATGAGGAACAGGAAGAATTTGAAATTTAATGATTCTGTAAAAAGATCACTTTTTGGTGATCTTTTTTGTTTTGAAAACAGGAAAACTTATCCTTCATCATGAATCAGAAGAAGTATGGTGAAGAAAAAATGATTTATGTTGTTTTTTTACCGGAATAGATGGCTAAAATGGAGGATGGACTGCTGAAAACAGCTCCTAACCATTCCAACCCTTGACAATAAAATTTCACACCTTTAAAATTAATATGTATATTTTACAATTTTTTTGGAAGTTTGGCCTATGGTTAGGTTAACGAACAAGCATGAAAATGGCTATTTTTCATTTTCAGCCTTTTGATGAAACGTGAAAATGATTGAAAAATGTACATGCCGACATGTATGAGTGTGTGACAAGTTCATAGCAAGAGGAGGTGAAATGATGGACTTATGGCAAATCATCCCCTCCATTTTGCTTGGCCTCGTCGGTGGTGTTGTTCTTGGCTATTTCATTCGAAAATCCATTGCTGAAGCGAAAATTGCAGGTGCGAAAGACGCTGCTGAACATATATTGGCTGATGCTAAACGTGAAGCAGAATCTTTGAAAAAAGAAGCCCTGTTAGAAGCAAAGGATGAGATTCACAAACTTCGAATTGAAACTGAACGTGAACTTCGAGAGCGAAGGAGCGAATTGCAAAAACAAGAAAATCGTTTATTGCAAAAGGAAGAGAATCTTGATCGAAAAGATGAAATGCTGGATAAACGGGAATTAATCTTGGAGAAAAAGGAAGATTCTCTTACTAAAAGACAACAGCATATTGAAGAGATGGAAAGCAAAGTGGAAGAGATGGTACGTCAACAGGAATCCGAATTGGAACGGATATCCGGTTTGACAAGAGAAGAAGCTAGAGCCATCATTATTGAACGGGTAGAAAAAGATCTTTCCCACGAAATCGCTGTTATGGTTAAAGATGCGGAAAATCGCATTAAGGAAGAGGCAGATAAAAAGGCAAAAAATATTCTGTCCCTTGCCATTCAGCGCTGTGCAGCAGACCATGTTGCGGAAACAACGGTTTCGGTTGTCAACTTACCGAATGATGAAATGAAAGGTCGGATTATCGGTCGTGAAGGCAGAAACATCCGGACTTTAGAAACGTTGACAGGGATTGATTTAATCATCGACGATACCCCTGAAGCCGTCATTTTGTCTGGTTTTGACCCGATTCGTAGGGAAACGGCAAGAATCGCTTTGGAAAAATTGGTTCAGGATGGACGGATTCATCCAGCCCGCATTGAGGAAATGGTTGATAAAGCCCGTCGGGAAGTGGATGAATATATTCGTGAAGTCGGAGAACAAACAACCTTCGAGGTCGGTGTTCACGGTTTACATCCCGATCTGATCAAGATTCTTGGTAGGTTAAAATTCCGGACAAGTTACGGTCAAAATGTTTTGAAACATTCCATCGAAGTTGCCCAATTGGCAGGTTTAATGGCCGCAGAACTAGGAGAAGATGTGACTCTTGCGAAAAGAGCGGGTCTCCTCCATGATTTAGGAAAGGCCGTCGATCATGAAATTGAAGGTAGCCACGTGGAAATTGGCGTGGAACTAGCGACGAAATATAAGGAACATCCTGTTGTCATTAACAGTATTGCCAGCCACCATGGGGATACGGAACCTACGTCAATCATTGCGGTTCTCGTAGCAGCAGCCGATGCATTATCAGCCGCTCGTCCAGGAGCCCGCAGTGAGACGCTGGAGAATTATATCCGTCGGTTGGAAAAACTGGAAGAAATTTCCGAGTCCTATGATGGTGTTGAAAAATCCTATGCAATTCAAGCTGGACGGGAAGTCCGAATTATCGTAAAACCTGAAATGATTGATGATATGGAAGCCCACCGCTTAGCGCGGGATATCCGGAAGCGGATTGAAGAGGAACTCGATTATCCAGGTCATATTAAGGTAACCGTCATTCGGGAAACCCGTGCAGTTGAATATGCAAAATAAAAAACCTTCATATCTTGGATAAAAAAGAGGGTGTCCGAAAGGTCAGTCCAAACTGATCCTAGGGCACCCCTTTCCTATTTGGTTCAGATCGATTTGATCTGGACCTTTTTTATCCTTATTAAAGGCTGTTGGGAACGAACGAATCTGTAATAAAGGGTACCGTTTTTCATATTGCTCTTTGTCGAATTTTGGCATATACTTATGGGGGTTTCGTGCCGGTTGTCTATCTGGCACAAGATTTCGAGAATCGAGGGAAATATTCATGAAATTTATTAGTCAGTTCGGTATCCTTCTCTTTTTTTCATTTCTCGGGGAACTGTTGAATCGGTTACTTCCCCTTCCTATACCTGCCAGCATTTATGGAATCATTCTTCTATTTTTCTCTTTACAGTTCAAAATCATCCCGTTAAAAGCAATAAAAGAAACCAGTGATTTTATGATCGAAATTATGCCAATCATGTTTATTCCTGCAGCGGTCGGACTACTTGCTGTCTGGGACGTGATTCGCTTAAGCTGGCTCCAATATCTCATTATTACTTTTATATCCACCGTGATTGTCATGGGAGCATCGGGATTCATAACCCAGGCCTTTATTCGCCATTCCCATCGGAAAGAGGGATCCGTTCATGAATGATTTATGGGGAAATTCGGTTTTTTTCGGGGTTTTTATCAGTCTTTTTTCGTATGGAATCGGGATGTTTCTAAAACGGAAATTTCATTCGGGACTTTTCAATCCGTTACTTATTGCCATTATTTTAACCATCGGTTTTCTTTTGGTCCTGAAGGTGGATTACGATATTTATTATGAGGGGGCAAAATATCTCAGCTATTTATTGACTCCTGCAACCATTTGTCTTGCGGTTCCCCTCTATGAACAATTCTCCTTGCTCAAGAAAAACTATAAAGCGATTCTTTGTGGGATTTTTTCCGGAATGTTAAGTAGCCTAACAACCATCCTAGTTTTAGCATGGCTATTTCACTTTGATTATGCATCTTATGCAACCTTGCTTCCCAAATCCATTACAACGGCCATTGGGATCGGGGTTTCCGAAGAATTGGGAGGATTTGTATCCATTACCGCAGCGGTGATCATTCTGACTGGTGTTGTCGGGAATGTCATTGCCGAAAATGTATTACGGATCATGCATATTACCCATCCGATTGCAAAGGGTGTTGCCATTGGAAGTTCTGCCCATGCTATCGGTACTGCCAAGGCCATGGAAATGGGGCAAATTGAAGGTGCCATGAGCAGTTTGTCCTTAGTTGTTTCTGGTCTATTAACCGTCATTTTTGCACCTATTTTTGCAGGATTTTTATAAAATTTATAATGGATTGTTTTCTGCACCGTTTCATGATAAAATATTGAAAATTTTAGTCATTCCATTTACTTCCATGAATCGATTATTCATTCGGGAGCTTAACAATGAATGGATTCTGGGAAGAATAGTATGTATCAGTTATGATAAAATGAAATCAAAAAATCAATCGTTGATTTGCATTTAGAAAGGGAATTTTATGAAAATATTATTTGTTGGTGATATTGTCGGATCACCGGGAAGAGAAATATTACATGCGGTACTACCTAAACTAAAAGAAAAATATCGGCCGATGATCACTATCGTTAATGGAGAAAATGCTGCTGGCGGAAAAGGGATTACCGAAAAGATCTATAGGGAGTTTTTAGAACAGGACATTCATGTCGTAACGATGGGGAATCATACTTGGGACAATAAAGAAATTTATGACTTTATTGATGATGTAAAATATATCATCCGTCCTGCCAACTTTCCGGATGGTACGCCGGGAAAAGGGATCGTTTATTTGAAAGTGAATGCTTTGGAAGTGGCGGTTATCAATCTCCAGGGCAGAACCTTTTTGCCAGCCATCGACTGTCCTTTTCGTAAAGCCGATGAATTGGTTGAAGAAGCACGGAAAAGGACACCCATCATTTTTGTGGATTTTCATGGGGAAGCCACCAGCGAAAAACAAGCGATGGGTTGGTATCTGGATGGACGGGTCAGTGCTGTTGTGGGTACACATACACACGTTCAAACTGCCGATGACCGTATTCTCCCAGGTGGTACAGCCTACATAACCGATGTAGGGATGACCGGCATTTATGATGGAATACTGGGTGTGGATAAGGAACCAGTAATACGGAAGTTTTTAACCGGTCTGCCAGCCCGATTTGAAGTACCAAAATCAGGAAGAAAACAATTGAATGGGGTTATCATTGATATTGATGAAAAAACGGGACAAGCCCGGAGTATTAAACGAATCATGATCAATGATGATCAAAGCATCTTTAATTAATTTTCCTTAGCAAAAGACCGAATCATTTCGGTCTTTTTTTCTTCGGAAAAATTGGAATTAGGAGGATCCTTAGCTCATAGGTTGTTTTTGCAATTTTGCGGAAAATCCTCTTCCCCTTTGCATACCGTACCTGTGACTTGAATATAGTAGCATTGAAAGGTATACTTGCAGGTCCAATCACGAAAAAAATAAACTAGTGTAGTTTCAAGGAGGAGCAAAAAATGGAAATATTAAAGGTTTCAGCAAAATCGAACCCGAATTCTGTTGCCGGTGCACTTGCAGGAGTTTTACGGGAACGGGGCGGAGCGGAAATTCAGGCAATAGGGGCGGGGGCATTAAATCAGGCTGTAAAAGCGGTGGCGATCGCACGAGGATTTGTTGCCCCAAGTGGAGTGGATCTTATTTGCATTCCCGCTTTTACGGATATTCAAATTGATGGGGAAGAACGGACCGCCATCAAATTAATCGTTGAACCCCGTTAATGTTAACTGCAGAAGGGAAAAAAATAGAAATAAGAAAGGATTGCAAAAGGGAATCTGACCTTAGAATCCGCATCGTTCCAAAAATCAGTTCCGTTGAAAGAATGGTTGATCAAAGGAAGCCATGAATAAAACGCCTGTTTATGAAAAACAGGCTCTATTTTTGTGGTAGTCCCGCAAAGTAAGGATGGGAAAGGGGACAATGGTATGGTAGAACAATTGTCGTGGAAAGTAGGGGGCCAACAAGGAGAGGGAATCGAAAGTACCGGCGAGATTTTTGCGAAAGGTTTGAACCGTCTTGGATATTATTTATACAGTTATCGTCACTTCTCCTCAAGAATTAAAGGTGGGCATACCAATAATAAAGTCAGGGTTAGTATTGAACCGATAAGGACAATAAGCGATGATTTGGATATTTTGGTAGCTTTTGACCAAGAAACCATTGATTTAAATTACAGGGAGTTGAAGGATACGGGGATTATTTTGGCGGAGGAAAAGGTACAACCAAAGGCACCCAGCGATTACAAAGGGAGTTTTTTGGCCATTCCTTTTACAAAAATAGCTTCAGATCTAGGAAATGCGCTTATGAAAAATATGGCTGCCATTGGGGCAACTTGTGCTGTCATGAATTTGGAAACGGATATTTTCCATAGTATGATCCGTTCCCTTTTCCAACGGAAGGGAGAAGAAATCGTCAGGAAAAATATGGAGGCATTGGCAGCCGGTTTCACATGGACAAAAAAGTTAATGGATGAAATGAATATGAAAGGCTTGAAAATGGCGAAGGGAGACGGAAAGAAACGCCTATATCTGATCGGCAATGAAGCGATAGGCATGGGGGCATTGGCAGCGGGGGCAAGACTGATGTTTGCCTATCCCATCACACCCGCTTCGGATATTATGGAGTATTTGGTGAAAAGGCTTCCGAATTTCGGTGGGGCGGTCATTCAAACGGAGGATGAAATTGCCGCCTGCACGATGGCGATCGGCGCAAACTACGGGGGCGTCAGGGCATTTACTGCTTCAGCAGGCCCAGGGCTTTCTTTAATGATGGAAGCGATCGGTTTATCAGGCATGACAGAAACTCCTCTTGTCATCGTTAACACCCAACGGGGAGGACCGTCAACGGGACTTCCGACAAAGCAGGAACAATCGGATTTAATGGCAATGATTTACGGGAATCATGGGGAAATCCCTAAAGTGGTCATTGCCCCGAGTACGATTGAAGAAGCCTTCTATGATACGATTACCGCCTTTAATATTGCGGAAGAATATCAGATTCCAGTAATATTGCTTTCCGATTTGCAGCTGTCACTAGCCAAACAAACGGCAGAGCCCTTTGATTATCATAAGATTGAAATCCGAAGGGGACAACTTCTCGATCATTTGCCCAAAGCTGAAAAACGAACCTACTTTAAGCGGTATTTGCTAACGGACTCAGGCATATCCCCAAGAACGGTTCCGGGTACAAAAGATGGCATTCATCATGTGACTGGTGTTGAACACGATGAAACCGGAAGACCTTTGGAAGGTTCCGCCAATCGCAAAAAACAGATGGAAAAGCGGCTTTCAAAACTAAAGGATTTCTCCTTGCAAAATCCATTCCATTATTCGGAGTCAAGGGAATATCCAGATTTATTAATGGTCGGGTTTAATTCCACACGGGGAGCAATTGAAGAGGCAAGAAGTCGTTTGGAAAGGGAAGGCCTTTCAGTAAACCATCTCCATCTCCGTCTTCTTCATCCTTTTCCGACAGATCAAGTTTTACCAATCATAAAGAGGGCGAAAAAACTGGTGGTGGTTGAACAAAATGGGACTGGCCAATTGGCCCAATTGATCAAAATGCATATAGGCCACACTCCACCGATTCAAAGTATCCTTAAATATGATGGAAATCCTTTTCTTCCCCGGGAGATTTATGAGGAAGTCAAAAAAGGTATGGAAATGTATTTTAGCGGGAAGAAATCGTAATGGAAAAGAGGGAAGAGGGAAATGGCAATTACCTTTAAGGATTTTCGAAACGATGTAAAACCTAATTGGTGTCCGGGTTGTGGGGACTTTTCCGTCCAGGCAGCAATCCAGAGGGCAGCCGCCAATTTGGGCTTAACACCTGAAAATTTGGCCATCGTATCAGGAATCGGCTGTTCCGGTCGAATCTCAGGATATATATATTCCTACGGATTCCATGGAATACATGGCCGGGCATTGCCAATTGCACAAGGATTAAAAATGGCTAATCGGGATTTAACCGTCATTGCCTCAGGTGGGGATGGAGACGGATTTGCGATCGGAATGGGACATACCATCCATGCCCTTCGTAGAAACATAGATATTACATACATTGTAATGGATAATCAAGTTTATGGTTTGACGAAGGGACAAACATCTCCCCGTTCAATAGCGGGTTTCGTAACAAAATCATCTCCCAAAGGTTCGATTGAAAGGCCGATTTCCCCATTGGAATTGGCCATTGCTTCCGGTGCAACATTTGTTGCCCAAGGATTTTCATCGGATGTTAAGGAACTGGTTTCACTCATTGAAGCAGGGGTAAAACATCAAGGCTTTTCCTTCATTAATGTGTTTAGTCCATGTGTAACTTATAATAAAGTAAATACCTATGATTGGTTTCGGGAAAATCTGACAAAAGTGGAGAAAATCGAAGGATTTGATCCAACCGATCGGAAAATGGCGATGGAAATCGTGATGCAATATGATGGGCTGTTAACGGGAGTGATCTATCACGACCCAGCAAGCAAATCATATCAAGATTTGCTACCAGGTTATAAGGAGGCGCCATTAGCAAAGGGGAATATCCATTTATCGCAGGAAGAGTTTCAAAGCCTTATGGAGGAATTCATATAACATGTTTAATATAAAAATATTATGTAAACTTCTTGCGGCTAAAATAACCTTCTTTTTGCATTAAAAGATTTTGAGCATTCGGTGCCAACTGCATCGAATGCTTTTTTCGTCTTGTCCTTTATGTTGTTTATTGCCTTGGAACGGTTTATAATAGTAAATTGTATATAGTCTGATTTTCCGACATTTATTGAAAGAACATGAAAAATTGATATCTAATCTTTTTTTAGTGATGTTCAGACATCCGGTTGTTTGAAAGGAGTATGTTTTAATGGATGAGAAACTAGCAGTAGATCAAAAAACAGAAACCCAAAATTCTCCAACGGACAAAAAATCCGCTACTGGAGAAAAGGATTACAGCAAATATTTTCAAAGGGTATACATGCCCCCGTCATTAAAAGATGCAAAACGTAGAGGGAAAGAAGCCGTTTCCTATTTGAAGGATAACCATATTCCTGAAGAATTAAAAGGAATGGGTGCCGGTCGGAAATTTTACATCCGTACATACGGTTGTCAAATGAATGAACATGATACGGAGATCATGGCAGGCATTTTCATGGAACTAGGTTATGAACCCACGGATACGGTCGACGATGCCAATGTTATTTTGCTGAATACTTGTGCCGTCCGGGAAAATGCAGAAAACCGGGTATTTGGTGAATTGGGACACTTGAAATCCTTAAAACAAGTACGTCCGGATCTTTTGCTCGGGGTTTGCGGATGTATGGCCCAGGAAGAATCGGTCGTAAACCGGATCTTGCAAAAACATCAACATGTGGATATGATTTTCGGTACCCATAATATCCATCGTTTGCCTTACATTTTGCGGGAAGCCTACTTGTCAAAGGAAATGGTGGTTGAAGTCTGGTCCAAGGAAGGGGACATTATTGAAAACCTCCCGAAAGCGAGAAAGGGAAACATAAAAGCTTGGGTAAATATCATGTATGGTTGTGATAAATTCTGTACTTATTGCATCGTTCCCTATACCCGCGGAAAAGAACGGAGCCGCCGTCCGGAAGACATTATCGCCGAGGTTCGGCATCTTGCCTCCCTGGGCTATAAGGAAATTACATTACTTGGGCAAAATGTAAATGCATATGGAAAAGATTTCAAAGATATTGATTATCGCTTTGGCGACCTTATGGATGATCTAAGAAAAATCGATATTCCGCGGATCCGCTTTACGACAAGCCATCCAAGGGATTTTGATGATCATTTGATTGAAGTTTTAGCCAAACGCGGGAATTTGGTCGAACATATTCATTTGCCGGTACAATCCGGTTCCAGCACGATGCTTAAAATTATGGCAAGAAAATATACCAGGGAATCGTATCTTGAACTTGTCCGGAAAATCAAGGAAGCCATTCCAGGGGTTTCTTTAACAACTGATATTATCGTCGGATTCCCGAACGAAACCGATGAACAATTCGAAGAAACCTTATCTCTCTATCGGGAAGTGGAATTTGATTCGGCTTTCACCTTCATTTATTCACCACGGGAAGGTACACCGGCTGCGAGAATGAAGGATAATGTGCCGATGGAAGTGAAAAAGGAACGACTGAAACGGTTAAATGACCTTGTTGCGGAAATTTCCTTGAAAAAAATGAAGGAATTGGAAGGAAAAACGGTGGAGGTCCTCGTTGAAGGAGAATCGAAAAACAATCCGGATGTCCTTTCAGGCTATACAAGGACAAACAAATTAGTGCATTTCTCTGGTCCGAAATCCATTGTCGGATCCATCGTCAATGTGAAAATAACGGAAGCTAAAACATGGACATTGATTGGAGAACTGGTGGAAGAAACGAATACAATTGAGGTGGGGTAAAATGGGGAAATACACCCGGGAGGAAATTATCGAAAAGGCAAAAGAATTGGCTAAAATGATATCCGAGACTGAAGAAGTTGTTTTCTTCAAAAAAGCGGAGGCAAAAATTCAAGCCAATCAAAAGGTTCAAGAGAAAATTGCCGATATCAAACGCCTTCAAAAACAAGCGGTCAATCTCCAAAATTACGGAAAAGTAAATGCGTTGAAACAAGTCGAGGCGAAAATTGAGGAATTGGAGAAGGAAATCGACGAGATTCCGGTTGTACAGGAATTTAAAGATTCCCAATATGAAGTCAATGAACTGCTCCAGCTTGTTTCAAGAACCATCGCCGAAAAGGTAACCGATGAGATTTTGGAAAGTAGGGGAACAGATTCCTCCACAGGAACGATGGCCGGTGAAACTTTCCATTAATCTTAGCCATAGAAAGGTATGGGAATTCCCATACCTTTCTTTTTCCGTGCTTTTTATTTCTCTGGAGGGAAGGTGAAAGGTTTGGTTCTCATTTTGATTGCCTTCATATTATTGTCGATCCTATATTATATGAACCGGGAAGCCTTTCGAAACCAAGTGGTGGAAAAGGAGCTTTATTATGAAGACTTCCCTCCATCCTATGGTGAACTCCGGATCTTTTTTATTACCGATGTTCACCGGAGAATGATCGATGAAGAAGTGATTTCCCAAGTGAAAGGAAGGGCCGATTTCGTCCTGATCGGCGGGGATTTAACGGAGCAGGGAGTGCCTTATTCCCGAACCTTTGAAAACTTGCGCCGTTTAAGTCAAATTGGAAAAATCATCTTCATATGGGGAAATAATGACTATGAAGTAAATCAAAATGAATTGCGGAAGATGATTGCCGAACATGGCGGAATCATTCTTGATAATGATCTGCTGGACATTCACGCCCCTACCGGTGAAAAAATTCAAATTGTAGGAATCAATGAAATCGCATTCGGGTTGGATCGATTAGATTTGGCTTTGGAGAAAACGAATCCTGACGCCTTTAAAATTGTCCTTTGCCACAATCCGAAAATTTTCCGGCAAATAAAGGAAGAAGACCGAGTCCAACTAGTGTTATCAGGGCATACCCATGGTGGGCAAATCAACTTTTTCGGTCTAGGTTTATATCCTGTCGGAAAACATTACCGGACAAGGAAGGGTGACCTTTTGATTTCCAATGGATATGGAACAACAAAACTTCCTTTGCGCTTAGGGGCAAAGGCTGAAACCCATCTATTGACCATAAAACACGGAAAAACAGACAACCAAACCTTTTAGGAGGTTCGGTTGTTTTTTTTGGCCCATTTCCCTTTTAAGGAAACTTCATATTCTCCGCACACTAGTCTAGTGTCCCGCATAGGATGAAGTGATAAAACTTGAGGAGGTTACGCTCGCATGGGAAAAAATAGAGAGGTTATCGTAAAAGCGGTCGTTGCGAAAGGTCGCCAATTAACCCAGTCCACACATACGATTCGTCCTGCACATACCCCATCCAGTGTCCTTGGCGCTTGGATTATCAACCATGCCTATGAAGCGAAAAAGAAAGGGAAAACGGTAGAAATCCACGGGCAATATGACATAAACGTCTGGTACTCCTGCAATGACAATACAAAAACCGATGTGGCAACAGAAAAGGTTACCTATAAAGATGTGATTAAACTGAAGTATAAAGATGAAAATGCCCTAGATGATAAGGAAGTCATTGCCCAAGTAATCCAGCAACCAAACTGCACGGATGCATCCATTTCACCGAACGGAAACAAGATTATCGTCAATGCCGAACGGGAGATGCTCGTGGAAGTCATTGGAGAAACGAAGATTGTTGTCGCCCTTGGGGATGAGGCAGATGACGATGACGATTGGGATTTGGATGTAGATGATGAGGAATTTGAAGAACTTAACCCCGACTTTTTAGCACAAGGGGAAGAGGAATAATTCGCTAAAAAAATGAATACGGATTTCCAACCTTTGAATCAAGGATGTGACGGGCTAATCTAGAAGAAAACTAGATAGCCTTTTTCTTTTTGCCAGGCACCCAAAAATCCCCACCGGAAAAATTCAGGCAACATGTCAAAAATGAAAAGGGCTATGGTATAATTACATTTTGAAAGATATGAAAAAGGTGTTGAGACGATGAAACAATATACGCCGATGATTCAGCAATACTTAAAAATAAAGGCAGATTATGAAGATGCCTTTTTATTTTTCCGTTTAGGGGATTTTTATGAAATGTTCTTTGAGGATGCCATAAAAGCCTCAAAGGAATTGGAAATCACGTTAACAGCCCGGGACGGAGGTACGGATGAGAAGATCCCGATGTGCGGCGTACCTTATCACGCCGCACAAGGTTATATTGAAAAATTGATAGAAAAAGGCTATAAAGTGGCCATATGTGAACAGATGGAAGACCCGAAAAAGACAAAGGGAATGGTGAAGCGGGAAGTCATTCAGCTTATTACCCCCGGTACGTTAATGGAAGGAAGGGGTCTCTTAGATAAGGAAAATAACTATATTTCTACTGTATCCGAGTTTGCCGACGGAACCTATGGACTTTCTTTTGCTGACCTGTCCACAGGGGAGTGCAAAGTTACTTTATTAACGGAAGGCTGGGAAACGGTTCTGAATGAACTTTCCACCATTGGAACTAAAGAAGTGGTGCTTTCTCCAGATTTCCCTGAGGAGAAACAAGCAGATTTGAAAGAGCGGCTGCAGGCTACCCTATCCTATGAAAAAGAAACAGAGGTACCAGCTGATTTTCAAACTATCTTTTCTGGTCTATATCAGGAAAAATTCATAAACACCGCCGCTCGACTTTTCCAATATTTAAAAAGAACGCAAAAACGGAGCCTAGGTCATTTCCAAAAGATTGAAACGTACCATATCCATTCCTACATGAAAATCGATTATTATTCCAAACGGAACCTGGAGTTGACGGAAACGATCCGGACAAAAGGAAAAAAGGGCTCCCTCCTTTGGCTCCTCGATGAAACAATGACAGCAATGGGCGGACGACTGCTGAAACAGTGGGTGGACAGGCCCCTTCTTTCCATCGATCAAATCGAGGAACGCCACCATGCCGTTGAAGTTTTGAAAAACGAGTATTTTAAACGTCTTGAGATAAGGGAAATTTTAAAGGAAGTTTATGATATTGAACGATTGGCAGGGAAAATTTCCTTCGGCAATGTCAACGCCCGAGAATTGGTCAGCTTAAAGGCAACTTTGAAAAAAATTCCCATGTTGAAGGATCTCCTTTTGTCCATTGAAGATAAAGAAATCCGGAAAAGAGCCTCTCAACTTGACCCTTGCGAAGAAGTTGCCGATCTGATTGAACGCTCCATCGCAGATAATCCCCCAATCACCTTGAAAGAAGGGGGAATCATTAAGGAAGGCTACAATGAAGAATTGGATAAATACCGGGATGCGAGCCGAAACGGCAAAAACTGGATTGCCGAATTGGAGAAAAAAGAACGGGAAAAAACCGGAATCAAGTCTTTAAAAGTCGGCTATAACCGGGTATTTGGGTATTATATTGAAGTTACACGGGCAAATCTCCATCTTCTGGAACTTGACCATTATGAGAGAAAACAGACGTTGGCCAATGCGGAACGTTTTATTACCCCCGAATTAAAGGAACTGGAAACGTTAATCCTGGAAGCCGAGGAAAAAAGCGTGGAATTGGAATATGAACTTTTCCTTGAAATTCGTGAACAAGTCAAGAAGTTTATCCCGCGCCTGCAACAGTTAGCGCGTTATGTAAGTGAATTGGACGTGCTCCAATGCTTTGCCACTATCAGCGATGAATATCAATATGTGCGACCGGCCTTCAGAACGGACCGGCGCCTTGTCATTGAGGATGGCAGGCACCCTGTGGTGGAAAAGGTAATGGGTCTAAAAACCTATGTTCCGAATAGTTGCTATATGGATGAAGAGCGGGAGATTTTGCTAATTACTGGCCCAAATATGTCCGGGAAAAGTACGTATATGAGACAAATCGCATTAACCATTGTCCTTGCCCAAATCGGGTGCTTTGTTCCTGCCAAACGGGCAGAATTGCCGATTTTTGACCAGATTTTTACAAGAATCGGTGCCTCCGATGACCTTTTCAGCGGTCAGAGTACGTTTATGGTAGAGATGCTGGAAGCCAAAAATGCCATCGCTAATGCTACCGAAAACAGTCTTATATTGTTTGACGAAATAGGGCGAGGAACATCCACCTATGATGGGATGGCGCTGGCCCAGGCAATGGTGGAATATATTCATGATAAAATCCGGGCAAAAACATTATTTTCAACCCATTATCATGAATTGACCATTCTTGACCAAAAACTGCCAAAATTAAAAAATGTCCATGTAAGTGCCATTGAAAAAAATGGGCATGTAGTTTTCCTCCATAAAATCCAGGATGGTCCAACGGATAAAAGTTATGGAATCCATGTGGCGAAACTGGCCGATTTGCCAAAGGAATTGATCGAGAGGGCTGAAGAAATCCTAAATGAATTGGAAAACGGCTCGCAAACCTCACAAGGGGAAAAAGTGATTCCCACTTTGGATAAAGACCCGCTTCCAGAAAAAGGTCTTGATGACAAGAGGGGAGAGACATCTGCCAAACCTGCCCAATTATCTTTGTTCGATGATCCTGAAGTTTATGAAGAACGAGCGATCTCTTCAAAGGAAAAGAAAGTGCTGAAGGAAATCTTGTCAATCAATCTATTGGAAATGACACCGCTTGATGCCATAAATACATTGTACCAATTGCAAAAAAAATTAAGAAAGTAGCCTGTATTTCGGAATGGGGGTGACAAAATGGGAAAAATCGTTCAATTGGATCATATTCTATCCGATAAAATTGCCGCCGGAGAAGTGGTGGAGCGTCCCGCATCGGTGGTAAAGGAATTGGTGGAAAATTCCATTGATGCCAATGCCACATCGATTGAAGTGGAAATCGAAGAGGCAGGACTTTCGAAAATCCGGGTAATCGATAATGGCGATGGCATTGAGGAAGATGATGTACTACTGGCCTTTGAACGTCACGCAACAAGCAAAATCAAAGACGAAACGGACCTGTTTCGAATCCGGACGCTAGGATTCCGTGGAGAGGCGCTTCCGAGTATCGCCTCTGTCGCAAAGATTGATTTAAGGACAAGCACAGGGAAAGCCCATGGTCATCGGTTGGTGATTGAAGGCGGCAACCGGATTTTATTTGAACCGACATCGAGCCGGAAAGGAACGGATTTTACTGTACGGGATTTGTTTTACAATACCCCAGCAAGGCTGAAATATATGAAGTCGGTTCATACGGAATTAGGTAATATTACGGATACGATGAACCGATTGGCCCTTGCCCATCCGGAGATCGCCATGAAACTGATCCATAACGGGAGAATTTTGCTTCAAACGAATGGGAACGGGGATGCAAGGCAAGTTCTTGCTTCCATCTATGGCCTAAACATAGCCAAAAAGATGATCCCCATTTCCGGAGAAAGTCTCGATTTTCAGATTCATGGCTTTATTGCCCTACCGGAGATTAACCGGGCTTCCCGAAATTATATTTCCACCATATTAAATGGACGTTTTATAAAAAATTACGCCTTGGCAGGGGCCGTCATGGAAGGTTACCATACATTGCTTCCCATCGGAAGGTTTCCGATTGCCTATATCTCTGTTCAAATGGATCCGTACCTAGTGGATGTGAATGTCCATCCATCTAAATTGGAAGTGCGACTAAGTAAGGAAAGGGAACTGTTCGAATTGGTTTCCGCTACCATCAAGGAAGCTTTCCGGAGACAAACGTTAATCCCTGCCGGAAATACACCAAAACCGAAGCGGGAAAAGGAAGAACAAATCATTCTCGACCTGGATCATCTGCCTACTCGTCCTGCTATTCAAAAGACGACTCTTTCAGCAAAAGAACGGGAGGTAGCCAAGGATTTTCTCGAAACCATCCGGGAAGATTTTTCGGAAGCAGGGAAAGCGGAAAAACCGATATACCGTCCAAAAATGGAAGAAGAATCCCATTTCGACTATTCCCAACCGGAAAGAGAAACTTCACCCTTAAGGCAAGAAATAGAATCTGAAGATATCGAACATGTTCAACCTTCTTCTTATGAAAGGGAAGAAACCATTGATGAGACCCCACGGATTCCACCGCTATATCCAATCGGTCAAATGCACGGAACATATATTTTTGCCCAAAATGAAAAGGGTTTGTATATTATTGATCAACATGCCGCCCAAGAACGAATCAAATATGAATATTTTAAAGAAAAGATCGGAGAGGTTCCGGATGACCTTCAAGAACTTTTGCTTCCGATGACCCTTGAATTTTCTAATGATGAATTTGTGAAACTGATGGAGCACCGGGAGGAATTGGAAAAGTTTGGCCTTTTCCTTGAGCCTTTTGGTCCGAATACCTTTATCATCCGGAATCACCCCCAATGGTTCCCGAAGGGGGAAGAAGAGGAAACTATCCGGGCGATTATCGACCAGGTTTTGACGATGAAAAAGGTGGATCTGAAGAAATTACGGGAAGATTTGGCGATTATGATGAGTTGTAAAGGCTCGATTAAAGCTAACCATCATTTGCGCAACGATGAAATCCAGGAACTTTTGGATACCTTACGCCAGACGAAGGATCCCTTCACCTGCCCTCATGGTCGGCCGATTATCATCCATTTTTCCACTTATGAAATGGAGAAAATGTTTAAACGGGTTATGTAAAGCGACCAGTGAGTATCGTGAAAATTCCGAAAGGTGCGTTAGTAAGTATATTTTCCCTGTCTTCGGATATAATGGTTTGATGTTTAACAAATCATAATTTTATGCTAAACTGGAACTGCAACTATAATATAGAAAGCAGTGGACGTATTGGAAAAGGTTATTGCCATCATCGGTCCTACCGCAGTTGGTAAAACGAAGCTCAGTCTGGAACTGGCGAAACGATTCAACGGCGAGATCATTAACGGTGATTCGATGCAAATTTACCGAGGACTGGATATTGGGACCGCCAAGATTAAAAAGGAAGAAATGCTCGGGATCCCGCACCATTTATTTGACATTAAGGAACCAGAAGATTCTTTCTCGGTTTATGAATTTCAAAAGCTGGTTAGGGAAAAGATCCATGAAATATCCAAGCGGAATCATCTCCCCTTTATCGTTGGCGGCACCGGTTTATATATTCAATCTGTCCTATACGACTATCAATTCCAAGAAACAGGAAGGGATAATGCCATTCGGGAACGATTCATGAAGCGGGCAGAACAAGAGGGAATAGCATCCCTATACGAAGAATTAAAACAGATCGATCCTGATTATGCAGAAAAGATTCATCCGAACAATGAAAGACGAGTGATNCGGGCGNTGGAAATTTTCTATACTACCGGTATAACCATGACAGACACGATCAAGCGGCAACAGAAGGATATGGTGTATGATGCCGTTTTGATCGGTCTAACAATGGAAAGGGATTTATTATATCGGAGAATCGACGAACGGGTGGACAAAATGCTGGAAGAAGGACTTTTGGAAGAAGTAAAGGGGTTATATGAAAAAGGTCTGGAATCTTCCCAAGCTGCCCAAGCGATTGGCTATAAAGAACTTTTCCTCTATTTTAAAGGAGAGTTGTCCTTGGAAGAGGCGGTCCTTTTATTAAAACAGAATACCCGCCGATTTGCTAAAAGGCAGCTCACCTGGTTCCGTAATAAGATGGATGTTCATTGGTTTGACATGTCTGATGAAGGACAATACGAAAAAAAAATTGAAGAAATCTCCCACTTTTTAGCAGGAAAGCTGGATTCCTTATCGAATACATAAAATAAGAGAAACATGAGGAGGACAAATGAATGAAACTGCCAATCAATATCCAAGACCAATTTTTGAACCAATTGCGTAGGGAAAATATAGCGGTAACGGTATTCCTGACAAATGGGTTCCAAATCCGAGGCTTTGTCAGAGGATTTGATAATTTTACGGTCCTATTAGAATCCGATGGAAAACAACAGCTCGTATTTAAACATGCGATCTCAACCTTCTCTCCGAGCCGTAATGTGCAAATTGAATTAGAATAATATTTCATATAACCAATACAGGGTATGGTGAATAAACCATACCCTTTTTACATGGGGAAAGTTGTAATTTTATAATCAAGGAATGACTTTCCTAAGCTTGAATACATTTAAATAGAAGCCTATATTTGCATTCCTATTTCCAATTATTTCTTGGGAAAGCGCAGGATTAGACAGGAAATACCAAATAACAGGAAAAAATAGTTGTGATTGTCAAAAAATAGGGAATTCTGTTCCAAAAACCTCCAGCTAATATTGGGCGAATGTCACCTTTTCATCGCCATTTGTATACTGTAGAGAGTAAGAGAGGTGAACGCTTTGGATCAACCCATTCGCTTGAAAAACAATGGTCAAATTAGCATTACTTTAAATCATCGGGCGAAGAAGGAAACCGTTGAAGTGAAAGAATTTGTTACAGAAGTGGCTTCCCCGGAATACGAGTTGTTGAAGGAAATTGAACAAGAGTTGAATACGTTGGTTGGGCTGGAGGAAGTGAAAAGAATCATTAAAGAAATCTATGCATGGATCATTATAAATCAAAAAAGGGAACAGCATGGTTTAAAGACTGGAAAACAAGTCCTCCATATGATGTTTAAAGGGAATCCTGGCACTGGGAAAACGACAGTAGCCAGGCTAATCGGGAAATTGTTCCATAAAGCCAATATTTTATCGAAAGGGCATTTGGTGGAGTGTGAACGGGCGGATTTGGTCGGGGAATATATCGGTCATACCGCCCAAAAAACTAGGGATGTTATCAAGAAAGCAATCGGTGGCATTTTATTTATTGATGAAGCCTATTCCCTCGGTCGGGGCGGGGAGAAGGATTTTGGGAAGGAAGCGATTGATACATTAGTCAAGCATATGGAAGACCGCCAACATGAATTTATTTTGATTTTGGCCGGATATTCCCGGGAGATGGATGGATTTCTTGCTTTAAACCCTGGGCTGGAGTCCCGTTTTCCGATTATCATCGAATTCCCCGATTATTCCGTGGAACAATTGATGAAAATAGCAAGAAAAATGGTTGCGGAAAAAGAATATGTTCTTAGTGAAGAAGCGGAACGCAAACTTAGGGATCATCTAATTTCGGTCAAACTGCAAATGCATGGGGGAAGATTTTCCAACGGGAGATACATTCGGAACGTCATCGAAAAATCCATTCGTACCCAGGCGATGCGTTTATTGACTGAAAATCAATATTCCAAACAGGATCTATTGACCCTGCGAGCCACGGATCTTGTGTTTCCCAAGGATCCTACGACTTTTTCACTTTATTAATTTTTGTCCCGCAATGCGGGGCTTTTTTCTTTTTACCTTTAAAATAATAATGGGGGATTTTGTAATTCCTGTGAAAAATATCTATAATATAAAATATTAGTCCATGTCCATGGAAATAAGGTTTCCGAAAGTCGGTGATCATTTGAAGGAAGCAAAGGAAAAAGTGATAATTGTTGGATGTCATTTGCCTGATATGGATTCTTACCGATTCTATAATTCAATGAAAGAATTGGCCTCTTTGACGGAAACGTCGGGAGGAGAAGTATTAAAGAGCGTAATCCAAAAACGGGAAAGGCCTGATCCAGCCTTTTATCTTGGCAAGGGAAAGATGGAGGAATTAGGTCATTTAATCGAGGAACTGGAAGCAGATGCAATCATTTTTAACAGTGAACTTACTCCAAGCCAATTACGAAATTTGACAGACCGATTGCAAGTTAAGGTCTTGGATCGGACTCAACTGATCTTGGACATTTTTGCACAACGGGCGAAATCCCGGGAAGGGAAACTTCAAGTGGAACTAGCCCAACTGGAATATCTTCTTCCAAGACTGTCCGGAAAAGGGATTGAAATGTCCCGTTTAGGTGGTGGAATCGGTACCCGGGGACCAGGGGAAACGAAATTGGAGACGGACAGAAGGCACATCCGAAAAAGGATTGATGATATAAAACAGCAACTGAAGACGGTGGAGAAACATCGGCAAAGATTCAGAGAAAGAAGGAAGAAAAATCAAAATTTCCAAATTGCCCTTATCGGTTATACAAATGCCGGGAAATCCACTTTATTTAACCGTCTGGCGGTTGCGGATTCTTTTGAAGAAAACCGTCTATTTGCCACTTTGGATCCGTTGACGAGAAAAATGGTTCTTCCGAGTGGGTATCGAGTACTTATCAGCGATACCGTCGGCTTTATCGAAGACTTGCCGACCACATTAATCGCCGCCTTCCGTTCTACTTTGGAAGAGGTGAAGGAAGCGGACCTTTTCCTTCATGTTGTGGATAGTTCCAATCCATATTATGAACAACATGAAAAGGTGGTTTACCAATTACTTAAAGAACTCGACAGCATTCACATACCCATGATTACCCTCTATAACAAAAAGGATCTGATCCATCCGGATTTTTTGCCCAATCATGAAGCAAATTCATTACTTATCAGTGCCTTTGATGAAGAAGATGTATTGAAGGTAAAATTAGCTATAGAAAATCAAATGTTGAAAAACATGGATCCTTTTGAAGTTCAAATACCTGTCTCGGAAGGAAAATTGATTGCCAAATTGAAAGAGGATACCATTTTAAGGAAATTTATTTTTAATGAGGAAAAATTATGGTACGACTGTGCCGGATTTATTTTTTCCCAGCAGCCATTATACAAAGACTTGAAAAAATATATGAATGGAGAAGGAGAAAGGCATGCTACGTGAATTAAAACACAAAGATGTATTGCGACCAATCATTGAAAAGGTTGAAACGCAAATTGAACCGGTTCTGAAGGAAATCGACAAACGGGCTGAATGGAACCAGTATCGAGTATTAAAAAGTTTTCAGAAATACCAGGTAAGCGAATCCCACTTTACGCCTTCCACCGGCTACGGTTACGATGATATCGGAAGGGATACTTTAGAGAAGGTATATGCGGATTGTTTCGGTGCTGAAGCTGCACTGGTCAGGCCCCAGATCATCTCCGGAACCCATGCCATCGCCACCGCGCTCTTTGGTGTTCTCCGCCCGGGAGATGAACTCGTATACATTACAGGAGATCCGTATGATACATTGGAGGAAATTGTCGGTATTCGCGGAAATGGCAATGGTTCATTAAAAGAGTTCGGAATCGGATACCGTTCCGTACCATTAACAGCGGAAGGTCGACCTGATTTTGAAAAGATTCGAGAATCGATAACCGATCAAACAAAAATGATCGGTATCCAACGTTCCAAAGGCTATGCGGATCGACCCAGTTTTACAATTAAGGAAATTGAAGAAATGATTCGGTTCGTAAAGGAAATCAAGCCGGATGTTGTCACATTTGTTGACAACTGTTACGGGGAATTTGTGGAAGAATTGGAACCTTGCCATGTTGGTGCGGACCTTATGGCAGGCTCTCTCATTAAAAATCCCGGTGGAGGATTGGCAAAAACCGGGGGATATATTGCCGGAAAAGAAAAATGGGTGGAGGCTTGTTCCTATCGTCTGACGGCTCCAGGAATCGGTGCCGAAGCCGGTGCTTCTCTATATAGTCTTCTTGAAATGTACCAAGGCTTTTTCCTGGCTCCTCATGTTGTGGCACAAGCATTAAAAGGAGCTGTGTTCACTTCTTGCTTATTGGAGCAATTGGGAATGAATACAAAACCGTCTTGGAAAGCAAAAAGGACCGATTTGATTCAATCTGTCCAGTTTGATGATAAAGAACGGATGATTCATTTTTGCCAAGCAATCCAAATGTCCTCACCCGTCAATTCCCATTTTCTGCCACACCCAAGCTATATGCCTGGTTACGAAGATGATGTTATCATGGCGGCAGGGACTTTTATCCAAGGAGCCAGCATTGAGTTAAGTGCAGATGGACCCATTCGTCCACCGTATATTGTCTTTATCCAAGGTGGATTAACCTTATGAACATGTTAAGATTGCAATTAGTACAGCGATCGATCGACTCATTGAAAAACAGCTAATAAATATTTAATAAATTTTCGTGTAAGATTTCCTAACATCTAATTGACACTTTTTCTAACACGGAATATAATAACACTATAAAATTATATGAGGGGGAGGAAATATGACCGGTAAGGAACTCCGCAAATCGATGCCAATTTTCCCGATTGGTCCCGTTATGGAATTAACAGGATTATCGGCAAGACAAATTCGTTACTATGAAGAACACCAATTAATAACTCCTGCCCGGACAAAGGGCAACCAGCGTTTGTTTTCCTTAAATGATATCGATCGGTTATTGGAAATTAAGGATCTGTTGGATAAAGGAATTAACATTGCCGGCATTAAGCGAATTCTTGCTTTGGAAGAAGAAAATCAAAGGACAACGGGCAAAAAGGAATTGTCTGAAGAGCAATTGCGGAAAATACTCCGGGAAGAACTTTACCAAGCTCCCAAATATAATCAACCCTCTCTCCGTCAGGGAGATTTATCTCGATTTTTTCATTAAATGATTTTAAAAGGATGTTAGGAGGAATTATATGGCAAAGTATACAAAGGAGGATATTCTCCGAATCGCGAAGGAAGAAAATGTAAACTTTATTCGACTTCAATTCACCGATATTTTAGGAACAGTAAAAAATGTGGAAATCCCATCAAGCCAATTGGAAAAGGCTTTAGATAATAAAATCATGTTCGACGGATCCTCAATTCAAGGTTTTGTGCGGATTGAAGAGTCGGATATGTATTTGTATCCGGATTTGGATACATGGGTTGTGTTCCCTTGGACAACAGGACGAGGTAAAGCAGCCCGGCTCATCTGTGACATTTATAACCCAGATGGCACACCCTTCTTGGGAGACCCCCGAAACAATCTGAAACGGGTATTGAAAGAAATGGAAGAGCTGGGATTTACCCAGTTTAACCTCGGTCCTGAACCCGAATTTTTCCTTTTCAAATTAGATGAAAAGGGCGAGCCGACGATGGAATTGAATGACCATGGTGGTTATTTCGACCTTGCCCCAACGGATTTAGGGGAAAATTGCCGGGAGGATATCGTGGTGGAACTTGAAGCGATGGGCTTTGAAATCGAAGCTTCCCACCATGAGGTGGCACCAGGTCAACATGAGATTGATTTCAAATATGCGGATATTGTTACTGCCTGTGATAATATTCAAACCTTTAAACTCGTTGTTAAAACGATTGCCAGAAAACATGGGTTGTATGCCACATTTATGCCAAAACCGATTTTCGGTATTAATGGAAGCGGTATGCACTGCAATCTTTCCTTATTCAAAGATGGGAAAAACGCCTTTTATGACCCAAATGGGGAATTGGGCTTGAGCGAAACTGCCTATCAATTCTTGGCAGGAGTTATGAAACATGCTCCTGGATTTACAGCCGTTACAAACCCAACCGTCAACTCTTATAAGCGGCTTGTTCCTGGCTATGAGGCACCGGTTTATGTGGCTTGGTCCGCAAGAAACCGTAGCCCGTTGATCCGGATTCCGGCATCCCGCGGAATGAGTACAAGAATTGAGCTTCGAAGCGTAGATCCATCAGCGAACCCCTATTTGGCCATGGCCGTAATTCTAAAAGCTGGACTGGAAGGAATCAAGAAAAAAATGACTCCGCCGGCTCCTGTGGACCGAAATATTTATGTGATGACACGGGAAGAACGTCTGGCAGAAGGAATTATTGACCTTCCCGGAACACTGATGGAAGCTCTCGAAAAACTTCAAGAAGATAAAATCATATTATCCGCATTAGGTGAACATATTGCCGATCACTTTATTGAAGCGAAAGAAATTGAATGGAACATGTTCAGAATGCAAGTAACGCCTTGGGAATTGGACCAATATTTAAAAGCCTACTAAAAAACAGGAAGGAATATCCCTTTTTTGGGAATTCCTTCCATTTTTTTACCTTTTAGGATTTTACTTTTTGCGAATATAAGGTATAATATTATTGGAAATCATCATTGAATCATAGTTATGGTTTGAACATTGATTCAACCTCCTAGTTCTTGCAATGATATTCCAATCATTACCCTCAATGGACCCTGCGGCGACGTTGGCTGTAGGGAATTTTTTTATGCCTGGCGAGCGAATATATATATCATGATATAAAAAGGGGAATTTGGTTTTCAAATTCCCCTTGTTTTTGTATCAATAAATATGGCGATAAACACCGATTACTTTTCCCAAAATTGTAACGGTAGGAACGATGATAGGTTCCATCGTCGGATTTTCCGGTTGGAGTCGAATGAAATTCTTTTCTTTATAGAAACGTTTTACGGTAGCTTCATTTTCTTGGGTCATGGCAACTACGATATCCCCATTTAAAGCGGTATTTTGTTGCCTGACAACGACATAGTCGCCATCCAAAATTCCTGCGTCAATCATGCTATCCCCTTCAATTTCCAACATAAACACGGTATCCCCTTCGGGAGCAATTTTTGCGGGGAGAGGAAAGTACTCCTCGATATTTTCGATGGCGGTAATAGGCAGGCCAGCCGTTACCTTACCGACAATAGGTACATGACGGATAGGCATTTCTTTCCTTTCTTCCGCATCCCATTCCAAAATTTCAATCGCTCTTGGTTTCGTCGGATCCCGGCGAATAAAGCCTTTGCTTTCTAATCTTGCCAAATGACCGTGAACCGTGGAACTGGAAGAAAGACCAACAGCTTCACCTATTTCTCGCACTGAAGGGGGGTAACCCTTTTCTTTTACTTCTCTTTTTATAAAGTTTAATATTTCTCGCTGCCGCTTTGATAATTTATCCATAATGACACCCCAAACTTAGTAGATAATAAAAAATGATTCTTTCATAAGCAAAATCGTTCGGATTTTTCTATCGGTTAATGGGGAATTGCAGTTGTTCCGCTCCTTTGATTTGTTCCAACTTTTTTAATAGTATATCATGATTTGATACTAATGACAAACATAAGTTCGAAAAGGTCTTGACACAAATATATGTTCGTATTAAAATGAAATACGAACAAATATTCGTGATAATAGGTGAGGGATTATGATGGAAAAACTTTGGAATCAATATTCTTATGTCCTTTTGCTGATTGTATTATCCTTTTTGTGCGGGATTTCCTATGTTTATCTTTTACCGTAATTTCTGAAATCTGTTTCCGATTAAGGAATTTGAAGGAAGATAACCAAAATTAGGGGGACTTATTGGATTTGTAAAAAATGAAGCTACCTACACCTCACGAAGGACTCTACTTTTTGTTAGATATTCGTATAAAAAAAGTTCGTTGAAGCGGGTCCAAACTTCCGAAAATGGAAATGGACGGCTCGCCAAAAAGCGGACCACATCTCTCGACCATAGGGGGAGAATAGTGGAAGGTAATATCCTTTTGCCGTTAAAGCAGCCAATTTCAGAAAAGGATTGGCAAAATTAATCAGTTCAATATATAGTAGAATCGAAGTTTAGAATTTATAGAAAGGAACTCCATAGATGTCAGGTGAAAAGTTTTGAAGGCCGTGATTTATTGCCGGGTCAGTACGACGAAGGAACTGCAGGAAACTTCATTAAGCCGGCAAAAAGAAGAATTAATGCAGCTTGCCAAAAGGAATGGTTTTACCGTTATTGATTGCATCGAGGAACAGGCAAGTGGTTATGATCTAGACCGTCCCGGAATCATAAAAATGATGGATCTCCTTCATGAGCAAGCTTTTGACGCCCTTTTGATCCAGGATGAAACAAGACTAGGTCGCGGTGATGCAAAAATTGCCCTTATACATGTCTTGTTTAAAGCTGGAATTAAAATTTATACTGTCGTCCATCGTGGTGAACTTCAGCTCTCTGAAGGAGATTCGATGGTATTAAAAATAGTAGGCCATGTGGAAGAATATCAAAGAAAACTGCATAATATGAAAATCCAACGGGGGATGGAGAGAGCCATCGCAAATGGATACCGCCCCGAGGAAAACTTTTCTAATCGTGGAAAAAATGCCGGCAGGGATAAAAAAGAAGTTCCTTTAGAGGAAATCCTCCGTTTAAGGGAGAAAGGCTTGACTTTTCATGATATTGCTGCCACGTTAAGGGGATTCGGCTATGACGTTTCTAAGGCCACAGTCCACCGGCGCTATAAGGAATATGAAGAGAAGATGGAACTTTCAGCCGAAAAGTCGGAATAGCCGGCTTATTTTTTTTTGAAGGCTTCCGATTGCAATTAGCGGCCCATTTCATGTACGATAGGGTTGCAGTCACTTTGAATGAGTATACTAGATATAAAAGTTAAGGGGTCAGATAGATGCTTTCAAAAGAAAAAATGGACAGAATTAATGAATTGGCTAGAAAAAAGAAAACAATAGGGCTGACGGAGGAAGAAGCAAAAGAGCAATCTAAACTCCGGGGAGAATATTTGCAAGCCTTTCGGGAGTCCATGAGGAAAACGATTGAAAATGTTACAATCGTTGATCCAAATGGAAATGACGTAACTCCCGATAAATTAAAAGCCCTAAAGGCAAAGAAAAAACTTCATTGAAGCTTGGAATCGGAAAGGAGAAAATGAACGTTTTCCAACATTTTCTTCTTCCGGTTGTAAGCGTTCGTAAACAAGTCTATTATAGAAACGTATGATATTTCATTGTGGAAAGGAATGGGTAATATGTTCAATGAGTTGGATCATTTGGCGATTACGTCAATTCGTACTTTATCCATCGATGCAATTGAAAAAGCAAAATCAGGACATCCGGGTATGCCGATGGGTAGTGCTCCCATGGCCTATACGTTATGGACAAGATATATGAATCACAATCCGAAAAACCCTACCTGGTTTAACCGGGATCGTTTTGTTCTATCTGCAGGGCATGGTTCCATGTTGCTTTATAGTCTATTGCATCTATCTGGCTATGATGTCTCCATGGATGATATAAAGAATTTCCGTCAATGGGGAAGCAAAACACCAGGTCATCCGGAATATGGACATACCCCTGGGGTAGATGCCACTACCGGTCCTTTAGGCCAAGGGATTGCCATGGCGGTTGGTATGGCAATGGCCGAACGGCATTTGGCGGCAATGTACAATAAGGACAATTACGAAATCATCAATCATTATACATATGCCATTTGCGGCGACGGGGACTTAATGGAAGGAGTCTCTGCAGAAGCAGCATCATTGGCAGCCCATTTAAAATTGGGCCGTTTGATCGTATTGTACGATTCCAACGATATCTCTTTGGACGGAGAATTGAACAAGGCCTTTTCCGAAAGCGTAAAAGGACGTTTCCAAGCCTATGGTTGGCAATATCTTCGTGTTGAGGATGGCAATAACCTTGAAGATATTGCTAAGGCATTGGAAGAAGCCAGAAAAGATACCGATCGCCCGACATTGATTGAAGTTAAGACGATCATTGGATACGGCTCACCGAATAAAGCAGGGAAATCCGACGTACACGGTGCTCCCCTCGGTGCCGAAGAGCTAAAATTAACAAAAGAATATTATAAATGGACCTTTGAAGAAGATTTTTATGTTCCTGAAGAAGTTTACGCTCATTTCCGTCAACTGGTTTTGGAACGGGGCGAAAAGGCTGAACAAGACTGGAACAACCTTTTCAAGGCATATAAAGAAGCATATCCTAAACTTGCCAGAGAACTGGAAATGGCCATCAATGGTGACCTACCTGATGGTTGGGATTCAGAAATACCTGTCTATGAAGTCGGTTCTTCTGTAGCCAGCCGTTCCTCTTCCGGGGAAGTTTTAAATGCCATTGCCAAAAAGGTACCGTATTTCTTCGGCGGATCCGCTGACTTGGCCAGCTCAAACAAAACGGATATTAAAGGTGGCGGAGACTTTTTGCCCGGAACTTATGAAGGACGGAACATTTGGTTTGGTGTCCGGGAATTTGCCATGGGTGCAGCCTTGAACGGAATGGCCTTGCATGGCGGATTGAAAGTCTTTGGCGGAACTTTCTTCGTATTCTCTGACTATTTGCGTCCGGCCATTCGCCTAGCCGCTTTGATGGGTGTACCGGTAACTTATGTCTTTACCCATGATAGTATTGCTGTTGGGGAAGATGGTCCAACCCACGAACCAGTGGAACAATTGCCTTCACTACGGGCTATGCCAAATCTTTCTGTCATCCGGCCTGCCGACGGAAACGAAACGGCTGCAGCGTGGAAGTTGGCTCTTCAATCCAAATCGACCCCTACCGCTTTAGTATTGACCCGGCAAAACTTGCCGACCATTGAATCAACGAAGGAAATCGCCTACGAAGGTGTTGCGAAGGGTGCTTATGTGATTTCTCCTGCCCAAACCGATCGTCCTTCAGGCATCCTTCTTGCAGCTGGCTCCGAAGTCAATCTTGCCATTAGTGCCCAAAAGGTTCTTCGGGAAGAAGGAATTGATGTTTCGGTTGTCAGCATGCCTTCTTGGGATCGTTTTGAAAAACAACCGAAGGAATATAAAGATTCCGTCCTTCCTCCTCATTTGAAAAAACGTTTAGGAATCGAAATGGGATCTTCCTTAGGTTGGCATCGCTATGTTGGTGATGAGGGAGATGTTCTTGCCATCGACCAATTCGGTGCCTCCGCTCCAGGTGAACTCATTATGAAGGAATATGGATTCACCTTGGAAAATGTGGTAGCCCGGTTCAAAGCATTGATTAACAACTAAGATAACAAAAGACAAGCCTTTCTCATGGGGCTTGTCTTTTTCTATGAAAAAATGATGGAATCCTACTTTATCTTGTCTATCTTTCGCTAAGATTCGAAAAATTTTTCGCAATAATATAACATCTTTTTTTCTTGGGAGCATATAAAATATATTGATAGGGAGGAAAGCAAAAAATAAAGGTTTGGAGGATTGGAGAATGTCAAGATACGAATTGTATATCATTGACGATCGTTTTGCAAACTATTTTTATGGTCGAGAAAAAATGTTTTTTAATTTATTCCAGGAATATGAAAATGCCCGAGGTAGATTAAAAAACATTCTTGCCCGACAAGTAGAATATATTACAAAACCAATTCCTGCTCTAAAGATTCATAAATTATTAATCCAACTTCTCCAAACCCGATCCGATTTTTATATCCATAATGGGGATTACTATATTGAAAATCGAACCGGCTTAGCCAAATTGACATTAGAAGAACGGAAATTGATCATCGAATCCACCGGGAACATGGATTGTGAATTAACCTTTCTAGAAATAATAAGAAAATCGGAATTTAATTTTTATGCGGTTGAAATAGAACGGAACCAATATGGTTGGGTTCGTCCCTTTAGAATCAAAAAATTTGTCCAGAAGGAAAATACGATTGGGCATTGATAAAAATGTTCGGATGTTGTATTGTAAATTTTGGTACGGTTTAGTACACTGTTATATAGTCAACTAGAAGGAGGATTTTTCTATATGCCTTGGTGGGGATATTTACTAATCGTTGTTGCATTAATCGCAGGAATTTTCATTGGGTTTTTCATCGCTCGTAAATATATGATGGATTACCTCAAAAAGAACCCGCCGATTAATGAACAAATGATTCGTGTGATGATGATGCAAATGGGTATGAAACCATCCCAGAAGAAAATCAACCAAATGATGAATGCTATGAGCAAACAATATGATAAGAAATAACTTAAAAAACCTTGATCTAATCAAGGTTTTTAATTATTGATGGAATAGAAGGATTTTTCGGATTTTGATTAAAGAAACGGTGAAATCTTCTATCTAATTTTACATAAACTGAAATAGACATCATAGAGACCATTTTTTCCGTTTCTAGATTCACTAGACGAACGGAAGGGATGGTCTTTTCATGTTGATATAGTCATATTTTCAAACGAAAATTCATCTTGCTATGTATAGGCGTCCTTTGGGGGCTTTTTTTTTAAGAAAAAGTGGAACAGATGAATTTGTTTTCTAATTAAAAAAACTTTGATAAACTGAATCAGGAATAGATCTAGAATTAGTTGGAGGATCACATATGAAAATCTTTCGCGAATTAACCTGGTTTTTCAAAAGGGAATGGAGATCCTATTTTCTCGGGATTTTCTTCTTGTTGTTAGTAGCCGCATTGCAACTTGTTCCTCCAAAAGTCATTGGGATTGTGGCGGATGACATTGGGGATGGGACCTTTACTTGGTCAAAACTCCTTATCTGGATTGGAGTTCTTATTTTATCCGGGCTTCTTATGTATGTCTTTCGTTATTACTGGAGGATTTATATTTTTGGTTCTTCCAACAGGTTGGCAAGACTGCTCAGAAAGCAGCTTTATGAGCATTTCACAAAAATGTCAACGGCTTTTTACCAGAGAAAAAGGATTGGAGATTTGATGGCCCATGCCACAAATGACATTCAAGCCATCCAGCAAACCGCAGGCAGTGGGGTACTAACCCTTGTCGACTCCCTGGCAACAGGTGGTTCGGTCATCATCGCTATGGCTCTTACCATCGACTGGCGTCTCACCCTCGTTTCCCTACTGCCGATGCCGATTATAGCCATTATGACCAGCTTTTACGGGACAAAGCTCCATAAACGGTTCCGTCTGGCCCAAGAAGCTTTTTCCCATTTAAATGATAAAACCCAAGAAAGCATCACCGGGATGAAAGTGTTAAAAGCCTTTGGGCAGGAAAAGGAAGATATTGAAGCCTTTAAGAAACAGTCCGAGGATGTGGTGCAGAAAAATATTTCCGTTGCAAAAATTGATGCGTTATATGATCCGACGATTAATTGCGTTGTCGGCCTATCCTTTTTCCTCTCTATTGCCTATGGGGCAAAGCTTGTTTCCGATGGGGCCATAACGATCGGTGATTTGATTTCTTTTAATACTTATTTGGGGCTATTAATTTGGCCCATGCTCGCTTTCGGATGGCTATTTAATATTGTGGAACGGGGAAGTGCATCCTACGAACGGGTTAAGTCCTTGCTAGAGGAACCGATTGACATCCAAGATCAGGAAAATGCCATCGACCAAATTCCAAAGGGCGATATTGTCTATGAGATCAATACCTTTACTTATTCGGGTGATTCCGATCCGACCTTAAAGAACATTTATTTTAAGTTGGAGAAAGGGAAAACCCTTGGTATTGTCGGAAAGACCGGATCGGGAAAAACGACATTGATGAAGTTATTGATCCGGGAATTCGAAGGGTATGACGGAAAAATTACCATTGGAGGAATTCCCATTACGGAATATACCATCGATAGTCTCCGAAAATCCTTCGGCTATGTGCCCCAAGACCATTTTCTTTTTTCGGCAACAATCAGGGAAAATATTGCTTTTGTCAATCCAGGTGCATCCGAAGAAGAAATTGTAATGGCGGCGAAAATTGCAGATATTCATGAGGATATCTTGCATTTTACCGATGGGTATGCCACTGTCGTCGGTGAGCGGGGAGTAAGTCTCTCCGGGGGACAAAAGCAGAGGATTTCCATAGCAAGGGCCCTGCTTTCCGACCCGGAAACTTTGCTTTTGGATGACTCCCTTTCGGCTGTCGATGCAAAAACCGAGGAAAAAATCCTCACTGCATTAAAAGGGATGCGAAAAGGTAAAACGACAATTATTTCCTCCCATCGAATCAGTGCCATTCAACATGCGGATTTGATTTTGGTTTTGCAAAATGGAGAAATTGTACAACAAGGCAATCACGATCAACTGATGAAAGAAGAGGGATGGTACAGGGAAATGTATTACCATCAACAATTGGAATCGCTTGTGGAACAGGGGGGGAAATGATGGAAAAAGAAACCTTTACGTTCATAGATGGTAAAGAACAAAAACGGGTATTATTCAGGTTGCTAGGTTATGCCAAACCCCATAAAAAGGAATTGTTTTTTGCCTTTCTCCTGTTAGGGTTAGCGACCATTGGGGATGTCATCGGTCCTATTTTGATCAAAATCTTTATTGATGATTATGTAACCCCGGGACAATTTGAAACAAGACCGATTCTATTATTGGGGGCGGCCTATCTATTCATCTTGTTTGCCAACACCTTTATAATGTATTTCCAATCCGTTAAGTTCCAAACCATTGCCTTACGGATTATACAAAACTTGCGGATCGATGTGTTCACCAAGGTTCATCGGCTTGGGATGAAATATTTTGATAAAACCCCTGTCGGAAGTGTCGTTTCCCGGGTGACCAATGATACTGAAGCAATCAAGGAAATGTTTGTCAGTGTTCTTGCGGTATTTGTGCAAAGCGGATTTTTATTTGTCGGCATTTTTATTGCCATGTTCGTTCTGGATGTAAAACTGGCTGCCTACTGCCTTTTGTTCCTGCCGATTTTATACTATATTATCCGCATGTACCGGAAGCTTAGTTCCCGGACTTATCAGGAACTTCGTGAACGTCTCAGCCAACTGAACGCCTATCTGAATGAGTCCCTGGAGGGTATGAGAATCATCCAAGTTTTCCGGCAAGAAAGAAGGATGCTGAAAGAATTTGAAGATATCAATGAAAAACATTATCGGGCAGCCCTCAAAAATATCCGGGTCGATGGGTTGTTGTTGCGTCCGGCGGTAGACCTTGTATATCTTTTCGCCATTATTCTTGTCCTGAGCTTTTTCGGTATCACTTCCATGAATACCGCCGTGGAACTCGGGGTGTTATTTGCTTTTGCCAATTATTTGAACCGATTTTTTGAACCGGTAAACCAGGTAATGCAGCAACTTACCTTTTTCCAGCAAGCGATTGTTTCCGCCCACCGGGTTTTCCGTCTTCTAGATGAAACGGAAGTAGCCCCGGAACAACAAGTGGAAGGTCCATTGGAAATTATCGATGGGAAGATTGAATTTCGTAATGTCAGTTTTTCCTACGATGGGAAACAGGACGTATTGAAAAACCTTACCTTTACTGCCAACCCTGGCGAAACGGTAGCACTTGTCGGGCATACGGGAAGCGGAAAAAGTTCCACAATCAATCTATTAATGAGATTTTATGAGTTTACGAGGGGCGACATACTCATCGATGGGAAATCCATCAAGAGTTATCCGATGGAGGAATTGCGGAGAAAAATCGGTCTTGTGCTTCAGGACCCATTCCTCTTTTATGGTACGGTAAAGGATAACATCCGTCTTTATAACAAGGAGATCACGGATGAAGAAATTGAAGCTGCTGCCAAGTTTGTCCAGGCTCATCCCTTTATTGAAGGATTAAAGGAAGGCTATGATCATCCGGTTTCGGAACGAGGTTCGACCTTCTCGAGCGGTCAGCGCCAATTGATTGCCTTTGCCAGGACGATCGCTATAAATCCGAAGATTTTAATTCTGGATGAAGCTACCGCAAGCATCGACACAGAAACGGAGGAATTGATCCAGAACGCCCTTGAAAAAATGCGGAAAGGCCGGACGACAATTGCCATTGCCCACAGGCTCAGTACCATCCAAGATGCAGATTTGATTCTCGTTTTGCAAAAGGGAGAAATTGTTGAACGCGGTACACATCAAGAACTGCTCAAGCAAAAAGGCTTATATTATAAGATGTATCTATTGCAAAATGGACTGGCAGATAAAGTGGAAGAGGCTGTAGGCCAGTAATTGGAGCGACCTTTTATCAAAGACCCTTTGTTTTCTTGGGGGAAGGTCAGAAAATTTCCATAATCCTTCGAAATTTAGTAAAATAAGAGGGACGAGAACAAGGGGGTATGCCTTTTGGCTACGGAACTTACGATTTGGCTTGCCTTTGGTGCCGGTTTTTTAAGTTTTATCTCACCTTGCTGCCTCCCTCTTTATCCGGCCTTTCTATCCTATATTACAGGGATGTCCATCGGGGAGCTGAAGGAAGAAAACCGGATGTTGGAGCGGCGCAGTCTGATGCATACGCTGGCCTTTCTCCTAGGTTTTTCGATCATCTTCATCGTCCTAGGTTTCAGCACTTCCTTAATCGGGAGAATTTTTATTGATTATCGGGATTTAATCCGGCAATTAGGTGCGATTTTGATCGTCTTTTTTGGACTGATGGTGGTTGGTCTGATCAAGCCGGAATTTCTAATGAAGGAACGTCGTTTTGAATTTAAAAACCGCCCCAGTGGATATATCGGTTCAGCGTTGATCGGGCTTTCCTTTTCCGCAGGTTGGACCCCTTGCATGGGACCAATTTTGACTGCGGTGGTCGGTCTTGCGCTGAATAATCCGAATGCCAGCCTTTTGTATATGTTCGCCTATTGTTTAGGTTTTGCCCTGCCCTTTTTCCTTTTATCCTTTTTCATTGGGAAACTCCAATGGATTCGGAAATATAGTTTGCAATTCATGAGGATCGGCGGGGGACTCATGGTGGCCATCGGTGTCATGCTTTTCTTTGATTGGATGAATCTTTTCATTCAATGGCTTTCACCGCTTTTCGGTGGTTTTACGGGATTTTAAAAATAAAAACGCTGTGTTCCGACTTTGATTCGGAAACAGCGTTTTTTATTGGAACAGATGTTCATAAGGTTCCATACCGATATTCATCTGCTCAAGTTTTTTCCGTAAAAATTTATGATCCCGTTTAGGTGTGGCCATAATATAACCTCGGATGAGAAGATCATGGGTAATTTTTGGGGCCTTTTCCTTTAAGGCTAGTTCCCCGATTTTTCCGGCAATTTTTTGCCTTGCCACATCCCGGAATAATTCCGGAACCGGACTGACGAGTTCATTCAACAAGGCCAGATGTTCTTCATCCCATAAATGTTTCGTCTCTGATACATAGTATATCTCCCAATCCATATCCGATTTTCCGTCTTCCTTTGGCAGTTTTTTCAGGAATTTCCTGAACATGAAATAACCGCCAATTCCCCAGAAAAGTCGGAAGAAAAAAGATCCAAAACAGGATTACCCATAAAAAGGGTCCCTCTAGCATTTCCCCACCCCCAAAAGCCAAACAGAAAAGTACAAATAATACGATAATCTATCTTCTTTGATTATAATAAGCGAATCCCCAAAACCGCAAGCTTGAAGTATTTTAACGGAAAAATGTTTTTTCTTGTCCATTTTACGGTCAATCCCTATATAACGAAAGTGAAGGGAGGGGATGACAAAAATGGCATTATCCAATGTAAAAAATACGAATATCCGGTTGCTCTTTGTCATTGGAGTGGATGAAGATGGAAGACCGATGTACAAGGGGAAAACCTATAACAATATTGACCCGAAGGCCACTGCCGACCAGCTTATGGCTTTTTCCAAAGTAATAGCCTCCTTGTCAAGTCTTCCGCTCGATTCCGTTGAACGGACCGATAAAAGCGAAATCATTGAAGAATAATGGAAAATGATCGGTAAAGGGGAGGAGAAAAGATGGATAAGGTTCTGGAGCTAGTTTTTTTAACCGCTGGGGGAAAAACAGCTCGAATTACCGTTGATAATCCGAAGGAAAATCTGGGGCAGCAGGAAATCGAACAAGCGATGAAAGACATCATTGATTCCAAGGCTTTTTTAACTACAAGCGGACCTTTTGCGGTAGCGAAGGAGGCAAGGTTTGTAGAACGAAACGTTCAAATCTATCAATTCAGTTGATTTTTAAGGCCGGAGTCATTTTCCGGCCTATTCCGTTTCAAAGGTTCATTCTAATAGAACTAAGGAGGGTATTTGTTGAGTGATTTAATATCTTTTATTAGTGAAGCAGGTTTCCCGGTTGTCGTTACATTAATCTTGTTGTTTCGCATTGAAGGAAAATTGGATCAGATTGTCCAATCAATTGATCGTCTTCCCGAGCGGATCGGGAAAATATGAATCTTTAACCCTATCAGAAAAGATCATGGGAGTTGGAGCTATATGAATTAATAGAAAAATAGCTCCTTTTCCCTTTGTTAGGTCCTGTTTCTTTGATATATTTAAGTTATTCATGAAGTAGAAATATTTTGAAGGCTAAGGGAGGAAGAAGAATGCCGAAACGAATCGGGGTTGATGCCGGTGGTTCTTTGATAAAAGTGGTTTATGAGGAAGAAGGGAAGTTTCACTATAAAGCGGTTCCGGTAAACGAGATGACTTCCTTTGCAAGCTGGATAAAAACGATGGCTCCTGAGGCAAATTTTTTGGTCACAGGGGGAAAGGGAAGACAATTTGCGGAACTGGCTGAAATTGATGTGACTTTTGTTGGGGAGTTTGATGCGGCAACACGGGGAGCCCGATTCCTTCTTACGGAACAGGAAAAAACGGTTCCTGACCCGTTTATATTGGTGAATATCGGGACAGGTACATCGATTTTTTATGTTTCCGGGGATCAGTTCGAACGGGTTCTAGGTACGGGAATCGGTGGAGGAACTTTACTGGGACTCGGCTCTTTAATTACCGGTACAAGGGATTATTCCAGACTAATTGATTTGGCT
>NICF_comb_assmDRAFT_10000300_pt1 | contig 41901 bp, 37 predicted proteins | sample NewIslPassag4_SG_FD_11279 | JGI IMG/M metagenome (IMG submission 11279)
CATACGGCTTCGCGCTGGTCGCAAGGTAATTGCCGCAAGCAAAGCGTTCGATGAGAGTAGGAAAAAAGGGATGTCAGCACGTAAGATGCAAAGTGAACACACGGAAGGCTGAACGCGCTGGAACACCAGCAGGTCAGCGCCTTCGATTTTCTTCGACAATGTTCGACAGAGATCAACACATTCAAAGATCTCTTCGCAAGAAGCTAAATCAGTCAAGCCGAGACGCCGATAACATAGACGAATGGACGTCCACTCATCCCGTCTTGCCGTAACATCCACGCGCATTTCGGAACCTGTGATGGAGCTTTCGCCTAAAGCCTGTAATGGAGCGCTTCGAAACGTGTCGACACAGGCCGCCGCTCCCGGCGACCGCCGACGCGAAGCGATGCGTCTTCTGGGGGTTTGACTGCATGGACGGCGAACGCGCGCTCCGGCGCCTGAGGGCCTTTCGCCCAAGGGATCTGGCCCACATCACATCCGGGGAGTTCTACCAAACGGTCATCCAATGTTTCGCCGATTTTTGCCAGGTCCGCCAAGGGGCCTTTTATGTTGTCAGCGCACGCGGCGGACGCCTCGAGCTGCGGGCCTCGATCAACCTGCCAGACCGCTGGCTCGTCTACTGCCGTGAGGCTCCGATCAGTTCGGGGCCGGGAAGCGGCAGCTGCGGCCGAGCGGCCGCCGAACGAAGGGTCGTCGTGTCGGAGGACCTTTCCGAAAAGGCATGGGACGGGCTGCGCCATCACGCCCGGAGCGCAGGGATCGGCTCGTCATGGGCGGTGCCGCTCTTTGACAGCGAGGACGAAGTGATCGCCGTCTTTTGCGCCTTTGACGCCGCCCCCGGCGCTCCTTCTGAGCGCCAGCTCGCCCACGCGAAGCGCATCGCTAGGGAAGCGGCTGACGTCATCGAGATGGCGACGCTGTACTACGGGCAAGAAGGCCTCCTCAAATTGCATCGCAGAACGCAGGAGCTCGCGCACAAGCTGGTCGTGCACTCGTCGCCCGAGTCGGTCTTTGACGCCATCGCCGGTGCCGTCAAGGAGCTCCTCTCAGCCGATCTCGTCTGGGCGAACTACGTCACGCACGACGGCAAAGTGCACTTTTTCCAATCCGAAGAGTTTTTTGACATCCCAACACTCTTGCTCCCTGATTCTCCCTGCCGCATCGCTTACATGAGCAACCAAGTGGTGGAACTGCACCGGAGCTCCTCTTCGCTCCTCGAACGGATGGGGCTTGGATCGGTCCTATGCCAGCCTATGGTCCTTGACGAGGGGAAGGCGGTGATCAGCGCCGGGTGGCGGCATGAGCGCCACACCATCGAGCGGGAGCGGATCTCCATCGACCTGTACACCAAGTTCGGCGCCGTCGCGCTGCAAAACGCGATGCGCTATGAAGCTTTGCGCTCGTCGTACTACGCCATGATGCGCGGCTATCTCACCGCCCTCGAAGCTCGGGACTTCGAGACCATCGCGCATTCGCGTCGGGTCGTCACCTACAGCATGCTGCTCGCGGAGCACTTGGGATTCCAAGACCCCGAGATGAAGCAGATCGCTTTGGGCGCCGCGCTCCACGACGTGGGAAAGATCGGCATCCCCGATCGGATTCTCCACAAGCCGGATAAGCTCACTCCGGAGGAGTTTGAGATCGTTCGCTCGCATCCGCTCATCGGCTTCCGGATGCTCGAGAGCGCTTTCGCACAGTTTCCGGTCGCTCTTGACCTGGTCCTGCACCACCACGAGCGCTACGACGGGAAGGGTTATCCTGACGGCATCGCCGGGACAGAGATCTCTCTCGAAGCCCGGATCTTGGCCGTGGCCGACGCCTTCGACGTGATGACCACCGATCGCCCGTACAAAAAAGGAAAGCCGGTCGCCGACGCCCTGCAGGAAGTCGCCGCTCTCTCCGGCTCCCAGTTTTGTCCCCAAGTCTGCCGGGCGCTGCTTTCCCTCGACGTCGGCCTGCTGGAGGCAGTCCAGCGCGGTGAGGTCGATTGCTCTCCCTTCCCCACCCTCTTTGACCCGCAGCCCGTCCCGCCGCGGACGCACCAGCTCTAGACCGCTCTCGACCATTGCGAAGCGTCAAGCAAGCGCATCGCTATAGGGCGCCCAGGATGAGTACAAACAAAATCGCCGGCGCCTCGGTCGCCGGCGATGTGGACTTTTCTTGCATCAGACGACTTGCTGCAGCAGTACTCCCTCGCTCGCCTCAAAACCCGGGCGGCCCGGGCTCTCGCAGCGGGCGAGCTCGTCCCGGATCCGGTGGCGTGTCCGGTACGGCCCCTCGGCTTGCACGTGTTGCATCGCCTCGCGAGTGCGAGTGTTGATCAAAATCGGAGCGAGGAGGTTAGCCGTCATCTCCTCCGGGTTGCGAGGCACTGTGACCACGACGTACACCGCTACATCCCCGGCGCTTCCTGCCCCGATCTTTTTCAAGTCCTCCTCGCGCACCTGGACCCGGTAGTCAGGACGGAACCACAGCGGCTCCGTCACGATGAAGGTCAAATCGGGATCGTCCAGCGACTGCAGAAACCGAAACGGGCTCGAGCCATCCGTGGCGATCAGCGTGAACCTGCGACAATCCTCGAAACCGGGGATCCCATGGCGAAAGTAGACGACCTCATCTTCCGCCACGTCGATCACGCCAAAGCGAGTGCTCTCAAACTTCATCGCGAAGCTCCTTTCTCGCCCGTACCCTCGAGCACTGCGATGTACCGCGCGGCGCTTGCGGTATCCTGTCTTCTGTGCGAATCACCCGATGGCCGAATAACGGTTGCCGACGACGTCGATGTGGATGAATGCTCTGGCTGCAAGATAGCTCTTCACCACTCCCCGCCGGTAAGAGACCTCCACCGGCCTGGCGGTAAAGCTCACGGAAAGCCTACCCGGGTGGTAGTCGATCTCGACTCCCCCATGAGCACTGACGCGCACTCTGCTCTTCGGGACCACGTCCACATTGATCTCACGACCGTCTTGCGGCCAGGCTTTTTGAGCCGTAAGAGCGGCCACGTCCGCGCCCAGGTGGACATCCGCGAGTTCGTCCCCTTCCCGGGCATACTCGCCGATGCCCTTTTGCGCCGCCAGCATCCCCTTGGCCGCGAGCTCCCGGGAGATAAGAAGCCACGGCTTAAGGCCGATCTCCGCCATGGGATCCCTCAGGTCCAGCTCGACCCGGGGCTGTTCGATCTCGATCTCCAGCTGCCCCGGCGTCTGCTCAAGCCGCACGTTCTGCAAGGCGTATTTGATCTCGAGTTCGGGTGGTTGAAACGAAAGCCCTATCTGTGCCGGCCGCCAGTCGATGGCAAGGCGCCACATACCGCTTCTACCTCAGAAAGTCGAGCAAAGTGGGCTGGACGATCCGGGCGCCTGCACCAAGCGCCGCCCGGTAGACCGTCTCCTCCATTTTGAGCCGCATGATCACTTCGGCGATGTCGATCCCTTCGATCTCCGCCGAGAGCTTCTCGAGGTTCACCTGGTTGGCCGTGAGCCGGTCGCGGATGAGTTCCAGGCGGTTGTTGCGGGCACCGGCCTCCGCCCGCCAGCGCAGCAGGTTATCAATGGCCTCGTCGACCGCCTCGATGTCTACCGTCGATAGGCTCTTGGTATCGCCGGAGTCCATATGCTCCCTCGCGGCGATGAGCGCCTCAAAGGCCTTCTCAAACACTTCGTCGCCGAAGAGGTTGTACCGCAGCGTAATGCCCGCCTCGATTTCAAGCTCAAGACCGAAAAAGCCGTCCGCCGGCTGGTAGCTCGTACCGTGGTAAGTCACGTCAACGATGGGCGAAGCAGGATCCGACGGGTCTTCGAGCACGATCTCGAAAGGCCGCGTCAGCGTGTTTTCGCCGGCGAAGAGGTAGCGCTGGCCGTGCTTGGAGTTGGCCACGTTCACCAGGTCGTGGATCAGCTGGTTCATTTCCATCGCGATGGCTTGTCGCGACTCGTCGGGCAGCGTACCGTTGGCCGCATACAGGATAAGCTCTCTCGCCCGCTGCACGACTTGCGTCACCTGATCCAGCGCGGCGTCGGTCGCCTCAAGCCACGAGATGGCGTCGTCGACGTTCTTCACGTACTGCTCCGTCGCTTGCACCGTGGTCCTAAGCCGCATGGCAGCCTCGGTGCCCGCGGGGTCGTCGGAGGGCACGGAGATCCGCTTTCCGGTCGAAAGCTGCTGGTTCCACCGGTCGAGCCGCCGCATGCTGGCCCAAAGGTTTTCCAGCATCCGCTGGGACATCATCTGGTTGGTGACTCGCAAGGCCATCGGCTTCACCTCGTCCCTCTGTCGCCCGTATGGCTCTGGCGCCCTTTTCGCACGCCCAAACTCGCCCGATTCTCCTTAACCTCGATCCCGGGCCGCCACTACCTTCCGACCAAACCCATGCGGTTGATGATGGTCTCGATCGCCTCGTCCACCGTCGTCACGAGCCTAGCCGCTGCGGCGTAAGCGTGCTGGAACTGGATGAGGTTCGTCATCTCCTCGTCGATCGAGACTCCCGAGACGCTGGCTCGCAGCCGCTCCAAGTGACCGAGCATCACTTCCTGGTGCTCCACCATCGACGTGGCCATGCTGGACTGCACGCCGAGCCCTGCCACCACGGCGCCCAGGAACTCCCCGAAGGTCGCGCCGTTCAGAGCGTTGATCGCCTTCTGATGCACTTGCGCCATCCGCAAGGCGTTCGACCCGTCGCCTTCGGTGCCGCTGGCCGAGGCCGCGATGTGGCGCGCATCAAGAAGGATCTCTTCAGCCAGCGAGAAGTTGGCGGCAGCGTCTTTCCAGTACGAGGGGTCCACGTCGCCGTCGTTAAAAAACTTCCGTCCCGGCGGCTGCGGGTACGGCGGGCCCGCGGAGGGGTCAAAGGTGTCCAGCAGGCCGTACCCCTGCTCGTGCACGTCGTTAATCTCTTTGACCAACGCCCGGACGAACTCGTTGAGCTGGTCCATGTAGTAGGGGATTAGCTCGTCCCGCGCCTCAATCAAAGCCCGCATCTCGCCGGACGTAAAGGTGACGCCAAGGTCCGTGCCCGACCATGTCAGCACCGCATAGCCGGTGTCGGCGGCGTTTCGCACCTCGATGGCGCGAGCATTCACCCCTTCGACAAGCGCAACCCCCCCGATGGTGACGGCGACCATGCCGCCCTCGCGCTCGATCACCTGCACGTCGGCGAGCTGCGAGAGCTCTTCGATCAGGAGATCACGCTGATCGTACAAGTCGTTAGGGGTGTCTCCGGCCACGAGGACCTTGCGGATCTCGGCGTTGAGCGAGGCGATCTGCCGCGCCAAGGCGTTGATGCGCTCCGCGCCGGCTCGGATCTGCAGGTCGATGTTGTGGCGCATGGGGGCAAACTGCGCGTAGGTGTTGCGCACCGTCTCAGTGAGGATGAGCGCCCGCTCACGCACCACTGAGCGAGCAGCCGCACTCTCCGGATTTTTGCTCAGGTCCTGGAGCGACTGCCAGAACTGGTCGAGCGCGCTCCTGATGCCCACATCCGTCGGTTCAAGGAAGCTCAGCTCCAGCTCCTGCAGGACCTGCTGCCGCTTTTCCCAATAGCCCAGAGAATGCAGCTCGGTGTTGATCTGCTGCTGGATGAAGGCGTCGTGCATGCGGGCGATCTGCTGCACGTAGACGCCCGTCCCCACCTGCCCCGTCGTCCCGGGGCGGTTAAACGCAGGCGCCGCGTAGGGGCTCGTCGTGGCAAGCCTTGCCACCTGCCGGGAGTAGCCGGGAGTGTTGGCGTTCGCGATGTTGTGGGCGGTGACATCGATCCCGAGCCGCTGCGCTTGAAGAGCTCGCCGGCCGATCTCGATGCCAAAAAACGTCGTCCGCATCGATCACACCCTCCAGTCCACGAGCGCTCGAGGTTGGGCCTCCGCACGCCTGCGGTCAGGGCTGTAGAGCCCGTGCGACCCGGACTCTCCCGCGAGGGCGTCAAGGAGCGTTTGCACATGAGCCAGCGAGTAATAGAGGAGATCCGCATTTTGCCGGTTCACCCGCAGGAGCTTCTCCAAGGCGTCGGCCAGGGCATCGGCCGTCCTTTGCACCGGTTCGGCCTGCTCCGATGAATAGCGTGCGAGCACCTCGCTCAACTTCACGCCTCCTGGACCTTCCGGAGAGTGCCCTTCGGCCTCGGCCCACCGGGACACCCACGCCGCTCGCCGCTCCTCCAGCGCCTGGATCTCTTGGACGAGCCTGCTCTCGGCCGCCGTCGCCTCCTGGATCCTGGCCGCGTTTTGGTCCAGGATCGCTTCCGTCTTACTGCGAGCGACCGCGAGCANTTCAACCACCCGCTCCAGTTGCTCGCCGAGAAGCGCCTGTAGCTCACGAATGTCGCAGGCAGCGCTCTCCACCGCTTGCCCACCGCCGGGATACGGCACCGGCACCACCCTCTTGCTCGTGGGATGTCGGGCTTGGATCGCGGATGCCTGGAAGGCTTTCGACTGTCAAGAGGTCACGACAGCCTGCCCTCGCGCAAGATCGCCTCGGCGATCTCCTCGGCAGGGACGCGATAAGTCCCTTCGGCGATCGCCTTTTTCAGAGCGTCCACCTTCTCCCTGCGGACGGCCGGGGCTTCGGCGAACCTCTGCTTAAAAGCGGCGAAGAGCCTGGCCTCGCCCGATAACTTGACGCTGTCTTGAGGCTCGGGCTTGTCCATCGCCTGCGAGGGCTTCACTTTCAGAGCCGGATCGTTCTCCGCTCGAAAGATCCGCGATAGCCTTTGGATGTTGGGGTTGTTGAAGACGTTCATTTGGTCACCTCTCGTCTTCCCCTGGTATCATTGTCGGCTGATCGCGCCGGGCACTTTATGCGTTTTTCGGCCCGGACCGGCCACGTTGACCTGCGCGAAATATCTGCGACGCCCCGGCCGCAAACGTTCGGGAGGGGAGACTTCTTGCGAAAAGGCGCGATAAATCCAACGCAAGAGACTAGGGTGAACCAGATATCCCAGAGCGACGACGGCCGGCCGTGCCGGCCCGGCTCACTCCCAGCGTCTCCACTTGTCCCGAATCACCTTGCCGCGCCCTCGATAGCGTCCGATTTCGGGGGGCTCGGGCTCGGGCGCAGGTTCGTTCACCTGGGGCCGGGGTGCCGGGCGCCCGATCTCGCCGACGCACTTGGCGCAGAGCCATCCCGACTGGATGGGGGCGCCGCACACTTCACATCTCAGCCACTCGACCCGCTGCGCGAGGACGAGCCGTCCCTCCCGGAGATACTCCTGAATCCGCTTCACCGAGACGCCCGTCGCTTCGCTTACGGCGACGATGTCGGCGGTCGGGTTGTCCCGAAGGTATGCCTTGACGGCGGCGAACTCCTCCCGGTCTTTCTTGTCGCATTCCGGGCACATCTGTTTTCCCATCATCGGGCGAAAGATCCTACCGCATCGAATACAGTTGCTGATCTGCAAGGCGACGACCTCCCCGCGCACACGACTTACTTCGTCACCGGCCCATGACTCGTTGTTTATGCACCGCAAGCGAATCCTTCACCCAAAAATCTTGCTCCAGGGAACCCGCGGCTGCAAAAATGCCCATTGCGCGCCGGGCGCCGGCGCGCTTTAAAGACAGGGCAACGCTGGAAGCGGTCGCCCCGGTCGTATAGACGTCGTCGACGATCAGGACCTCCCGGCCTCTCACCGCCTCCGGCGCCACGGTCTCAAAGGCACGGACCGTGTTCCGCCGGCGCTCGGCAAAGCCCAGGCTGCTTTGCGGCACGGTCTCCCGCACCCGGGCGACCGCCTCGACGACCGGAAGGTCCAGCGCCTCCCCGACGGCTATGGCAAGCTCGGTCGCCTGGTTGAACCCCCTCTCCCTAAGGCGCTTTGGATGCAGTGGCACGGGCACGATCAGCTCCACCCCCGCAAAGCGGGGCTCAAGGGAGACCACCCAGGCCATCAGCTCGCCAAGGCCTCGTGCGACCATCAGGTCCCCTCGGTACTTGAGGTTGTGGATGACCGACCGCATGTAGCCTTCGTACGCGCCATAAGCCCGCCCAACGTCCAGCGCGGACGGAACCGTGCGGCACTGATGGCAAAGGGAGGCCGGCGCCACCCGCCGGAACAGACGCGTTTCGACTGCGAAAGACTCCGCTGCCGCTTCCTCCGACGGCAAGCTGAATGCGGACGCGCAAAACCGACCCGTCCCCAGGGCTCTTCCGCAACGCGCGCAGCGGCGATCGCCGATCCGCCCTAGCCTTTCGAGGCAGGCGGCGCAGACACGCACTTCTGAGCTGATCGAAAGCGGAGCGCGGCAGAGAGTGCACGGGTCAAGCGGCGGAAAGATCAGATCGATGACAGTCGCCCCGAGAGCGCCCAAACCGGAAGCCAGCGTGGGAAAAAGCAAGCGGGCACGATCGATCATGAGGCAAGACCTCCCCTCGCGGTCTCCCTCATGGGCGGCTGGCGGTCACTCGTCCGTCACCGGCACGATCACTTGCTCACGGTAGCCCTCTTCGCCGAAGTAGAGCCAGGAGCGCATACCGGCCGCTCTGCCCTGGCGCACGGCGACGATGACATAGGCGAATCCCGGAAAGGCGGCCGCAGCGTCAAAGCGCGAGGGGCGCGGCGCATGATCAGGGTGAGAATGGTAGGCGCCGATGACCTCTAGCCCCTGCTCTCGTGCACGCCGATCCGCCTCGAGGTAGTCCTTGGGATCCACCTCAAAGCGGTCGTCGGCTTCTCCTTGGCGGAGGTTGCGGCAGGGGTGGACCCAGGCGACGCGATACGACTCCCCCTCGATCTTTCCGACCAGCAGTCCACAACATTCGCCGGGATACGACTTTTCTCCTTCGCGCCGGATGATCTCCATCGACCTCTCCGAAAGATAGAGCGCCATAAAAACCTCCCGGAAAGAACCTCCCGCCGCGATCGACCTCTTCAGCGGGCGTCAAACAGGCCGGTGCTCAGATATCGCCCACCGCCGTCGGGAAAGACCGTCACGATCACTCCCTCGTCGATCGACTCCGCAAGACGCAGCGCCGCCACCATAGCGGCTCCCGAGGACGCGCCGACCAGAAGCCCATTTTTCGCCATGGCTTGCACCTCGGCGTAGGCCTCCTCGGTGGAAACGTTGACGATTCCATCCAGCCACGAGCTGTCGTAGATCCCCGGCACATGGGCCGAAGCCATGTGTTTCAGCCCTTCCAGGCCGTGGAGGGGATTGTCGGGCTCGACGGCGTACACCTTGATCTCTTTCCGCCGATCCTTGAGGTAGCGGCCGGTGCCCATCAAGGTGCCGCTGGTGCCGATGCCGGCCAGGAAGTGGGTCACCCGCCCGCCCGTCTGCCGCCAGATCTCAGGGCCCGTGGTCTCGTAGTGCGCCCGGGGATTGTTGGGGTTGTTGTACTGGTCGGGGAGGTAGTACCTTTCGGGGTTCTTTTCATACATCTCCTGCGCGACGATCCGGGCCCCTTCGGAGCCTTCCAGCGGATCCGTGAAATGGATGACGGTCCCGTACGCCTGGATCAGGCGCTTGCGCTCAAGGCTTGCGTTCTCCGGCAGGCACAACTCGACTGGAAAACCGAGGGCCGCGCCGATCATGGCGTAGGCGATCCCCGTGTTTCCTGAGGTCGAGTCGAGCAGTACCTTGCCCGGAGAAAGCTCACCGGACAGCAGCGCCGCTTTCACCATCCAGAGGGCCGGGCGATCTTTGACGGAGCCGCCCGGGTTAAACCCTTCAAGCTTGGCGTAGATCTCGACTCCCGGCTTCACCCGGTCTTTGGCGACCCGGACGAGCGGTGTGTTGCCGATATAGCGGAGGAGCGGCGCCTGCTCGAGCAGCTCCTGCCAGCGCTCCTCGTCCCGGTGCGCGGCAATTGGGTCTCGAGAGCGGTCACGAAGCGGCATCGAAGATGGCTCACGCACGTTGTGGTTCAAGGATGGCACATCCTTCTTTCGCAAGGGGGGGGAGACGCTCTCCGCCGTCACGCTAGCGGCGGACGTCCGGCCCGCCTTTCGCCTCGAGCAGGCGGTCGACCAATGCCCGCTCGGGTATCCCTTCCACGTCTCCCGGAACCGTCGTCGCCAGGGCGCCGCACACGGTTCCCAGCCGCACGGCCTCGTACACACGTTTACCCTCGAGCCTTCCCGCGATAAAACCGGCCGCGAATGCATCCCCCGCGCCCACGGGGTCAACGACTCGTTCGACGGGAAACCCCGGGACTTCGTACGCCTGGTCACCCTCGACGACCAGCGCTCCCTTGGCTCCGGTTTTGACGATCACAAGCTGTGGTCCTAACTGCTGGAGCTTCCGCGCCGCCGCAAGCGGGTCCGCCTCGCCGGTCAGAAACTCCGCCTCGTCGGCGCCGGGCAGGAGCACATCCGCTCGGCGGGCAAACTCAAGGAGCGTCGCCCGCGCTTTCTCCGGCGGCCACAGTTTAAGTCGCAGATTCGGATCAAAGACAAACAGAATCCCCGCTTCTTTCGCAATCTCCACGGCGCGCCAGAGGGTCTTTTCGCAACTTTCGCTGAGCGCAGGCGTGATACCGCTTCCCACCAGCACCTTCGCGGAGCGGATGTACTCAGGATCGAGATCATCCGGCAAGAGGCGGCTTGCCGCCGACCCTTTGCGGTAATAGTAAACTTGTCCCAGGCCAAAGGGCCTGCGTTCCTTGAAATAGATGCCCGTCGGCGCCTCGGGATCCACTTTCACCTGAGAGACGTCGACACCTTCGGCGCGGATCGAGCTTACGACAAAGCGGCCGAACTCGTCGTCGCCGACGCGGCTAATCCATCCGGCCGAATGCCCGAGGCGGACGAGGCAGATGCAGACGTTGGACTCGGCGCCGCCGATGCGCTTTTCAAAATGTTGAATGTAGCGCAGCGGTCCATCGCCTACTGGCGAAAAGAGGACCATCGTCTCCCCGATGGCAACGACTTCAGGCATCGTGGCGCCCCCCTGATCCGCCGCATATCAGGGCTACGTCTTGGGACAGGAACAGAATACCATACGCCCATCGGAGTGACAACGGTGGGGACTCGCAGGGTGGGAGAACGGAGTCAGTCCTTCGCCTTGGGCTCGGCGGGCTCGTGGTCCGAGCGCCCTTGGGGCGGGACCAACCCCTTGAGCTCCTCCACGTCAATGGGCCCGCTGAGGGCGGCCCGCCGGTTCTCCTCGAGGATCTCCTTGTACACTTCCTCCCGGTGGACCGGGATGGAGCGCGGGGCGTCGATGCCGATCTTCACCTGGTCGCCCCGGACCTCGACGACGGTCACCCGGATCTCGTCGCCGATCATGATGCTCTCATCGCGCTTTCGCGTCAACACCAGCATGCCGGTGTCCCTCCTTGGACGGGGCGAGTGCGGCGTCGCCGCGCCCGGTAGACGGCGGCCAACCGCCGTACGAAGTGGACCGACGAGGGCGCGCCCCTTCCCCTGGCCCAGAGGTAAGACGGTCGCGCCCGTTCCTCCCATAGTCTTTTGCGCAAAGCGCGGTGTTTCCTCTCACATATTCTGGATTGAAGGCCCCGCCGGCTACGCCCCAAGCCGGGCAGTTCCCTCGCCCAGGAGCTCGGCGACGTCGACGGGCAGCCCCGTCGCGATCGAGCGGTTTGCGGCCACGCCGATCAGGATCGACATCGCGCCCGCGCGGCTTCCGGCCAGGTGGCCCAAGGGATCCGGCACGTTGCCGCGGAAGAGCATGTCGCGAAGCCGCACGTCGCCACCGCCGTGCCCCGAGGCGTCGTGCCGCACCTTCACCGTCTTTACGCCTCCGTAGAGCGGATAGATGCGAATTTCGTCCTCATCCCGGACGGCGAGGTCGCCGTCGGCCGCCCGCCAAGGGTCGATCCGGCGGCCCACCTTGCTCCGCTCGGACAGAACCGGCCGCTCTTCTACGAAGTATCGCTCGGCCAGCCCAGCCTCCAGCCTGCCCTTGCTGCCGTTGAAGGCGATCCGCCACCCCTCGAAGGGCATGAACGAGTGCAGACTGTAATGAAGCTGCGCTCCACCGCTGTAGGTTACGATCGCTCCCATGGTGTCCTCGATGTCGATCTCGGGGCTGAAGACACAGCCGTCGCGGCGGTAGCCGTCGACGGCCTCGGCGTCGAGGTAGAGGGATTTTCCGTCGCGGCTTTGCGTCAGGTCGACGTAAAACTCGCACGTGGCCGCGTATTCGCATCCAAGGCAGCGCTCGCCTCGGTTGGTTCGCGTCGGACCGTAGAAGTTGCGCCGTCCCGACGCATACACCCGGACGGGCTCCTGGTCGAGCCACCAGTTGACCAAGTCAAAGTGGTGCGTCGCCTTGTGGACCAAAAGGCCGCCGGAGTTCTCCTTTTGCCGGTGCCAACGCCGGTAGTAGTCGGCGCCGTGGATCGTGTCGAGAAACCAGGAGAAGTCGACCGAGTGCACCCGGCCGATGACGCCCTCTTTCAGCAGCTCCTTGATGCGCGTCATGTACGGGGCGAACCGGTAGTTAAAGGTGACCCACACGGTGCCGGGACTCTTGGCCTCGGCCTGTAGGATCGCCCGGCACTTCTCCTCGTCGACCGTCATGGGTTTTTCCGTGATGGCGTCCTTGCCCGCCTCCAGCGACTTGATGATGAACTGGTGGTGCGTCGAATCCTTGGACGCCACGATGACCGCGTCGCACTCCACCGACGCCAGCATCGCGTCGAAGTCCGTGAAGGTGGGCACGTCGATGCCCGCCCGCTCCTTGGCCACCTCGAGGCGCCGCCAGTTGACGTCGCAAAGGCCGGTCACCTCGGCGACGTCGGCGTACTGTTTGACGAGGGGGAGCAGGAACATCCCGATGCCGCGGCTTCCAAGACCGACGATACAATACCTTTTCTTCACCCGCTTGGACCTCCCATCATGAAACGTGCAGGCTACGCCACCGGAGTGCCCTCCGGCGAAGATCTCGTCGTCTGCTATGGACCACCGCATCTTCCAATCGCCCCCAGCCGCCCACCTTTCGGAGACTTGGGACGAACCGGGGGCTCACCGCCGGCGTGGACTTGCCGGAAATCTTCGAATCCGCTCGAGTCTTACTGCTGCTCACCCTACGGCAAAAGTGGCGTTCTTCCTCTCGGAGGCCGGGTTAAGTCGCTCGCAAGGGCGCGGTTGGTCTTGCGCTCCTTTTGCCCCACTCCTCCCGCCCCCGGCTTTGGCACCGCCTCACCGATGGCCTTCCCGTCCGATCATCGTGTTCAAGCGGCGGCTCGCGTCGTTGAAATGGCGGATGATGCCCAACGCCTCTCGCATCGCGGGCGTGACCGATCGCGCCAAGTAGACGACCCGGCCCACCGGATCGTCCGGGCTCCTGCCCACCCTCCCCGCCATCTGCACCAGCGCCCTCGCATCGTAGACCTGCTCCCAATCGGCGGCAAAGACGATCACGTCAAGGCGCGGCAGCGTGATCCCGCGCTCGAGGATGCTCGTGGTGATGAGAAGGTCCAATCGTCCGCCGGCCAAAGCCGCCACCTTCCCCGTGCGGTCGGGGTCACCCGCGTGCACACAGGCAAGGCGCCAGCGCTTCGCCTCCCGGCCCCCGTGGACCTGGGCAGCTGCCGTATTGAACCGACGGCCTGCCCTGCCCGCGCGAAAGCCCTCCTCGTAGGCGCCGGTGCTGAGGAGCAGTTCAGCGAGAATTCCGGTCAGCCGGACCGCCGGTACAAAGAGGAGCATCCTCCGTTCACGGCTTACACTCTCGCGTATGAGCCGGTCGAGCACCGCAAGCCAAGCGAGCTGCCGTTTCGCCCGGAGTTCGCCATCGAGGCGCTCCACTCGGAGGTCTCGAACCTCCACAATCTCCGGCACGGGCAGCGGGTGACCGTGCGGACGCCCCGGCAGGGTCAGGCAGCGGACGTCCCCCCTCCCGATCCGAGCGAGCAGTCGCTCGGGCGGCGTGGCGGTCATCATCACGATGCGACCCCCCGGGCGCTTGGCCCGCTCCAGCGCCGCAAGAAGCCATACTTCCCGGTCAAGCGGGTATGCGTCGACTTCGTCGACGATGATGAGATCGAACCGCCGGCAAAACCGCACCGCTTGGTGGACCGTCGAGACGATCAAAGGGGCGTCATCATAGGTACGGCCCGTCCCACCCCGCAAAGCAATGGTTTCGATGCCCGGCAACGCCTGCTTGAGCCGCTGGGCCAATTGGTCGACGACGTCACGGCGGGGCAGTGCGAAGAGCACTCGCCCTCCCCGCCGCACGGTCTGGCAGATGACCTCGAGCGTCACCTCCGTCTTGCCGGAGCCGCAGGCCGCCCAGATCAGGGCGTCCCCGGTAGAGCAGGCAAGCTCTCTTGCCACTTGCTCTTGAAACGGGCTGAGCGAGAAGGGAAGGCTCACGCGGACCGCTTCGAGCCTTGCGTCCGGCTTCTCCTCTTTTTCCAGCGGCTTTTCGTAGAGCACGCGGCAGGCACTGGAGATACCGAGCGGCCGGCAGTCGTCGCACTGCGGGCAAGCGTCGTAGCGGCAGCGGTGGCACGGATACCACCCGACCTTAGGAGAAAGGCACCGACGGCACCGCCACTCAAGGCTCCCGCCGGCCGAAGCGGCAAGACCGACGCCCGCAAGCCGCTCAATCCTTCCCTGATGCACCAGGGGATCGAGGACGAGCTCGAGGTCGCCCAAAAAGCTTGCACCCCGATCGCTCAAAGCCTCGGCCACTTCGTGGGAGAAGAGCCTGCGCCCGGCGAGGATGCGCTCCGCGAGCTCGGCCACTTCCTCCGGCGCCGCAACCAGCGGCGAAGTCAGCCAATGCTCGTAAGCGCCGTCATCGCCCAGGGAAAATCCGCGTTTTGACAGAGATGCCCGATGAGATGCCGGCGCGCGGCCCGATGCGGCGAGGGCGTCGAACGCTGGGTTCAATGCAGGACGATCGCAGAGAGTGGGATTGCCACAGGCGGGCGCCGCGGGAAAGTCGGAGTCGACGTCGGGCTGGCCGGCGCCAGAGACGGAATAAGGCCCAGCCGGAGTCGGCGCAGCGAAAGAGCGCGGGACATCCACCCACGGGAAGTACTTTCCCGCAAAGCGCTGGACCGCCTCCTTTACGAGCCGAGGCGTTGCGCGCCGCTCGCGCCTCATCCAAGATCCAAAGAGCTGCCGGACAGCGGCGCCTTTTGGCCACCCGGAAGCCCCGCTCGGCCCAATGTTCTCCGTCCCCGGCCGAAACAGGGCTTCGAGATGCGCCCGCAGCGCCTCGGCGTACGCGAGCGGCAGCGGTCCGGCCACCGGCCACGGCCCCTCCGTCGTATGTTCTGCCGCGCCCGTGGTGGACGGCCGTACGCCCTCCGGATGGACGTAAAACTCAGCGCCCCTGCCGCCCGGCACAGCCTCGCCCCCAGGAACGGGAAACATCCAGACGACGAAGCGAGCCGCGCCGCTCATGGCCGGGGCCTTTCACCTCACCCAATCGGCAAGCGATCCCGGGTGAAACTCAGCCACGTTGTGATCCTCATCGTAGACGATCCGGACGAAGTGGGGATCGGCAGCCTCGTCGAGGATCAAGGGCATGATGTGCCGGTCGACCTCGGGCAGCCGCCAGGAGTCAAGCTCATCCAGGGGAAGCCATCGGAGTTCGCCTTCGCCGCCCGCCGTCAGGTCGCCGGTGTACGCGTGCGCCCGAAAGATGAAAAGCAGCCAGTTGTAGTTGACGTCGCCGGTCTCGGAGCAGATGGCCTTGAGCTTGGGCTCTGAGATGACAAGGCCCGTCTCCTCCCGCATCTCCCGCTCGATCGCCTCCCTCGGCGTCTCGCCGGGCTTCACCTTGCCGCCCGGCGCCGTCCAGTAATCGGCAAAGGGCTCTTTCTTGCGCCGCAGCATGAGCAAGCGGCCCGAATCGACAAGGTAGCAGAGGGTGCTCGGCAGCTGATCCGGCCGGTCGACCAAGCGGCTTGGGTCGATCGGGTAGCCAAGATCCCGCAAATAGCGGCGGATCGCCGGCGCGTCGACAGCGCTTACCATTGCATTCAGCTCCGCTCCACCAGGATCGTCTCCTGGCGCAGTTTGATGATCCGGTCGGCCGGATACACGCCGCGCAGCACGGCGTTGGGATAGACCATCGAACGGGGGCCAACCAGCGTGCCCGGACTCAACACGCTGTTGCACCCGGTCTTGACGTCGTCGCCCAAGACAGCCCCAAACTTTCGCATCCCCGTGGGGATCCGCTCCGCTCCGCACGAGACCACCACTTCGGAGCCGTCGTTTTTGAAGTTGGAAAGGCGCGTCCCCGCGCCAAGGTTCACCCTCCGGCCGATGACCGAGTCACCTGCGTAGTTGAAGTGCGGCGCCTGAGCGCCATCCAGCATGATCACCCGTTTGAGCTCGGTCGCATGGCCGATGACGCAATTGCGGCCGACGACGCAGTGCCCCCGCAAGTACGCTCCGTGGCGCACGACCGTGCCTTCTCCGAGAATGACCGGTCCCTGGATGTACGCCCCCGGCTCTACCACGACACCCGGGGCGATCCACACGTCTCCTTCAATCCATGCGCCCGCGTGGACCCTGCCATGGACTCCCGCCTTGAGGTGACGCTCGAAATATTCGTCGAGGCGCAGGAGCGCCTCCCAAGCGTACGTGATTCCTTCGAAAAGCTCTCGATGAGCGAAATCGTCCAGTTGAAAGAACGCTTCCGGCCCAAGCCGCACGCCAAACGCCTCCGTGGGAAAGATTGGGACAGCGCCGATCCTATTGTATCACAGAAGACGCCCAGCGACCGTGGCGGCGGTCACTGGGCGTTCTCTAACCTGCGAGTTTTTCGCCTGAGGACACAGACGCCCGGAGGCCCTTTTCACAACTCGAGCCCGGCCAACGCGGCGTACCGCTCCTTAAACGCCGGATAGAGGGAGCGGTAAAAGGCGTACGCCTCTTCATAGCGGGTACGGGCTGCCCCCGGCGACGTCCGCTCCTTGGTCCGCACCGTCGTATCGGCCGCCTCGGCCACCGAACCGAAACGTCCTGCGCCGACCATGGCCAGCAGCGCGGCACCGAAGGCAGGCCCCTCGTCGATCTCCAGCGTCAGGACGTCGGCGCCGAAGACGTCCGCCTGGATCTGCCGCCAGAAGGGGCTCTTGGCGCCGCCGCCGATGGCCCGGATCTCGGTCACCTCGCGCCCGAGCTCTCGCATGATCTCCACCGAATCCCGCAGCGAAAAGGTGACGCCTTCGAAGACGGAGCGGACCATGTCGGCCCGCGTGTGGGCCCCGGACAGGCCAAAGAAGACCGCCCGGGCGTTGGCGTCGGCGTGCGGCGTCCGCTCGCCGTTGAGATAGGGCAAAAAGAAGAGGCCGCGGCTCGCTGGCGGGCTCTTTTGCGCCTCCGCCGCGAGCAGGTCATAGGCGTCGGGACCGCCGGCCGCCTCGACCGCCCGCTCCGCCTGGCCCAGTTGATCGCGAAACCACCTGAGCGCCAGGCCAGCCGACAGCGTGACGCCCATCAGATACCACTGGTTCTCCGTCGAATGGTTGAACGTGTGCACCCGGCCTTGGGGATCCTTGGCCAGGCTGTCCGCGGGCGTAAGGACGACGCCGGACGAGCCGATGCTGGAAAGAAACACCCCTTCGCGCACGATCCCTGCGCCGACGGCGCCGCAGGTGTTGTCGGCGCCGCCCGCGACCACCGGTGTTCCCGGCTTGAGCCCGGTCTCGGCGGCCCCAACAGAGCTCACCCTTCCCGCCACCTGGTACGACTTCAACACCGGGGGCAAGAGCGCTCCGTCGATCCCCAAGGCCTCGAGGACCGGGGCCGACCACTCGCCTTTGGCCACGTCGAAAAGGAGCGTCCCCGCGGCGTCCGACACCTCCGTAGCCAGCTCGCCCGTGAGCCGGTAGCGAACGTAGTCCTTGGGCAGCAGGATGCACCGGGTGCGCTCGTACGCCGCGGGCTCGTTCTCCATCAGCCAGACCACCTTGGGCGCGGTAAAGCCCTCCAGGGCTGGATTGCCGGTCAACTCGATCAGCCGCTCCCGGCCGCCGACCCGCTCGGTGATGGTGCGGCACTGCGGGGCGGTGCGCACGTCGCACCAGAGGATGGGCGGCCGCACGACCTTGCCGTCCTCGTCCAGGAAGACCGAGCCGTGCATCTGCCCGGAAAAGCCCACAGCCACGACCCGCTCGCCGCTTATCCCCGCTTTCTCCAGCACCTGCCGCGTCGCGAGAGCGGTCGCTCGCCACCAGTCTTCAGCGTCCTGCTCGGCCCAACCAGGGCGCGGCTGATGCAGGGGATACTCCACGGTAGCCCGCTCCACCGGGCGGCCCTCCCCGGTGACGAGCAGGGCCTTGGTGCCCGAGGTGCCCACGTCGATGCCGAGGAAGAGATCGCCCGCCTCGCTCACGCCCCGGCGGCCTCCTCAAAGGGGGGCATCTCCGAAAGCTTCGCTCCTTGCGGCGCCCGGGCCCGGATCAGCATCGCTTCGAGATAACCCCGGTGTTTGTAGGGATAGGTGGTGCACTCGATGATCTTGGCGTGATCCAGCGAATTGATGCGGTCGTTCATCGCCCGCATGGCGTCCATGTTGTTGATGAGCGCTCGCTCCACCGGCATCCGCAAGGGATTGATGTCGATGCCGAAGTAGCCGCGATAGCCGTACATCTTGAGGGTATAGAGCGCTGCCTCCGCCTGCTCGGGGTAGACCGCGCCGACGTTCAGGTCCTGGTCGTAGTTGCCAAGAGGCTGGCTGTTCCAGTGGGTGTGCGCGAGGCGGCCGTACTCGAGGACCAGGCTAAAGGCGTAGGGCAAGTCCTCGTAGGCCATCAGCATGTGGCCCACCTCAGGGTTCATGGCGCAAAGGGCGTGGCCTTCGGCAAGGAGCTTCTTGTTCTCGGGGTGCGTAAGGTACGACTCCACTTTCTGGCCGAGCAGGATACCCTCGGCCGTCGTGCCGTAGAGGATGCGACCGCGCGGCTCGTAAGGCTTGGGCTCTTCGGCGACGCGCACACCGGGGACGGCATCCATCGCCTCGGCCAGCGCCCTCGCAAACCGATCCCGGGCCGCCACGAAGTCGACGCCGATGGGATCTTCGTAGCCGTCGATCCCTGGCCAGACGACGGCGAAATCGGTCTCGAGTTCTTTATTGAGCTGCAGCGACCGGATCGTCCGGTCGATGGCCTTGCGGCGCACTTTTTCGTCGCTCGACGAGAGCGCGCCAAACTCGAAGTCGGCGTCGTAAAAGAGGTTGGGAATCACGGTGATGAGGCGGATCCCCGTGTCCTTCACAAAGCTTTTGTAAAGGTCGATGGTGTTGTCGTCGATCTCGGTGGGATAATGAGCCTCGATGGCCGACAATCCGTATTTCTTGAGCGACGCCGCCTTCTCCAGGCGCTGCTCGATCGTGGACGGGGGGACGTAGCGATCGTGGAAACGCCCGCCTCCGGGGCTGAAGAACCAAAGGCCCGCGGAGAACTTCAGGTCCAGCTCAAACTCTTGGAGATGCCGGATCATCTCCTCGGGCGTGCGGCGCGTCGCCTGCGGACGAAGATCGATCATCGGAAAGCCTCCTTGCATTTTGAATTATCATGCTTTCCAGGGAGAACTTCCCTTCATATCCACACGATTCCTTTACGCGCAGGCTTTTCGACAAAGCCGCCCCCGCGGCCTGCATCACGCTGGCCCACGGGAGCGGCGTTTTGCCGCGCTCCTTTATGACTCGTCTACGCCCCCGGTTCTCCTCTCCTTGCGCCGCCACATCGAATTCTCTCGGAGCCTCCCGCCCGCAAGGCCGGCGAGCGTCAAGGCGACCGCCGAGACCAGCGGGACCCAGTCGCCGAGGAGCGTATACGGCGTGGACCGGCGCTTCGCGGGAATGAGGGCAAAAAGCTCATCCGGCCCTTCTGCCTTCGCCCGGGCGATCACTCGGCCCGCTGCGTCGGCGATCAGCGTGAATCCGGTCGTCGCCGTCTGCGTCACATACAGGCCGTGCTCCGCGGCTCGAAAAGCGACGAACGCCTGCTCCAAATGGACGATGGAGCCGGTATGGCCGAGGCTTGCGATGTAGTGAAGACTGCTCGCACCGGCCCGTGCCGTGGCGAGCGCGTGGTCAGGCGCCACCACGTCCGAGCAGATCCCGACGCCGGCCGTGTGATCTCCCACCCGGAAGACTCCGGCGTATCGGCCCGGAGCAAACTGCTTCTCAGCGATAGGGATCACGTACACCTTGTCATAGACGTGGCGCAAAAGACCCTCACGGTCGACGTAAAAGGCGCTGTTCCGCTCGCGCCCGTCCGTGCGCCCGGCCGGTCCGTCCCACTCCGGATCGTAGGGGCGGGGCAGCCCTCCGAGCCAATGAACCCCGAGCGAGCGGGCGAACGAGACGATCGTCTCCCGAAAGTCGGAATCGTCCCAGGCGAAGACGTGCACCACCGTCTCGGGCATGATGACCAGGGTCTCGACCGCCCCCGCTGGGGAAGGCGCCGGCGTCCCGGCCTCCCGCGCCTTCCTGGACTCCATAGACTCCCCGGGTGCTGCCATGCGATCGGCGAGCGGCTGCAGCGCGCGCTGCGCCTGGTCAAAGGTGCGCCGCCAAAGCTCCCGCTGGCCTTCGGCGCTCCGGGATTTGCGGTACTCTTCCGGTACGATGAAAGGCTGGACGAGGAGGACTTGAAGCGGGGACTCGTCCCGGCTCGCCACCGCGGCGGTGATGCCGGAAGCCTCGGATCCTAGGCGCCGGACCGGCCCCACCTGCCCTCCGAGCACCAAAGCCAGCAAAGTGGCCGCGCCGATCGCGATCAGGAACCAGCGCGCCCCCTCCCGCCCGGCTGCTTCCCCAGACCAGCCGTCGCCGGCCGCGCCACAGTCTTCCCCGAAGCCGCCCCCGTCCTCCTCGCTTCCCAAGAGAGAGTACGAACGGCATCGGCCGGCCGGTCGATTCGCCCTCGACAGCAGCTGTGACCGGCGGAGAAAACTCGGCCTTGCACCACCTCGCTCCCACGGCTTTCCCGTAGGCGCAAGGAGCCGGGCAAGCACCGCATTGGCGGCCACGATCAGCCATGCGACGCCGTAGACTCCACCGTAGGAGGCGACGGCGAGCATCGCCGGCGACCGCCACTGCGTGACGCCCAGGTAGGACGAAAACCCTGCGGCCACCGCCCGCATCAAATACTCCGCGCATACCCACGCAGACGCCAAGAGCAGTGGGCCGATCCAGCCGGGGCCCAGCGCCCAGAGGCGTTCGGTGGCGAGCGCCGATCCGGCAAAGAGCGCAAGGATCACCCCTGTCAGCAGTGCGATGACCGCTGTCCCACCGGCGCGCTCGGCGGCTGTCCCTTCGCTGATGAATAGTAGCGGATAAAAAAGACCGGCGCCCCAAAGGAGCCCCCCGGCAAAGCTCAGCCACAGGAACCGCCGCTCCTTTTGCCCCCGCGCGCGGCTTTTCTCAGATGCGCCCGTCCCAAAGGCCGCCCAGAGCAATGGGATCAAGGCGACCCACGCAAGGCCGGAGGCGCCAACCGGGGGGTAGGAAAGCAGCAACAAAAGGCCGCTTCCCGCCGGAAGCCACGGGGTGGCTCGCCTAAGAGCGCCCTTCATCTTCCGCAGTCCCGGCTTTCCGCGCGTCGGCAAGCCGGACCCCGGGTCTGCTGGAACCGGCTTCTCAGGGCCTGCCTCCTCCGTCACTCTCACCCCTCCCCAACGCAAGGTCTCGATCGAGCGCCACCTCGCCCATCGCCCCAACCGCTCCCGCCACCGCTGCGAGCGGGTTCGCCAGCGGCAGGAAACTTGACCGGCCACTCAAAAAACGACGACCCGCGCACCGGCGGTCTCGTCTTCCGGGCGCGGGTCGAAACGCTTGCAGCTTTAAGCCCACTCCGCCTCACTCGGGCCGGTTGTTGGCGTCGACATGGACGATGCGAGGCTTGTACCCCTTCGCCTCCTCGTCCGACATCATGGCGTACGAGATGATGATGACGATATCCCCCGGCTGGCCTAACCTTGCGGCAGCGCCGTTGAGGCATATCTCGCCCTTGCCGCGCTCACCGGGCATCGCATAGGTCTCAAGGCGCGCCCCGTTGTTGCAGTTAACGACTTGGACACGCTCATAAGGAAGGATGTCGGCCAGCTCCATCAACTCTTCGTCGATGGTGATACTTCCTTTATAGTGGAGGTTCGCGTCCGTGATGGTCGCTCGATGGATCTTGGATTTACACAGGGTGCGGAACATCGTCACCCCTCCCAGAGAAAGGGTCAGGAACCTGCACGCCGCCGCTTGCCCTCCGCGCCGCAGCATGCGCAAGCAGCCACGCACCGACGGACCCCGGCGACCGGGGTTCTTTGCTTTCGCCGTTGCCCGGCCTCACCTTGCGAATCTCGCCTACGCCGGAAAGATGATGTTGTCGATCAGGCGGGTCGTGCCGACAAACGCCGCGACCGCTACGGTCACTCTGCCGTCAATATAGCTTACCGGGGAGAGATCGTCTGCGTCAACCACCTCGACGTACTGCTCCCGGACAAGCGCCTCCTTGGCAAGCTCCGCCCGGACCAGCTCCCGCACCCGGGCAGCATCACGCTCTCCTTGCTCCATAGCCTCCTTCGCGGCCATGAGGCCGCGATAGAGCGCCGTCGCCGCATGGCGCTCCTCGGGGGTCAAGTAGCGGTTGCGCGAGCTCATGGCAAGGCCATCGGCCTCGCGCACCGTGGGGATTCCCCGGATCTCCAGCGGAAAGTCCAGGTCCTCCACCATACGCCGGATCACCGCGAGCTGCTGGTAGTCCTTCTGCCCGAAGTAGGCCACGTCGGGCATGACGATGTGAAAGAGCTTCGTCACCACCGTCGTCACGCCGCGAAAATGCCCGGGCCGGTATGCGCCGCAAAGGCCCTGTGTGAGCTCCTCCACCTCGACGAAGCTCCTCGGCGGCTTCGGATACATCTCCTCCACCGCCGGAGCAAAGACCAAATCGACGCCCCGAGCGCGGCAAAACGCCTCGTCTGCCTCAAGATCCCGGGGGTACTTCTGAAAATCCTCGGCAGGCCCAAACTGGAGCGGGTTGACGAAGATGCTGACCACCGTCACGTCACATTCAGCGACCGAAGCGTCGATGAGCGCTCCATGCCCCTCGTGCAGTGCGCCCATGGTCGGCACAAAACCGATCCGGGCGCCCGCCGCCCGCTCCTTGGCGACGGCCTGCCGCACCTCTTGAATCGTCGTCACGCGCCGCATGGGAGTGACACCTCCATCAAGCGTCCCAGAGGCTGTTGGTCTGGCCGGCACAGGCTCACCGATAGGCGTGTTCGGAGGTGGGAAACACGCCGTCCCGCACCTCCCGGCAGTACTCCGAGATCGCCTCCAATGCGATCCGACCGACGTCGGCGTACCGTTTGACGAAGCGAGGTTTGAAGTCACCCGAAAGCCCCAAGAGGTCGTGGATGACGAGCACCTGGCCGTCGCATCCCGGTCCCGCTCCGATCCCGATGGTCGGCACGCTGACGCTCGCTGTGATCTCCTCGGCCAAAGCTGCCGGAATGCATTCGAGCACGATGGAAAAAACCCCGGCGTCTTCCAGGGCTTTCGCGTCGTCCAAGAGCTCTTGCCGCTCGGCTTCGCCTCTGCCCTGCACCTTGAAGCCGCCGTACTGGCGGACCGATTGCGGCGTCATGCCGATATGCCCCATCACTGGGATCCCGTGCGCCGTCATCCTTTGCACCGCATCCGCGACCCGGCGGCCGCCTTCCACTTTGACGGCGTCAGCCCCCGCTTCTTTGAGGAAGCGGATGGCGTTTTGCACCGCTTCGTCGATGCTCCCCTGGTACGAACCAAAGGGCATGTCGCCGACCAGCAGCGCCCTCTTGATCCCTCTACGGGCCGCCCGCGTGTGGTGGAGCATCTCCTCCATGCTCACCGGCAACGTCGTCTCGTGCCCCAGCACCACCATGCCCAGCGAATCGCCGACCAGCGCGATGTCGGCGCCCGCTTCGTCGACCAGCCGCCCCGTGACGTAATCGTACGCGGTCACCATGGCGATTCGCCGCCCCTGGGCTTTCATCGCCCGCACGGCGGGAACGGTCACCTTCTCACTTCGCTCGTTATTGGCCTTGGCAGGGGGAAAGGACATGGTCCTCACTCCTCCGGTTGGAATGCCCGCCGAACCCTATCGCCCGCTCCGGCGCCGATACCAGACCCACTCCCGTCCGGTTTCATACCTCTTCTCAAATCCGTCTCAGCAAACGCTCGATCTCGTGATGCCGCGCCGAAAGTCCGCCTCGCTTCTTCTCCGCCACGTGGAGCGCCTGCAGTCCCAGCGCCCGGTATAGGTCGTCCAGCCGCCTCTTGACGGCGGCGTCCTCGATGACAGCCAGGGCGTCGAGATGGCAGCGGACCGTCTCCACGTCCGCGCGCTCGATGGGACCAGTCAGCGCGACGCAGACGCCTAAGTGCGAGATGTTTTCCAGCGTGCCCTGGATCAGGGCATTCAGGGCCGCAAGGGCCTCGGGGGCTTCGAGCCCGGCGCGGCGATAAAGCTCGAGGCTTGCGTCGACTAGAGCCACTAAGTAGTTGCTCGCCACGCACGACGCCGCATGATAAAACGCCTTTCGCCCGGGCTCGATCACCAACGAGACGCCGCCCATCGACGCGACCAGCTCTTTTCCCCGCTCGACGGCCTCGGGCTCTCCCTCCAGGCCAAAGGCGGCCCCCACGAGCTTCTGAACGCCGCTCATCGGATCTGCGATGCTCTGGATCGGGTGCAACGAGAGGTGAAGCGCCTCCCCGGTGCCGGGCGCCCGCAGGACCTCCGCCGGGAGGGCGCCGCTCGTGTGAACAAGGAGATGGCGGCGAGTCAGCGCGAGCGTCCGGCCGAGCGTCGCCGCCATGTCGCGGATCAAGCCGTCGGGGACGGTGAGGAAGATCACCTCCGCCCCCTTAGCTCCTTCGACGGGATCAGTCGTGGGCTTTCCCGCTCCGATCAACCGCACGGCCTCTTCGGCGAGGGCCAGCGTGCGCCTCACCACCCCGACGATGGGATAACCCCTCCGGTGCAGCAGGGCGCCGATCGCGGCGCCGACTCTCCCGGCGCCGATGATCGCCACGGGCGGGTGCATCGGCCAGCCCCTCTTTCGCTGGGAAATTACACCTCATGCCCATTATAGCACATGCGCTCTAGAGGCTACGGCCTCAAGCTAGATTCCGGCCATCTACCCGCCGGCAAAAGGGGCGCCGCAGGACAAAAGACCCCTAGCAATAGCTGCTTCGCACTCCCGCCTCCTCGATCACGCGCCAGAGCCCGTCAAGGCAGAGGGAGGTCGCCTCCTCCTTGCTCATCCCCGGCTCGTTCCAGTGTGTTTCCATCGAAACGGCGCCCTGGTACCCGTCGCGGACCAGCGCCGCGAGCTGCCCCCGGTAGTCGATCTCACCCTTACCGAACTCAGTGAACCGGACCCCTGTTTGCGTCGTGACGGGATCCTTGAGGTGGACGTGCATGATCCGCTCCACCCCAACCTCCGCCTTAATCCGCTCGTAGCCGCCGGGATAGACGCTGGCCGGAGACTCAAGGATCGCGGCGTTGCCCGGATCCCAGATCAGGCCCAGCGAAGGCGACGCGATGCGCCGCAGGATCTCGACGGACTCGCCCGACGTTCCGATGAAACAGGCGTGCTCGTTTTCCAAGACGAGCTTGAGACCGTGCGCCTCCGTACGGCGAAGCGCCTCCCGCAAGTGGTGCTCGATGGCGTCGTAGATTTCGGGCGTGGGTTCCCCGGCCCGCCAAAAGGCGAACGTGCGGACCAGCTCCGTGCCAAAGGCTTTCGCCATGCGGCACGTGCGCTCGAGGACCTCGAGGTGTTCTTCGATGGTAGCGTCGCTCGAGTGGCCAAAGGTGTCGCCGCCTCCGCCTTTGAGCTCGTCGCTCAAGTGGCACTTGAAGACCGGCCCCGCGATGGCGACGACGCTCATGCCCCGCTTCTCGAGCAGGGCGAGCGCCCGGGCCACCTGGTCGTCGTTGAGGTCGGCAATATTCGTTCCCCAAAGGCCCCGCAGCTCCACGTGGTGCACGCCGTGCGCCTCGGCGATCTCCAGCGCCCGCTCAAAGTCCTGCGTAATCTCGTCCGTGATGACGCTCACCTTAATCAACGGCCATTCTCCTCTCTTGGTCGTTCTCGACGAGCGCTTCGTCCTATCCGCTCCGCCGGGCGCCGGCCGCAAGTTGGGCCTTTTCTGAAAACCGCGCCAGGGGAACGTTTGCCGCAAATCGTGTTCGCCGCGAAACACGTCTGCCACAAAACTCCATACGCCCAAACCATTTCGACGTTCGCGCGCCGGCGCCTCTTTCAAACGCCCAGCGACACGCCCCGGCTCAACCGCTCGGCCAAGCGGGTGAACCTTGCCTCCGCACGGGCGTTGCGCACGTAGGCCCAAAGGGCGTCTTCCCGTCCCACCAGGACCACGAGGCGCTTAGCCCTGGTGATCGCCGTGTACAGGAGGTTGCGATACATCAAAGTGGGCATTACCCACGTGACCGGCATGACCACCGCCGGATACTCGCTTCCCTGGCTCTTGTGGACGCTGATGCAGTACGCGAGAGTGAGCTGATGAAGGTCGGCGCTCTCATACACCACGGGCGCCGGATCCTCCCGGTCGGCAAAGCGCACCTCGACGACCCGCTCCTTGGGATCGACGGCGGTGACCACTCCGATGTCGCCGTTAAAGACCATTTTGTCGTAGTCGTTCTTGACCTGCATCACCCGGTCGCCGGGCCGGAAGAGCTCAGCGCCTACCCGCACCTCGGCCCCTCCCTCCCGCGAGGGATTCAGCGCCTCCTGGAGGACCGCGTTGAGGCTTTCGACGCCGAGCGGTCCCTTGCGCACTGCGGAGAGGACCTGCACGTCCGTCCTGGGATCGCATGCCAGGTACCTGGGAAGCCGCCGGGCGACCAGGTCCCGGATCAGCTCCTTCGCCTTCTCGGGATCCTCCTCGTGAAGAAAGAAGAAGTCGCTTCCCTCGCCTCCGGCCAAAGGCTTGAGCCCTCGCTGCACCCGGTGGGCGTTGACCACGATGCGGCTCGTCTCGGCCTGCCGAAAGACCTGGGTGAGCCGGACGGACGCGACGGCGGGCGATGCAAGAAGGTCGCGGAGCACGTTGCCCGGTCCAACCGAGGGCAACTGGTCCGCGTCGCCTACGAGGACCAGCTTCGCCTTCTCGGGCAAGGCACGAAGCAGGTGCATCGCCAAGGGCAAGTCGATCATAGACGCCTCGTCGACGATGACGACGTCGGCGTCCAGGGGGTTGCGCTCGTTTCGCTGAAAGCGCGGGGCACCCTCTTCGCCACCGGCGTACTCGAGGAGCCGGTGCAGCGTGCGCGCCTGCCGCCCGGTCGCCTCCTTGAGGCGCTTGGCCGCTCGGCCTGTGGGGGCGGCGAGGAGGTAGGACCTGCCCTGGGCTTCCAGCGTCGCGACGATGGTCCTGAGCGTCGTTGTCTTTCCCGTTCCCGGCCCGCCCGTGATCACGACGAGGCCGCGTCCGGGCTCGCACGCTTTAGCCACCGCCCGTCGCTGCTCCGCCGTCAACCCGCCGGCGGGCAAGGCCGGATTTCCATGAGCCCCTTCCGTTGCGGCGAGTTCGGGAAGGGGCGTGGAAAGTGCGCGCGAGCGCAGGCTGTCGGGCGCCGCTCCTTGCAGTTCAAGCCGGGGCTCATCCCCTTGGCATAGGCTCAAGATTCGCCTTGCGGCCTCCACCTCTGCGTCGTGCAAGGACGCCGGGTAGACCAGCTGCCTCAACTCAGGAACAGTGATCTCTCCGTCCATTCGCCCCGCAGAGCCATCGGTCCGGTCCTGCTCGGCGGAAGCTTGCCGCGTCCCCCGCTCCACCGGGCGCAACTCCCCGCCGCCGCCCGCCTCATCTACTTCCTCGACGACGACCTGATGCGCTTCGGCCAATCGGGCTAGGGCCTCCTCGGCAGCCGCAGCGGGAACCTCAAGCTTTGCAGCCCGGGCCAGCAAAAGCTCTTTCGGCAAGTAGACGTGGCCCTCGGAAGCGGCCTGCTGAAGGAGGTAGACGAGCGCCGCCTGAGCGCGCATCGGGGCGTCGGGCCGCACTCCCATCTCCCTGGCGACGGCGTCCGCCGTCTTGAACCCGATGCCAAATACCTCGGAGGCCAGCCGGTACGGATTTTCCCGCACCAGGGCGACGGTGTCGGACCCGTAACGGCGGTAGATCCTCGCGGCCGTCCCTTGCGCGATCCCGTAGCTTTGAAGAAAGAGCATGGCCTCGCGCCCTTCTTGCTCCGAGCGGATAGCCTTGGCGATAGCCTTCTTCTTTCGCAGGCCGATGCCTTCGACTTCTAGGAGACGGTGGGGTTCCTTTTCGATCACTTCGAGGGTACGCTCGCCAAACTTGGCCACCAGCCGCTTGGCGAGCTTCGGACCGATCCCCTCCACCGCGCCGGACGCGAGGTACCGCTCGATGCCCTGCACCGTCACGGGCGGCGCCTTGCGGTAGCGCGTCACGCGAAATTGCTTGCCAAACTCGCCGTGTACGTACCATTCGCCCTCGACTTCGAGCCATTCTCCGGGCGCGAGGGAAGGAAAATGGCCGACCACCGTCACCTCCCGGGGCCCGCCGAAAGCCGGCCAGGCGCCGGAAGGCATGTCCACTTCGAGCTTGGCCACGGTGTATTGGGTCGCTTCGTCGCGATAGGTAATCCGGCGGACATCGCCTTGTAGGATCGCCACTTTTTACGTCCCTTCACTGTACGGCATCGCGGCCCCGCTGGGCGCGCCGGCTACGACACTCTTGATCTATTCCTAGCGCGGCCAGCTCACACCTTTAAAGGCCCGCGCTGCCGGCTTCCTCGACCTCGGAGAATCTCGCGTCCCGGCTGGTTGCAAAGGCGCCTTCCAGCCCCAGACCCCGACAGAACCGGACGGCGCAAGGCTTCGACGGGCGGCGCCGGCCTCCTCGATCCCCCGCCGGCCTCCTCGATCGGCCGTGCGTACGGCTCCTGCGCTCCATCCTATCCGGCCCCGGCTTGCCGCAGCGGTCGTCCTTCGTGGTCGCCGGAAGGTCCTGGCGCGCATCGCCTTTCGAGAGCAGCCAGCACGTGCGAAGGCCTGCAGCTCACCCTCGTGCGGCCTTCCTCCAGGAGCTCACGCGCAAAAGAAGCCGCGCCGGACGCGGCGCGGCAACTCGTAACTGCCAAGTCACCCATCGTCATTGATCTTTTCCAACGGGACGAGGCCGAGGCGGAGCGCGGTGATCGCCACNTGGGTGCGATCGTCCATGCCCATCTTGCGGTAGATGTTGCTGACGTGGTTCTTGACCGTGTGGGGGCTGATAAACAGCGTCCGTGCGATCTCGTCGTTGCTGAAACCCTTGGCGATCAGCTTCAGGACATCGAGCTCCCGGGCCGACAACTCCTCGAGCAGCTTTTTCTTTCTATCGAATCCACCTTCCATGTGGCGAACCCCCGAGGTCGAAGGTATCAATGTTCTCGCTCATACTATTCGGGGGTGGTATAGGCGTGAATGGGAGCTGGGAATCAAATGTCGAGAGCGTGGCCAAGGCTTTCCCGCCTGTCCCCGCTCCCCGCCAACCGGTTCGCCACACGAGGGTCGACAACGAAGGCAACTGAATGCCGCGCCTTTTAGGGAGCGCCTGGCAAAGCCGGCTCTGCGTCAGCTCACGCGCACGAGGCCGTGGCGGATGGCGTACACCGCGGCTTGAGTACGGTCCGATAGGTCGAGCTTGCGCAGGATGTTGGAGACATGGTTCTTCACGGTCTTCTCCGAGATGTAAAGCGCCTGCGCGATCTCTTTGTTTGTCCGCCCTTCGACGATCTGCTGGAGGATCTCGAGCTCGCGCTCGGTGAGCCCGTCGCTGCCCGCACGTGCCGGGGCAGCAGGCACCGCTCGTGGCGCGTCGATTCCCCGCTGGCACAACTTCTGAAAGATGCGGGCCATCAGGTTGGGCGGGATGAAGGTCTCGCCGCTTCGCACCCGCCGGATCGCCTCCACCAGCCGGGAAGGGTCCACGTCTTTCAGTAGGTATGCCTTGGCGCCGGCGCTCACCAGTTCAATAATGTACTCTTCATCGTCGTGAATCGTGAGGACGATCACGTCGACTTCGGGGAAGTTGTGGCGTATCGCCCGCGTCGCCGCAAGCCCGCCGCCGCCCGGCATGTTGACGTCCATCAACACCACGTGCGGGCGCAGCTCTCGTGTTTTCTCCACCGCGGCGATGCCGTCGGCAGCTTCACCGACGACGGCGATATCGCTCTCAAGCTCCAGGATCTTGCGCAGGCCCTCCCTCATCAGCGCGTGATCGTCTGCGATAAGCACCTCGATCTTGTCCGCCAACGGCTCACCACCTCTCCTGTCACCCGGTCGAGACGTCGTCCGCTTCCGCCCCGTCATCGATCGGCACCCTGGCGGCGATCCGGGTCCCCTTCCCCGCTGCGCTGACCACGGAAAAATCGCCGCCGAGAAGCTCGATCCTCTCCTTCATGCTCATCAGGCCAAAGTGCTCACGGGCGATCCATTCGGCCTGCAACGCCTCGATGTCAAAGCCCACTCCGTCATCTTGCACCCAGATGTGGACGTACCGCGCCTCGGTGAAATCGATGGTCACATCAATGTGTGACGCCCGCGCATGTTTGCGGGCGTTGTTCACCGCCTCCTGCACCATCCGGAAGAGGGCCACCTCTTTGGACGAACTCAGCCGGATCTCGGCGCCCTTCACGACCAAACCGATCGGAACGGCCTCCTGCTCACGCAAATTTTCGAGATAGCGGTTGAGGGTGGGCACGAGGCCGAGATCGTCCAAGGCCATCGGCCGCAGGTTGAAGATGATCCTCCGTAGCTCGCGCAGACTCTCCTTGATGAGCTCCTTAAGGCGTGCCAGCTCCTCCCTGACTTCCTCTCGCCCCACCTGGAGGAGTTTCTCGCAGATCTCTGCCCGCAGGACCAGATTCGCCATGGTTTGGGCGGGCCCGTCGTGGATCTCCCGGGCTACGCGCCGGCGCTCCTCTTCCTGAGCGCGAATGATCCATTCGCCGATCTGCGAGCGGACCTTGATCCCTTTCCATTGATCGGCAATTCGCTCGAGTCCCCCAAGGAGGTATTCCATCGCGACCGTGACGTGCGTCACCATCCGCTCGGCCTTCTCAACCAGCTTTTTGACGTTGACCAGGCTGCGCTCGAGCTCATCTCGCTTTCTCCTAAGCGAAAGCTCTCGCTCCCTAGCGACGCTGAGCTCGATTTGAATGCGTTCGGCCGCCTCGTATGCCTCCCGGATCTCCTGCTGAGAATGGCGCGAGAAATCCTGGCTCACTTGGGCCAGGTAGCGTTTGGCCTTGCGGCTTTCCACCTCCAGCCGGTCGACGGTCGCGATGGAGCGCTCCGCCTCCTTGCGCAGCTCCTCGACGGCTCTCTTGAGCCTTTCGTACTCCGCCCGGGCGCTCTCGGCGATGTCAAAGATCTGCTCCCGCGCGTCTTTGAGCGCTTCCACCGTCTCCTTAAAGATTTGGTCGATGACGCCAGCGTCAAGGCGACGCCTAAAGCGCGTCCTGTAGCGATCGTCGTTCACTGTGAGCACCCCAACATCCATGCAGAGATGGCAAGACCTTGCACCGTCGCTCTAGGAGAAAGCTAGAGACTCCAAGGCTTCTTGATCCCGTATCACCAGATACCGCCCGTCCACCGTGACGCAGCCGGTATCCTGAAACTCCGCGAGGATGCGGGTGATAGTCTCACGCGCCGTGCCGACGAGGTTGGCAAGCTCCTGATGGGTGAGCTTCAACTCGATGCGGACCCCGTAGGGGCATTCCGTACCGTGCTGCTCCGACAGCTCGATCAGCGTACGGACGACCCGGCTTTTTACGTCTTTGAAGACGACGTCCATCACCTGGGCGTTGGCCCGGCGCAATCTCCCGCAGAGCACCTTGATGATGTGGATCGCCATCGGCGGATTGCTCGCAAGGAAAGGGAGGAAATCCTTGCGATGCAGCGCGTAGAGCTTCGTCGGCTCAAGGCTCTCTGCGATGGCTGACCGGGGCTCTTCGTCCAGGAGGGCCATCTCCCCGAAGATGTCGCCCTCTCGTAGGATCGCAAGCGTCTTTTCCCTGCCGTCCTCCGCCACGCGGTAGATCTTGACGGTACCGTGCGCCACGATAAAGAGGGCATCGCCCGGATCACCCTCAAAGAAGATGACGCTGCCCTTGCGGTATCGCCGCTCGACGAGCATGCCGGACAAGGCGGTGATATGGCGTTCTTCGAGGTCCGCGAAGAGGGGGACCCGTCTAAGAAACGATTCGCGGTCTATTGTCAAGTGTCTCGATGCCTCCTAAAGACGCCCCCGCTGAAGAGCTTGGGAAAGGCCGGCAAAGGAAAACGTTCGGGCACCGACGGCAGAAAACCCCATCCGGCTCCCGTATTCTCCAAAGCACCGGAGCCCGCCGCAGGCTCTCCTTTCCACGCTTCTTTGGGCTCCAGGGCGTGCACGTCGCCCACGGCGCCCGATCGGCTCGAAACCGGCCGCTCCCGAGAACCTAAAGCGTGTTCCTCACCGAAGACGCGGCTGATGAAGCGAGCAAATCTCTCTCGAAAACCCATGCGCTCCCCCAAGCNCCGGGAGCTGCGCCACTCACTCTGCCGTTCNAGCCACTCGCGGACCGCCTCCCACCGCTGGGCCTCGATGGGCCCGAGCGCCCGAGCGAGCGGCAGGGCTTGACCGGGCAGCACTTCGATCTCTTCGCCCGCGCCGACAAGCGATTCGTTCCGGGGCAACTGCGGGGTCGAGACGGCGACGACTCCCCGCTGCACCGAGACGACGGTCTTCCCCGTCATCCCTGCATCGACGGAAAAGATCGTCCCCCGCACGCCGGCGATCGCGCTCGGGGTCTCCACCGAGAAGTTCTTGAGCCGGCTGAGCGCGCCGGCCACGTGAGCGTACACACGGCCTACAACAAGCCGGAGCGTCGGCAGCAGCCGGCGGGTCTGCTCGTCCAGTTCGCGCACAAGCCCCGAGACCACCTCGACCCGCGAATTGGGCGCGACGAGCGCCCGGGCGCTTTCGTCAAACTGCAGCTCTAACCAGCCATCTTCCCCGGTCCAGATCTGATCGCCGCGAAAGAGCAAAAGGCCGACTTTTACAGGGGACATCACACGCTCATCAGGCGTGCCCTGATCGCGGATGACCGAGACGGCTCCTTCCGCGCCGATCACGGTCGCCACCGGAGCCTCATCCTCGACCAGCTGCGCAGCGGATGCGACAGGCGAGGGTTTCAAGACGTGAAGTTTCAATTCGAATGCCCCAAAAGAAACGGCAACGATAAGGATGACGGCCAACGCCGCCCGTCCCAACCTGCCCCTCATGAATACCACCCCGTGAATGAGTCTGGCACACCCGACCATCCCACTTTGAGTCTCCTCGAGGGCTTTCGCACGCGTCAGTGATGGAGGTCACTTTTTTCAATTGACTATTCTCATTAGAACTTTCTTGCTAGATTTCGGAGAGCTTGTCGAGATCCTCGACGGCGACCTCGGCGGGCCCCGGAGTCAAGCGATAGAGCACGACAGGCTCGGCCCTGCCGCGAATTTGAGTCTCGCCTAAGAGCTCCACGTGCATGTCGAGGCGATTTTTGATCTGTGCCATCGTCTCGGCGCTGGCCACCACCGAACCCGAAGGCGCCAGTTCCTGCAGCCGAGCGGCGACGTTGACGGCGTCCCCGATAGCCGTATACTCCTTGCGCCGTGGAGAGCCGATCGAGCCGACGATGGCCTCACCCGTATGAATCCCTACGCCGATTGCCAGGTGTTCCCTCTTTCCGATCCCTGCCTTCCGCTCGACATCGATCTGACGCAGCATGTGCAGGGCGGCCCGCACCGCCCGCTCCGCATGATCCTCCACCGGCAGCGGCGCCCCAAAGAGCGCCATGACGCCGTCCCCGACGAATTTGTCGACCATCCCCCCATGGAGGAGCACCGACTCGGCCATCACCTCTAGCCGCCGGTTGAGCTGGCGCACGACCACCTCGGGCGGAGTCGACTCCGCGTACGACGTAAAGCCGCGCACGTCGGCAAAGAGGACGGTTACATCACGGCGACCGCCGTCGATCTGCGCCACGTCCGGATGATCCAGCAGGAGGTCGACCACCTCCGGCGAGACGTAGCGCCGGAAGGTAGCGCGTATGCGGCGAGTCTCCCGCTCGGCCTGCGTATGGCCGTAGAGCAAGCTCGCCCCGTAAGTGAGCACGAGCGTCGCGTAGAGCGGGGCGACGGGCACCCAGACCCCCGATGCGACAAAGCTATAGATCGCCGCCGCACCCGTGCCCACGAAAAGCGCCATAAAGACCGCCGCGGCCTGCCACGGGCGCAGGCCGAAACCGGCGATGCCCATGAGAATCCCGATTCCGATGACAAACAGCGCGCTGATAATCCCGTCGCTTTCGACGATGTAATCGCCGTCGAGGATCGAGGAGACCGCCGCGGCGTGGATGTATACGCCCGCCACACTGCCAAGGGGCCGCAGAGGAGTGAGGTGGCGGTCATGCGTCTCAAGGCCTGACGCCGTCACACCGAGCAGCACAGGACGGCCCGCCAGGCGATCCCGCATCCGGCCCTCGAGAATGTCGGCAGCGGAGACCGTCTCGGCGATCCCGGATACCGAGAGAGCTCCGCCTACCTGGGCCGGCTTGTAGTTGACGTAGAAGCGTCCCCTTTCGTCGAGAGGAGGAGTGCTCGGGGGCTCGCCCCTTTGAGCACTGGTCAACGCGGCTACCTGCCAGCTGAAGGCCCTGAGCAATCCGCGGCTCGTCTCGATGTCGAGGTCGATTCGCCTGACGACCCCATCTCCGTCCACGGCCGTGTTGATGTGGCCCAGGTGGACGTTGGGCGTGACGAAGAGGTCCTCGGGAAAGAGCTCCTCGTCGCCTCCCTTCGCCGCCGCGAGGACCACCGGGATCTCGCGTGAGAGAACACGCGCGAGGCGGCTGTCGGCCCATGCGTCGTCGAGCTCCGCATAGACGATGTCAATCCCGAGCACCGTGGGGTTGGCGTCGAGGATGTCGTAGATGAGCTCGGCCTGGATCGCCCGCGGCCAAGGCCAGCGGCCGTACAGCGCGACCGCCCGGTCGTCGATCGCGACCACCGTCACCTGGCTCTTCTTCGGCTGCGGCACGAGAAGGTACCGGGCGATGAACCGGGCGTCCAGCGTCAGCCACTCGGCGGCGGCAAGAAGCCCGAGTTGCCACATGCCGAGGATGACCAACGAGACCAAAAGGCCCGAAAGGCCGCCGATGATCGGCCAGCGCCTGCTTCGCTCGACGCGGCCCAGCCGTTTCCACATGGCGCCCACCGACCTCGCCATGGACCTCGCGGATAGGGCCGCGCTCGACGACACCATCGTTTTCGCAGCTTTCGCCATCGGTCTCGCCTCACGATCCCCGCGGCTCCTTGGGAGTTTTGCCGCGACGTGCCAATCCACGGCGGGCAAAGGCCAGCGCCAAGAGAGCCCCACCCGCACCCAGGCCGTCCGCGATCAGGTCAGAGATCGCGCTATCCCTTCCCGGCACAAAGCTTTGGTGAACCTCGTCAAAGATCCCGTATGCAACGCTCAGCACCCATGCGATCGCCGTCCCCGACCCTTGTGAGAGTCTCCAAGCGCGGCTTAAAGCGACGAACCACAAAACGGCAAGGAGCGCGTAGGCGCCGGCGTGCAGCACGTAATCGGGCAGGCCGACCTCAAGCCTTGGGTCGCCGCCCGGAATCGACGACAAATAGTAGAGGACGCCCATGTGCCCGACAGGAAGCAGGGCGTACATCACTTTGGCCCACGAGGTCGTGGGGATCAACCCCGGGCGGAGCTCAGGGCGTCGGCGCATCGGCAGCTCCGCTCGACCGGGATCGCCTCGATCAACCGGAAGAGCACCTTTCGCAGCTTTTCGATGTTTTGCTTGAAGGCGATCATCACCGCCTCATGGCTCACCGGCTCAAGGTTTTCGACCGTGCCCACATCGTAGTCCGTAATCAAAGCGATGTTCACATAGCAGATGCCAAGCTCCCGGGCCAGGTATCCTTCGGGATACTGGGTCATGTTGATCACTTCCCAGCCGTGGCTTCGATACTCTTGGCTTTCGGCCCGGGTCGAAAAGCGAGGGCCTTGAATGACGACGACAGTCCCCCGCTCGTGCACGTTGACGTTCTCCTGCCTTGCCGCCTCGACGGCCAACTGTCTCAACTCAGGGCAGTACGGGTCCGCGGGACTCACGTGGGTGACGACCGGCCCTTCGTAGAACGTGTCTTTACGACCCCATGTTCGGTTGACGAACTGGTCGGTCACCACCAGGTCCCCGGGCTTGATGTGCGGTTGCAAGCTCCCGGCGGCGCACGGGCCGATGATCCGCGAGACGCCGAGCTCTTTCATCGCCCAGAGATTAGCCCGGTAGTTGATAAGATGCGGCGGGATACGATGGTCCTTGCCGTGACGAGGCAAGAACGCGACCCGCTTGCCGGCCACTTCGCCGATGGCCACCTTATCGCTGGGCGCTCCGTAGGGCGTCTCGATCCAGACCTCCTCGACATTGCTCAGAAACTGATAAAATCCCGTGCCGCCAAAGACGCCGATGTCTGCATGGAGTGTGGCCAACGCTTGCGCTCCTCTCCATCAATAGGATCCCCACCCAAACTGCACCACGTACTTCCACGTCAGGCCGGGGCCTCCTTCACTCTTCGCGCAGATGAAAGGCGCTCCCGAAACGTTTTTACCTGCGGCGGCGTCCCCGCGGCCGCCGCCTGTTCTCAAGCCGGCGCTCTTCAAGACGGCTCAGGTTTCCACCGTCTCTACCATTTCGGCCGGATGTCCATGGGCGCCACAATAGCGGGATCGCGCGGCTCTGAAACGCACGTGCCGTATCGCCCGGTCACCCAACAACAAACCGTAGCACTCCGGTATCGGGGGCCTACCAGAGAACCGGCGCCGTCAAGGAGGCTTCAAGGCGCGGCCCCCTCGCAGTGGCGGGGCTTTGACCCTGCTCCCACACAAGGCCGACTCCGAGCGCAACGCTTCCTTCTCGATCGATGAGTTTTTCGACTCCCAACCGGTAGCGAGCGGTCTTCGCTTTGTCCAGCGAGGAGCTTATTCCGTATGCCGCCTCAATCGCCCAGCCTTCTGCCACGACTCTTTCGAGGGTCACTTGGTAGCCCGCGTGTTCGAGCCGGTGGTCATGAAGGCCGGTTTTGCGCATGGCTTCTCCCTTGACGGTCCATGCCGCACGCTTTATCGCCAATCGGACGACGCCGGTGATAAACTGTTCCTCTACCCCGTTTCTCCCCAGAAGGCTTCGGCCCAGGCCCGCCTCCCAACGGCCTGCCCAATGCTCGACGTGATTCGAACCTCCTCCCGGGGACCGCTCCTCCCCCGCCGTCCACCTCCCGCCGAGGAGGAATGTACCAGAGAGCTGCGCTTCCGCCGGGGTACTCTTCCCTTCGATCACCAGGCTCCAGTTGCCGCTCCCGCCGGCCGTGTTGCTCCCAAGGGAGAGCTTCCAATCGACTTTCTCGTAGGCGCCGGGAAGAAAGATCACCCCTCCGCTCAATTCCTGCTCGTCATTCTCGCCTTCTCCGCCTTCAGCGGCTGATAGGCCTGCACTTCCTTTCCACTCGTAGCGAGCCGAGAACTCGCCGGTCCGGACGTCGAGGCGGAAGGAATCCTTCACGTCGTCAGGGTCCATGGCACGGCTTAGGCGAAACGACGTATCAACCGTATCGCCGATCCAGGGAAGCCGGAGCTCCCGGTTGAGCGAGAACCCGTACTCGCGGGAGCTTTCGGTCACGCCCCGCGGGGAGAACACCGAATAGCTCACCCACGGCCGAAACGACCCGCGCACCACTCGCCAGCTGAGGGCCAGGCGGCCATCGCCCCGCTCAAGGTGCGCCGGGCTATTCACCTTCGATAGCTGGAGCGCGCCGAGCTCAAGCCGGAGGTCGTGCGTCGCAGCAATTCTCGTCTGAAACCTCCCGCCAAACCGCATGCGCTCTCCGCTAACGTTGCCGCCTGCCTCGGGAATTGCTTGCCACTGGATGGCCGCAGTGATGTTCAGCCGCTCTTTTCCGGCCTCCACGGGGCGAAGCGAAAAAGCCACTTCCTGCGCGCGCCCCCAGAAGACACTCTGCCCTTCAACATTTGAGGTCTTTCCCTTTTCCCGCCAGGCCATCCCCGCCCATTCCACCCCCTGAACCACTGGTCCTGTGGGCGGTGCGAGAATCGCCTGCCACTTCCAGCCGTCAAAAGGCGACAGGCCGCACGACGGCGAGAGCTCCCGCTTCTCACCCCCGACCAGCGTCGCGCGGTAAGGAGTACGGCTACCAAAGAGCATCAAAGAACCGTCCGCCTCCAAGGTGAGCTGGGTTGCGGTTGCCTCTTTGATCCCGTTGGGCTCGACGCGCCGGTGCGCTGTCTCCGTCACCCCGGCTGCGATCCGGCTGCTTGAACCGACGTGAGCAACCGCCGCCGAATCAAGGGTGCACGACCATACGTCGCCCGTGGCACGCCCCCGCTCCGCCGCGACCTCCCACCGGCTCTGGTAAAGCCCCGGAAACAGCACCCCAAGCCCGGGCGGTGCAAGCGGTGAGACGGGGCTTCGCGCAGGATCGGCCTCCAGGACCAGATCGAGCCGAGCCCGCGTCGCGCTTTCCACGGGTTTGGATGGTCGAAGCGCTCCAAGCCTCACCTGCCTGGCAAGCCCGCTTTCGTGGTCGAGCGCCAACCGCAGTCCTTCTCTGCTTAACGCGACGGAAAGACTCGCCTCGTGCTGGAGCCCCCTGTCCCTTTCCCCGTGGGTAGCGAGCACGCCGGCGAGATCACCGCCGGCTTGAAGTTCCAAAGTTGCCTCCAGCGCCGGGCTCGTCACCCCTGCCCTCACGCCCGCCGCTGCGACGCCGGGGCCCTCCTGGGCGTCGACACGGGCTGCAACGAGAGCGTATCCGCGAACATCCGTCGCTGGATTCGATGTCCCCACTGGTCCCTCTGACCCCGTTGAAATGCCGGATTCCTCTTCTTTAGGGTCCCATGGGCTGAGCGCCAGGTCCACGGTTCCCGCTTCGACCCAAACGCCCGCACTTGAGAGACTCACGGGTGCACTGTTTCCCCGCTCGCTTTGGACCCAGATCACCTGGGGCGGCTCTTGCAGTTCGACGCGATACTCTCCCCTGCGGTTCGTCGTCGCGACCTCCCGGCCGTCGATCATGACCTTTGCCCCCGAGACGAGCGGCTCCCCTGGCTCGTAAGCGCGACTGCCGTTGACGTCGACGTACACTTTGCCCGATACCTTAAAGGGCGACAAGAGAAGAGGATCGACAGCGGCCAAGAGAGGAACCCGAGCCTCGTGGACGAGGCCTCTCACACCCCCGGGCTCTAAGGCCCCGGTGAGCCGGAGCGTCAGATGATCACGGCGCTGTGGAAAGCCGGGAAAGGACAGTCCAGGTTCCCACGCGCTCCCGGTGGCAGAATCCCAGTACACCAGCGACAATTCGAGCCGCTTTCGACTCCTGGCGTTGATCGTCCCGAGGAGAAACGTCCGGCAAGCGCTGTCGAAGCTCTCTCCTTTGCCCTGCAAGAAAGGTGCGCTCACTCCGTAAAAGCTCCAGCCCCGGGATAGACACACTTCCAGCTGTGCNTCAAAAAGCGAAAGGCTTTCCGGATTGATCAGAGTGACGCTCCACGCCGAGGGCTCCCCTGGCGGCTTGGCATCTCCCGCGACGACGCTCCTGATCGCCGGAAACACCAGTGTCTTCCGCAGGTCTCCGCTTTCGAAGGCAAGTGGGCCTTGCAAGCCGGGCACAGATAAGACATCGCCGAAACCGACGGCCAGAGCAGCCACGGACCCTCGAGCCGGCTGCGGCTCGACGCGAAAGACGCCCGATCCCAGAAGCCGGCCCGTATCGTCGGTGATCCGAAAGCGATAGGCTCCGGGCATGAGGCCCCCATCCGGCAAGGAATCCCACACGATCCTGCTCCAACCAACCTCCTCCATGGCCTCGCCGGAACCTGCCGCGATGCCGGTGAGGCGCGCGATCAGCTCCACGTCGCCCCGCCAGACCTCGACAGTTACGCCGCTCGAGCGAACCGAGAAGGATCGGACCTCTCCGAGTAGCTCATCCGCTTCCTGGGGTGCGCCGATTGCCCCCGAGCGAAACCAGAAGGTGATCGGGCCCTTCTCACCTTCGACGATCGTCGCCGGCTCGACGTACGCTGCGACGGCGGTCTCTCCCGCCGAGACCGTGGTTGTGAGCTCGACGCGAAACACCGCTCCCGGCGGATCCTCCCACGACGGGTGAATCTCGAGGTCAAAGAGAAGCGTCTCCCCTGCCGGACCCGTGGCTCCTCCCCGGTGCACCAATTCAATACCTTCGGACGCTAAGGACGCCCACTCGACTCCTTCACCGGCGGGTTTGGGGCTTTCGAATTCACTTCGTTCGCCCAATGCCTCTCCCCCGCCGCCATGTCGGCTTACGCCGAGCCACACCTGCGAGCGAGGCGCAGCTCCGAATCCGCCGCCGACAAGGCGGGCGGAAACCACCACCTCCCACGTCTCCTCCGAGACGACCGTCACCTGGTGAATTCCCGGGACGTACACCGCCTGCCCGGGCGAGAGTGCCGGCAGGTTCCACACTCCCCCTGTCGTCGAAAGCTCAAAAGTGATGTCGCTGCCGTACGCCCCGGCGGAGACAGGCAAGGCGGCGGCGAAGGCCAGGAGAAATACCATAGCACCTCGCTTCCAGGCGGTCCCCCACCGCGGCGCTCCGGGAGGACTGTACCCCTGAATATGACGAGGCGTGCCCCGTGCAACCCACCGGCTTCCATCCGCCGGCAGGACGTGATACATCATTAGCTCGCTCATCGGGGAGGCTCCCCCAGCCCGTCGGGGCCGGCGGCTTGCACGAACTCCGTGGCTGGAGGATACGCGGCAACGACGGGAGCACTCTGCCATCCGTCACCGTAGACGACCGCCACGAGGGCGGCAGGAGTCGACGGATCAACCGCGGGCGCCTCCAGCTGCACCGTAAGCAGCCGGCTTGCCCCCGGAAGCACCCGGCGTTCGGGAAGGAGCGCCTCGGCCCAGGCGCCGCCGTCTTGGCTCATCAGGCTCACTTTTCCCCGCACCCAGTCGTGGACGTTTCCTGCGTTTCGGACGCTGACGCCGACCTCCACCACTCCCGAACTTGGCACAGTCCTTACGTCTACGGCCTCAATAGAGATCTCCGGCCGGCGAAGCCTCGCCGTCGCCACGTAGGTGAGAAGGACCGGTACGGCCAGGCGGGCGAGGGGACGCAGCGCGGGATGCATGACGGATGCTTCTTGTTCGTCCCCCTCAAAAAGCTCGATAAAGATCACCGGATACGCCGCGACGATCCCCGGCACAGCCGGGAACGCCACTTCGAGCTCCCGGATCTCTCCGGGCAAAACGGTGAGGCGCTCTTGTTCGATCCGGAGCAGCCTGGAGCTCTCCGCGACCGCATCGGGCCCGTCGAAGTAAACCGGAGTCCCATCGTCTTGGTGCGTCCCAAGGCCCGTAGATAAGCGCACCGTGACCGGATCGTTCCCCCGGTTGTACAGGTGAAGCCGCCGGAGACTCCCCGCCGGCTCCACCTCGAGCTCAAGCCGCGCCGGGCTGACGACCAAACTCGCGGCGGAGCCCTCATGTACGCACAACGCCCCAAACGACGCGGCCACGATCATAGCGGCCAATACTCTCAGGGCCGCACGCCCTTTGCGCGTGAAAAACCCACGGCCGCTCAATAGCCTACACCTGCCGTGTAAGTGAGAACGAGACGGTACGTTCGCCCCCAGGGCAGGGGTCGCGCATCGAAGTCAGGCTTCACGCGCAAGTAAAAGCTGAGAGTGACGCCCTGCTCACCCGTCGGTGGTTGCATCGAAAATAGGGGTGTTGCGACCGAACTCACGGGCGTCCACGGCCCGCTGGGATCCGTCGCCCACTCGACCGGTCCTATCTCCGACCCTTGGAAAACATACATCTGGGAAATTGTGTCGTACTCGCGCAACGTCCCGT
>NICF_comb_assmDRAFT_10000301_pt1 | contig 41892 bp, 40 predicted proteins | sample NewIslPassag4_SG_FD_11279 | JGI IMG/M metagenome (IMG submission 11279)
GTACCGCCCGGGGCCTTTACGGCTCGCGCCACCCATCCTTTCAATTCGTATCCGCACGATCCACCGCAATCGGGGAATGCCCCAGTACTATTGACTCACATTTTTTGCGTCCCGCTGTAACAGGCGTCGATCAGGCGCTCGTCGACGTTGACGGCTACGCCCCCCAGGGAGGTGACGGCGTCCACCACAAAGAGCGCCCCGTGCTCGCGCACCGCACGCCCGATCTCCTCGAGGGGCTGCAGCACCCCCGTGGATGTCTCCGCGTGAACGATAGCGACGAGATCGACCTTCTCCTTCGCGAGCGCCGCCTTGACATCCACCGGATCGATGGGGCGGCCCCAGGGTGCCTCAACCCGCGTCACTTTGGCGCCCGCCCGCTCCGCGATGTCGCACATGCGGCCGCCAAAGACGCCGTTGACGCAGATGACGGCGTGATCCCCCGGCTCGAGTAGGTTGACCAGGACGGTCTCCATGCCGGCGCTCCCCGTGCCCGACACGGGAAAGGTGAGCTGGTTCGAAGTGCCAAAAACGTAGCGCAGCTTTTGCATCACCTCGTTCATCAACTCGAGAAAGACGGGATCGAGGTGGCCGACCAGAGGCGTCGCCATTGCCCGCAAGACCCGGGGATCGACGGTGCTCGGTCCTGGTCCAAGCAAGATCCTCTGCGGGATATGCATGCTTTACCTCCTTTTCGACGGTTGCGCCGAGCGCGACGTTTGCGACGCTTATACGCCTGTGTCTTGCTGGTGCGCCTATCCCTTTGACCCCCTCCCGCCGGGACCGGCGCTCTCGTCCGCAGGCGGTTGGTAGACGGCTTCCACCCCGAGCATACAGATCCTGCTCGCAAACGGCCCTCCCCCGTTCTTTGCCGCGGCAATCGCCCGGGGCATGCCGCTCTTGGTACGCTCCGACACAATCCGGCACGGAGGGGAAACGGCCTCCTGGCGGAAGTATCACGCATGTAAAGGAGGTATCGACGGATGGCAAGGACGACGAAGGTGCGCTGGGGCATCTTGGGTACGGCAAACATCGCCAAGAGTGCCTTTATCCCCTCGGTGCGGAAGACGGACAGCGGCGAGATTGTGGCCGTGGGTAGCCGCAGCGCCGAAAAAGCCCGGGCATTCGCCCAGGAGTACGGCATCCCCCTCGCCTACGACGGCTACGATGCGGTTTTGGAAAACCCCGACGTCGACGCCGTCTATATCCCGCTCCCCAACACGCTCCACGCCGAGTGGATCATCCGCGCCGCCCGGGCCGGAAAACACGTCTTCTGCGAGAAACCCCTGACGATGACCTACGACGAAGCCAAAAAGGCCGTCCAAGCCTGCAAAGACGCCGGCATACTGCTGGTCGAGGCGTTTGTGTACCGCTTTCACCGCCAGACCCGGCGCATCCGTGAGCTCCTCGACGCGGGCGAAATCGGCGACGTGCTCCACACCGACGCCCGGTTTCACTACGCCTTCGGCGGACCAGCCGACGACATCCGCCTGCGCCCTGAAGTAGGCGGCGGCGCCTTGCTTGACGTCGGATGCTACGTGTTGAGCTGGACCCGATTCGTGATGGGCGAGCTGCCGCTGGCGATCGTCTCGACCGCCGTCCCCGACGAGCCGAGCGGCGTCGACAAAACGTGCGTCGCTACCTTGCGCTTTGCTCACGGCCGCACGGCCAACGTCTCGTCCGGGATTCGCATGGTCGGGGGACAGCATGCGATGATCTACGGCACCCGCGGCCAGATCGAGGTGAGCCATCCGTTTCATCCAAGCCCGGTCCGGGACGGCGATCCCGGCGCCAGGGTCCTTCTCCGAAGAGGCCAAGAGACGCTGGACGTGAGCGTGCCCAGCGACAAGCACCCCTTCTATGACGCTGTGGAACAAGTGCAGCGATCGATCCTCACCGGCGAGCCGCTGCCCTTTTCGACGATGGAGGACGCCCTGGACCAGGCGCTTTTGATGGAGGCGTGCCGCCTCGCGGCCGAAGACGATCGCTGGGTGGACCTCGCGTCGATTGACTGCCGAGCGGTTTCGTGATAGATTGATACCGCCGACTCGGAGTGGTCACAAACTTCTTACGAGCGGTTGCGATCCCTCGTAGCGGTCAACAGCCTCGAGCCCATCGGGCTCGGGTACATGGGGAAGGGTGGCCGAGCGGACGAAGGCAGCGGTCTTGAAAACCGCAGACGGTCTACGCCGTCCGTGGGTTCGAATCCCACCCCTTCCGCCAGAAAAGCGCGCGTAGCTCAGTGGATAGAGCATCTGACTTCGGATCAGAGGGTCGGGGGTTCAAATCCTCCCGCGCGCACCAGCGAGAAGGCCCGTCCTTTGACGGGCCTTTGCTGTTTGTTCCGATACCCAAAAGAGCCATTGACAGCCAGCTCGTGCCCGCCTTATAATCGTGTCAACGTCGCGACGGACAACGTGTTGGTCCAAGCCAACGCCACAAAGGACACTCTTATCGAGAGCGGTGGAGGGACTGGCCCGATGAAACCCGGCAACCGGCTATTGTCTCGGCGGCAGGCCCGAGGAGATAGCAAGGTGCCAAGTCCTGCCGGACGTCCAGTGCGTCTGGAGAGATGAGAGGAGGAATGCGAACGTTAGGCCTCTTCTCGTCGAAGAGGTTTTTTTGTTGCTGCCGGCGCCCTGCCCGAGAAGCCCGACGCAGGCGTCTTCGGGGTGTGGCCTGTCGTGCAGCTTCGTGCCGGTGTGAGCCATGCTCCTTGAGGTGATCTTCCTTGCCCGTGCAGCCGATAACCCTCGCGCAACCGCCACGCCCCATCTTGAGCTTGCGCGACGTCGAAAAGACCTACGGCAGAGGAAAAAAACAGGTGGATGCTCTCCGCGGCGTCTCACTGGACGTCTTTCCCGGTGAGATCTTCGGCGTGATCGGGCCGAGCGGCGCGGGGAAGAGCACACTGATCCGCTGCATCAACCTTCTCGAACGCCCGGAGAAGGGACAAGTCCTGATCGACGGCGTCGACGTGACGAACTTTGACGGCCGGCGCTTGCGTGAGGTGAGGCGGAGCATCGGAATGGTGTTTCAGCACTTCAACCTGCTCACCAACCGGACGGCTGCGGGCAACGTCGCCTTTCCCATGGAGATCTTAGGCGTTCCTAAAGTTCAGCGCGCAGAACGGGTTAAGCAGCTCCTCGCCTTCGTCGGCCTCGAGGATAAGGCCGACCGCTACCCGTCGGAGCTCAGCGGCGGCGAGAAGCAGCGGGTTGGGATCGCCCGCGCGCTGGCCACCGAGCCGCGGATCCTCTTGTGCGACGAGGCCACGTCGGCGCTGGACCCCGACACCACCGTGTCGATCTTGAATTTGCTAAGAAGCATCAACCAACGCCTGGGCCTGACGATCGTGATGGTGACGCACCAGATGCACGTGGTACGGGCCATCTGCGACCGCGTCGCGGTCCTGGATCACGGGCGCGTCGCCGAAGTGGGCACCGTGAGCGAGCTCTTCTCCAACCCGCAGACCAGTGCCACTCGTCGCCTGGTAGGGGAGGCTGTCGGCTTTGCTTAATCCCCAAGTGATGCAGCTGCTTTGGCAAGCGACCCTGGAGACGCTGTACATGGTGGCGTGCTCGACTGCCTTGGGAACCCTGTTTGGCATCCCCGTCGGCGTCCTCCTCGTGGTCACCGCTCCCGGGCACATCCTGCCCAACGCCTTTGTCCACAGGATCACGGGCGTGATCGTGAACATCGGCCGCTCGGTGCCGTTTATCATCTTGATGATCGCGATCATCCCCTTCACCCGGATGATCGCCGGCACCTCCATCGGGACCACGGCCGCCATCGTGCCGCTCACCGTCTCTGCGATCCCCTACGTGGCCAGGCTTGTGGAAAGCGCCTTAAGCGAGGTCGATATGGGCGTCATCGAGGCGGCGGAGAGCATGGGCGCCACGCCCCTCCAGATCATCTGGAAGGTGCTGCTTCCCGAGAGCCTGCCGTCTCTGGTTCTCGGGATCACCATCACCACGGTAAGCCTGGTGAGCTACTCGGCCATGGCCGGCGCCATCGGCGGAGGCGGCCTGGGAGACCTGGCGATCCGCTACGGTTACCAGCGGTTCCGCAGCGACATCATGCTCCAGACCGTGGTCGTCCTCGTCGTACTGGTGCAGCTGGTACAAATGGCCGGCAATGCTCTGGCCCGGCGCTTGGACCACCGGCATCCGTCGTAATCTCGCCGGGAGACCCGCGCCCCCGGTGGAGACCAGAACGACGCAGCAACGAACGGCAATACCAACTTAACCGATTTACAAAGGAGGAGCAGACATGCGTAGACCGGCGTTTCTCGTCTTGTTGCTCATCGGTATCCTGGCCCTGGGTTCATCCATCGTAGCCGCCCAGACCGTCCTCAAGGTGGGGGCGACTCCGGTGCCCCACGCCGAGGTGTTGGAGTTTGTGAAGCCGTACCTCGCGGCCGAGGGCATCGACCTGCAAGTGGTGATCTTTAACGACTACGTCCTGCCCAACCTGGCTCTCGCCGACGGCGAGCTCGACGCCAACTACTTCCAACACATCCCGTACCTCGAGACGTTTAGTGCCGATCACCGCCTGAACCTTGAGGTGCTGGTGAAGGTGCACGTCGAGCCGATCGGCCTCTACAGCAGCCGCATCAAGTCGGTGGATGAGCTAGAGACCGGCGCCACGATCGCCATCCCCAACGACGTGACCAACGGCGGCAGGGCCCTGCTCCTCCTGCAGGAGGCGGGACTGATCACCCTGCGGGCCGGCGCTGGCCTTGAGGCGACCGTTCTCGACATTGCCGAAAACCCCAAGCGCCTCCGCTTCCAGGAGCTTGAGGCGGCCATGCTGCCCAGGGCCCTCCCCGACGTGGACGCCGCCGTCATCAACACCAACTTCGCCCTGGAAGGCGGTCTGAACCCGATCCGGGACGCCCTGGTCATGGAAGGGGCCGAATCGCCCTACGCCAACATCGTCGCCGTCCGCCAGGGAGATACCGCAAGTCCTGCACTCCAAAAGCTCGCCGAAGCCCTCACTCGCCCGGAGGTGCGGGAGTTCATCCTCGAGACGTACGGCGGCGCCGTTGTTCCGGTATTCTAACGGCTTTCAATCTCGGCCGCACGGCCGGCTTTTGAGGAGAGATCCGTTTCGATGAACAAGGCTTTTGCAGCCGGTGTCGTCGTCGCACTTCTCGTCTCGGCGCTGATCGCGCCGGCGTGGGCAGCGCAGGTGCTCAAAGTAGGAGCCAATCCCCTGCCACAGGCGCCGATTCTCGAATTCGTAAAGCCGTTCCTCGCGGAGGAAGGCATCGAGCTTCAAATCATCGAGTTCTCCGACTACGTGCTGCCCAACATCGCTCTGGCGGAGGGCGACATCGACGCCAACCTGTTTCAACACATCCCGTACCTTGAAAGCTTCAGCGCCGACCGCAACCTGGACCTAACCTGGATCGCCGGGGTCTTCATCGCCCCCATCGGGGTCTACAGCAAGAAGATCGACAGCCTCGATCAGCTGCGAAACGGCGCTGAGATCGGCATCCCCAACGATCCGACCAACGGTGGGCGCGCCCTGCTCCTCCTCGAGTCGGCCGGCTTGATCAAGTTGCGGGAGGGCGCGGGACTCTACGCCACGCCTCTCGATATCGTTCAAAATCCCAAGCGCCTGCGCATCCGCGAGATCGAGGCGCCGTACCTGCCCCGCTCGCTGGATGACCTGGACGCGGCGGTGATCAACACCACCTACTCCCTGGAGGCGGGCTTTGTCCCGGTGAAAGATGCTCTCTTCATCGAGGGAGCCGAGTCGCCCTACATCAACGTGCTGGCGGTCCGCCGCGCCGACGCGGAGCGCGAGGATCTCCAAAAGCTGGCCCGGGCGCTGACCCGGCCCGAGGTGCGCGACTTTATCCTCGAGTACTTTGAGGGCTCGCTGGTTCCAGCGTTCTAATGGGGCCATGAAGAGAGGCCTGCCGGGCGGCAGGCCTCTTTTTTGTTCCGTTTTTCGTGCGCCGGATCTTCGCTCCGGGTCTTGATGGCTTGGGACATTGCGTGCGCCTGGACTGTCGAGACAGCTTGCTGGAGAGTGCCTCCAAAGATTATCCGCCGAAAGCGACCGTCGCGACGGGGTAACTCGCCCGGCGCACCAGGCGAGGGGTGACACTTCCCGCCGTCCGCACCTCCTGGAGGCGCTCCAGGTCGATGACGCCCGTCACCACCAGGTCCTGGTTCCATTCCCCCTCGGCGACGATGCCATCGCGCGCAAATGGGACGTCGCACGGCGAGATGACGGCCGATCGGCCATACGACTGCTCGAAAAAGCGCACCCGGGGAAGACGCCCCACGAGAGCTGAATGCACTACGTACACCTGGTTTTCGACCGCCCGCGCCAGGGCGCAGTAGCGGACACGGTAAAATCCCGCCCGGTCGTCGGTGGCCGAGGGGCAGAGGATGATGTCGGCACCGCCGTCGACGGCGGCGCGGACGGCCTCCGGAAACTCAATGTCAAAGCAAACGAGGATGGCCAGCTTCCCGATGGGCGTTTCGATCACCCGCACCACGTCGTCCGTTGCCAGGCGCCACGGGTCGATTTCGCACGGGGTGAGGTGGAGCTTTCTCTGGGTGACGACCTCCCCGGTGGGGCCGAAAAGATAGGCCGTGTTGTAATGCCGCTCGCCCTCACGAGCAAGGTGCGTCCCGCCGAGGATGAAAAGGTCAAACCGGCGAGAGAGCTCTTGCATCAGCTGGACATACGGACCCGTCCAACGATCCCATCGGTCCAGGTCGAGGGCGTCATCTCCGTCGATCGACAAAAGCGCCGCCGTCATGTACTCCGGAAAACAGATCAACTGGCTTCCGAAGTCCTTCGCCAGGGCGACATGACCTTCGACCTGCGCGGCAAACTCCTCAAAGCTTGAAAGCGGCCGGTGGCCAAACTGTACGGCGCTCACGGTCACCCGCATGCTCATCACCGCCCGGCAAGGTCCGGATTCGGCCACTCGAGGAGGAGCGCGCAGTTGCGCGACTCTTCGTCCGGGATGTAATCCCTGATCACCGTGACGGGGCGGAGTCCCGCCCGAAGCTGCGGCGTGATCACGGGATCGACCAGCTCCCCGGCGACCACCTTCTTCGCGTAGGCCTCGGGGCTCATGGATGCGGCGTAGGCGCCGTAGCCCGGCATGCGGCCGGCGGCCAAAAACCGCTTGAGCCCCAGCCGGCGCACCAGGTCAAAGCGGGCCTGGTACATCTTCTTGGCGACGCCTCGACCCCGAAAAGCGGGCCTCACCGCCATGTCGATCCCGTAGAGGGAATCCCCAGCGGAATTGTGATTTCGGATATAGCCGTCGTCCGCAACGTGCGCCCACGTGTGGTGCGGGTGCTCGGGATCAAAGGCGATGATCAAACTGGTGCACGAACCGGCCAGCACCCCGGCGATTTCGGCGCAGAGCGCGCCTTCGGGAAAATGCTGGATGTGCGACTCAAGCTGCTCCGGCGTCCAAAGCTGCTCCTCCGGATAAGGCGGCGGAAAGCACTCCCGCTGCACCTCGATCAGTGCCGGGATGTCCTCCCGGGTGTAGGGGCGGACGACGATCTCGTTCATAGCAACCTCTCGCACTCTCGATCTTGTTCCCTCGGTCTTTATCGTAGTTCTTCCCGCGTCCCTCGTTGTCCCCTCGCTGAACGGCGCATCCTTCCCGGCGCATCCTGGCCCCTAGCGACGCCGGTTTGCCCAAATGGCGTCAAAAAGGCCGCCGACGATGATCACCGACGCCGGGATGCCGCCCATGACCAAGATCGCGATCACGGAGCGGACGAGAAGGCTGAAATTGCGCGCGTCCAACCACTCGAGAAACGCGCCGGAGTTCCACGTTCCAAGGACCGCGAGGACTAAGATCAACGTGACGTAAAACAATTCGGCTCACCCCCGCAACAAGAAGCAAGAGTAGACTTCGTCTTTGTACTGGGTTATTCCTATGCGGGCAGCGGAAAGCCTTCCTTTCGCACCCGGTCCGCGATCTGTGCCCGATCCGGACGCAAAGCCGTTCAACCTGCTCCTTTGCCCTGGCACCCGCTCCAGCCGACCGAAATCCGGGCACCCGTTTCGGACGTTTTTCCACCGAGCTTGGACGTGTGGACCACCCCCCTTTCATGGAACCCACGCCAAAGGCCGTGATAGCTTTAGGGTATCAGGCAAACCGGGACGGCCGTCTCCGCTGAATCCGGTGTGGACATTCCAGAAGGAGGATGAACGGATGAGACGACTGCTTCGACTCTTCGGAGTCACGCTGCTTGCGACCATCGGTGTCCTTGCGATGGGTCTTGGGGTGTACGCGCAAGAAACGGGATTCGAGTTCGTGCAGGAAGAGCCCGAGCAAGAGGCGACCGCCGGAACCGACGCACTGTGGCAAAAGCTCACGCAGCTCCTTGAGGTCCTGGACGAGAGCGTCGTCACCACCACCGACGATGTGGCCGGCCTCGCCCAGCAGGCGGCAGAGCTTTTGCTGGGCAACGAGTTTGAGGCGGGCGTCATCGGCCTGGTGCAGGAGCTCGCGGGTGTGGAGGATTCCCAGTCGATCGACGCGGAGACCGTCATCGCCGCCGGAACCGACGCACCCGAAGTGATCGCGCTGGCCCATCTCGTCCTCGCGGCTCAAGCCCTCTCCGGCGCCCCCGACACCGCCCTCCTGCTTGAGGCTGGCGAGCACGTCTCCGAAGCCGACAGGCTCCTCGCCCATCTGAAGCCCGCTTCAGTCCCGCTCGAATAAGGCGTGTAAGGCGTGCTCGCGCCGTCGCCGCCTGCAGGCCGGCCCGTGGTTCGCAAAGCAGCGCAGCACGCATGACGGGTCGATACACCACTTTACAAAGGAAAAGAGGACCGCGCCGCGGTGATGCGGTCCTCTTTCTATTCTTGGCTGCTCGTCAATCCGGCTGCTGCTCGTCGATCTCGTCTAGGTTCAGCGCACGAATCCAGCAAAGAGCTTTTTGGCCCGAGCGATCGTCTCCCGCACGGCAGGGTCGTCTCTTTCGTCGAGGAGGCAGGCCTCGAGGTTTTCGACCATCAAGATCGACGCGATGGCACCGATCGCCGAGCGCATGGCGCTGAGCTGGGTCAGCACCTCTTCGCAGCTGCGATTTTCGTCCAGCATCTTCTGGAGCCCCCTGGCCTGCCCTTCCACCCGTCTGAGCCGGTTTTTGATATCGGCGATCACCTGGGGATCGATCTGTTTCACCACGCCCGCCTCCTTTCGCCGGCCATCCAGCGGCTCAAAGCGCCGTGCAGCCGGCACTTCGAGGCGTCGCATAGGCCCTCTCGCCATCAGGCTCAAGCCTCATGCGTGCCTCTTTCGATCCGCTGGGGCCGCTTGCCTGTGTGTGGTGTCGGTTCTTCTTGTTTGCGGGCGCCTTTCCCTACCGGGGCCACCGGTTGCCGTCAGGTTGTGACAGGGCCTCTGCTCCCCTTCGCCGCTAGATCTCTGGCTCCCGGCAACCGCCCCGGGGGATGAACTCGACGGGGGCGGTTCGGCTCCATCCTAGCCTCGCCTTTGCGTTCGCGCTCGCTCCCACCGATCGACGGCGAAGACAACACCGAACAAGACGATGCCAAACAGCACCCCCGCGACGACCGGGTCTACGCCCAAAAGGTCGGGAAGCGAGTGGCGCCCGTAGTTCAGCGGGCGGATGAGCACCGGCTCGAGGTACGGGTAGGCCAAGGCGTAGGCCAAGGCCCCGAGCAGGCCACCCAGGACCATCGGCCATGCGTCCTTTCTACCGGCGCCGAGCGCTGCCAGGGCGGTGCCGGGACAGTAGCCTGCGATGGCGAATCCCAGCCCGAAGATGCCTCCACCCAGGAGAACGCCCAGCACATACAAGGTCTTTCCCCCGATTTCCACTATCCCCAGGGCGGAGAGAGGATAGACGATCAGGGAACCCGTAGCCACCGCGGTGAGCATCAGTTTCACCGCTTTTAGGTTCAGCAAGTTCAGCGCGTCAAAGATGCACCCGCAGCGAGACACCCCGGCGCGGTACAGGATGTAACCAAACGCGACGCCGGTGACCAACCCCAAAAGCAGGATTCCCATTCACGACCACCCCTTCGTTCTGAGCCATTTCGCCGCCGGAATCCCTACGGCAAACACCGCGGCGGCAAACAGAAAGCTGGCCGTCGCAAGCTGGGTCATCCCGGTGATCACGTGCCCGCTGGTGCACCCGTCGGCAAGCCGAGCGCCAAAGAGAACGAGAAAGCCGCCGAGGAAGGCCCTCCACTGGCGCGGCGGGATCCGTAGAACTTGCCGGCCCGCGCTCTTCTCGGCTTGGGCGTCCCCTGTGTCCAGCCCGCATGCCCCGCCCCTGCTCTCTTCCACCGGACCCACCGTCCCTGCGGATGCACGGGCCGTTCCGCTGGGCCCCTCGGTTCCTGCGGCTGTCTCCGTGACGCAAAGAACCTTTGGGTCATGCGGCGTCGTGTCACTCCTCTCTCTCTCCTTGGCCGTGCTTCGCGCCACAACCCGGGAAGCGAGAAATCCCCCGACCACGATCCCGAGGACGAGCATCAGCTGCCAATCGACCACGGGGGGAACCCGCTGGAAATACGCGTTTTCCGCGACGAATTCCGTCGCGATGGGGTTGAGCAACAGCGCTACCGCCCGGGGGTAGGATGTGGAGACTCCCAGCGGCTTGTAGGTTATGAAGGCAAACGCGCTCAACAGCCCCAGCGCCACGCCCCCTTTGAGCCAACTCCATTCTCGGGTCATCTTCACGCCCTCCGTTTCCCACAAGGAGCGTCCGAATCCGGTCGCGCGCCTCGTTTCCGCAGAGCTGACCAACGCGCAGGACCCTTCCGGCCGCCTCCACCCGGTTTAGTACTATACCCCGTAGGGTACCTATCCAGCTCCATGGTAACAGGCCGACACGTCAATGTCAACACCCCGGATGGGTAGCGAAACCTAAAGGGATCATCTCGAGCCGTGTCGAATCGTCCCGCAATGCCGACGCCAAGCGATAGGGACGCCGCTCTTGCGTGCTATACGGGCAGCAAAGGCAGGAGGGCGCCGCCCCACGTGCGCCCTGTTCGTCGAAGCGATAGAGCTTGGGAACTAGCGACATAGAGGTCGGTCGCACGCTCACGCTGTTCCGCGACATTCCCGCGGGTATCCCCCTCGCGTCCCCCCTCCGTGGCGATCAGACGGATTCGCCTCTCAGGCCGAGCGGGTGACCCGGGCCGCCAAGCAGTCGGCCGAAAGCGCCCGGGCGGGCCGGGACGTCATGCATGAAATGGTCGAAGGGATGGCGCACGAAGTGCGCACTCTAGCCGAGCGTTCGGTCGGCAGGCGAGATCAACGACCTCATCCACAACACCCAGGCGCGCATTGAAGAGGGCGGACGCCCTTCAGTTCTATGTGCGCAAGTTCCGCTTCGAATCGACGGCGTAAGCTACGGGCTGGCACCGCCCCGGGGCGCGAGGCACGCCTGCGCTCCGTAAGGAGATGTGCCACACCTTTTCGCACTCTGGGCACCGTGATTGACACGACGGCAGAAGGACGAAACAGGGCGACAGCGCCGCCGACCGGCCTATCGCCCATGTCAAGCCCCAATCGGGCGGAATATTCCGGTGACACACGCACCGTCACTGCCGTCCCTTGTACTGCTCGTGCGGGATCCCTACCACCGTGATGTGCGACGCTCGATCTTCGCCGTCCACTACGTCCGTGAGCTCTGGATTAAGGAAATAGGCCTGGAGAAGGCTCTTCAGCCGGAACCTCCAGCTCAACGCTTGGGGTCTCAAACTCCTGAAAGCCACCCGTCTCCTGCGCCGGGGCCGTCGTATCTTCACCCGGAGTCGAACTCTCGGACATCGTCTGCCCCGTGCTGCCACAGCCCGCGGCGAGCGCCAAAACCAGGATGAGCGCTGCGGCCCAAAGCAGCCTTGTGATGCCTCTCACATCGGACACCTCCTTTCGGATTGTAGGATCTATGGTACCGGAAAGGCCTGAAGACACCATGACGCGCAGGTGGTGAAAAGGTCAGAATTACGTGGTAAGCCCAGCAGCCCGGGCTGCGCCGCGCCGGGCGCAAGGCTCTGCGAGGGAGATCCATGCGTTATTCAGCTGACTTGAAAGTGACGCTCGTCCTCGCGGTCCTGGCTTTCGGTGGGCTCCTGTTCCTCGCATTCGGTGCCGTCTCTTCCTACTGGGTGACCAATGATCTAAGCGAGCAATTCCGGCGCCGGGGCGCGTTTCTCGCAGAGAACCTCGCAGCAGAGGCGGCGACGTCGCTGGCCATTGACGACGCTTTTGAAAGGCGCCTACGGCTTCTTTTGCTCACCCATCGGGCGACCATCGACGACGTCGCGTACGCTCAGGTCGTCCATGGTGGGTTCGTCGTCTCCGAATCCATCCAACCCGATGGGCTCGAACTTCCCGTCATTCTCAATCCCCCAAGGCGCCCTGCCGTCAGCGAATGGCAACGCCAGAGCACCCACTACCTCGACTTCATCCGTCCACTGCCGGCTAGCGCCGGCACAGGTTACGTCCGCATCGGGCTCAGCCTCGAAAGCATCCACCAGCGCTCCAAGCAGGTCGTGCGCGTCATCGGAGGCCTTTCGGTCCTTTTCACCTGCCTCGGCGTGATCGGGGTTTTCGGCCTGTACTCCATTATCCTCAAACCGCTCGACAGGTTGATGGAGTCGATACGGCAGGTGTCGCAAGGGGCGTTTCACGTGACGACCGACATCCGGGGCTGCCGGGAGTTCGAGGAGATCTCGGCCGCCTTCAACCACATGGCTCAAGAGATCAACCGGCGCACCGAGGCCCTGCACCAGCGCAACGTCGAGCTCCAGCAGGCCAACCGGGCCAAAGAGGAGTTCTTGGCGATGGTGGGACACGAACTGAAGGCGCCCTTGCACAGCATCCGGGGGTATTGCCAGCTCCTCTTGGAGGAGGCCGAAGGTCCCCTCTCCCCGGCGCAGCGCAGCGATCTCCAAGCGATTCTCGCGGCGGGCAACCACTTGCTCGGGCTGATCCAAAACATCCTGCAGTTCATCGAAAGCGGCACCGACACCGTCCACTTGTCGGCCGTCGACCTGGGCGCGCTCTTGCAGCGTGCGGCCGACTACGTGCGGCCGATGGCCCAGGCGAAGGGGATTGCCGTGGTCGTCACTTCCTCGGAGCTTCCCGAAGTGTTCGTCGACGAAACCAAGGTGCGCCAGGTGCTGATCAACCTGCTGCACAACGCCGTCAAATACACCCGTGCAGGACACGTGCAGGTCTCGGCATGGGTGGAGGAGGAAGGCACGTTCATCCAAGTCCGCGACACCGGGCCGGGGATTCCCTTGGAGGAGCAGGAGCGGATCTTCGAACCTTTCGTGCGGATCGAGCGGGGCGAGACCAAAGAGACGCTCGGCATGGGCCTTGGCCTTGCGGTCGTCCAACGGTATGTCCAAGCACACGGCGGATGGGTCAAGCTGTCGTCCTGCGAGGGTCGGGGAAGCGTGTTCACCATCTTTCTCCCTAGGCAAGAGCGGGAGGAGGCCTCGCCGCCGGCCGTATCCGGCGCCGGAGTTTCCTAAAGGGGCCTCGATAGGCGGTCTACAGCGCCTGGGGATCGACACCGTCCAGCCTGCACACCGTCCCCGCGGGGACATGTTCACCGGCACGGCACCGGCGGAAGACCCCCTTTCCGGAAACACAGACCGAAATGACGTCCCTGGGCGAACGAGTTTTCGCAGGACAGTGCAATCGGTCACTGGGATAACGGGACAGAAGGATTGTTCGGTGGGATCGAAGGAGGGATACGAATGAACACCGGCGCTGCCCGGATCTTGATCGCCGACGACGATGACGACGCCCGCCGGCTGGTGGTGAAGTACCTGACAGTGAAGGGCTTTCATGTCTCGACGGCAGAAGATGGAAGCGAGGCGTGCCGGCGGGTCTTTTCTGAGGATCCCGATCTGGTCCTCCTCGACGTGAACATGCCGGAGCTCGACGGCTGGAGCGTGCTGCAAGAGATCCGCTCGGCGAGCCTTGTTCCCGTCATCATGCTCACCGTCCTGGACAGTGCCCGCGACAAGGTGCGCGGCCTGGCGGCCGGCGCCGACGATTACATCACCAAGCCTTTCGACCTCAAAGAGCTCGAAGCACGTATCCGGGCCGTCCTGCGACGGGCCGCGCCTCAGTACCGGTCGGAGATACAAACCGTCGGCAATCTCACCATCGATGACAAGGCGAAAGAGGTCCGCTTCAACGACGTGGCCATCAGCCTCTCGCCTAAAGAGTACGACCTCCTCCGGCTCCTCGCTTCGGCGCCCGGGCGAGTCTTTTCGACCCGAGAGATCCTGCGGGTCGTCTGGCCGGAGCGCGTCGATGAGAGCGGTCCCGAGGACGTGAAGAAGTACGTCTACTACCTGCGCAACAAGCTGCGAGAGCTGCCGGCGCCCGGCCCCATCGTCCGCACGGTGCGAGGCTTTGGGTACAAGCTCGAGATCGGAAATGAGGAGGGGTGATTGCTCGTCTTTGGCGTCCGCGGGGCCTGGTGTCCGAGAAGTTTATGAGTGCGAGGTAGTGTATCTAGGGCGTGATCGGGCGGGCGGGGCTGCTCGAAGCGGCCCCTTGCCCGCCCCAGCATCACGCATACGAAATCTTGTTGGCCGCAGACGAGCCCTGCCCCGGGGCCCGGCTGACGATCACGAAGTCGTCGGGCGAGATGTACTGCAGAAGCGACGTCGTTCCGTCCCCGGTGAAAAGGGAAATGACGGCGACGCTCGGCTCCACCGGAAAAGCCCCGACGCCAAACCCGTCCGCCGGCACCGTCACGGTGACCTCGATGGTCTCTCCCTCCACTTCGTCACTGGACAATTCGAGGAAGACCCGCTCGTCGCCGGGAACTTCGAGCTCTTGCAGGCGAATCCGCTCCTTCGTCTCCCCCACCAACCGGGAAACCTCGATCGTCGCGCGATGCGCCTGATTCTCGAGGTTCGAAAGAAAGACTCGCACTGAAACGACCTGGGCAGCAGGAAGCTGCGCCACCGGAAACAGGCCGCTCGTCAGGGTGATGGGCATGATGGATCCCTCCTTATGCAGCCGCGACGCGTTGTCCGGCTTGCCTTTCATTCATCGGGTTTCCCGGACTTCTCCGATTCCTGAACAGCTCCGGACGCACAAGCCGATTGGGGAAAGTAACCCCGGCCTCAAGCGTGAGGCGTCGTGCAGGCGCTCTACCAAGCCTGTCCTCGGACCGGAAGACCGGGGCAGAAGTCACACCGGGACAAGATCTCCCGGCGATTTGTAGACCAGCACCAAGATGCCCCCATCGGCAGGGAAGTACTGGGTGACGGTCACAGTCGGCACCAGCAGATCGGAAGGAAGGTTCACCTCCACTTCGACGGTCTGTCCGCCGAGGCCGTCGACCACGATGCGCTCGGCGCCGCCTGCCGGGACCGTCAAGGCGCGAAAGAAGACGGGCTCAAGTTCGTCTCGATCGAGCCGCCGGATTCTCACCGACGCCGGATGGGCCTGACCGCTGAAACTGCTGATCGCCACGACCAATTGGATGACCGTGTCGCTCGGCACTTCAAAGATCCCCGTCGTACGCACCCCTCGCACCTCCCGGGACCGGCTGCGGACCGGGACAGCTTGCTCCCTCGCCTCCGGCAGCCTCGCCGCCTCTCCCACGCCTGTGGCTTGCGCCGCCCGTTCCAGCGCTCCCTCGCCCGTCGCACTCCCCTCTCGGGCATCTCGCCCACCTAGATACCGCCTTCTGCCGTAGGACGTGTAGATCGGCCACTGCTTCACGCTGCCCACCGTGGACCTCCCCTTTCTCTCGCAAGACGCATTTTCCGTCCAAGGGACGCACTGACAATCACGTGCCCCTCGGACCGCGCCAGCGCCGTCGAACTCGCTCGTCTGCGAGCTTGCCGCCATGGTGCGGCCGGCGCATTCGCCTGGCCGCCTGGCACATAAGTCTCCACGTCGCTTCTCCCGCACCGGGATGCAAAGACTAGGAATCAACGACTAGCTGCGGCATGATATTCCAATGAGGCTGTGCCGGTTACCGCCGCCCAAAGCCGCAATCGCCTTGGACGCTCGCCGGGAAATCAAGCCGTGGTATGATGGTGTATGATGAGACACGGCAGAGGCAGAGCCGAGCGAGAAACACCGAGGGAACGACACCCACCGGAAAACGCCGGTCGAGAGGCAGTGATCGAGATTGGATATCGTCGAAGGGATGCCTGAGGGAACACCGTACGAAGCGATCGGCGGGGAAGAGACCGTCGCCAAACTCGTCGACGCCTTTTACAAGCGTGTCGCAAAGCATCCTGACCTTGCGCCCATCTTTCCCAAAGACCTGACGGAAACCAGGCGCAAACAGTACGCGTTCTTGACGCAGTTTTTCGGAGGCCCGCCGCTTTTTTCCGCCCGGTACGGACCGCCGATGTTGCGCAAGCGGCACCTACCCCATCCCATCACGCCGAAGCGGGTGGAGGCTTGGCTTGCGTGCATGGCCGAGGCGATGGACGAAGCGGGCATACGCGGTCCTGTGCGAGAGTATCTTTTCGCTCGCCTCACCGCGACCGCGCACCACATGACCAACACCGTCGAACCGGATGCCACGGGAACAGGCTCTCACGCCGCCAAAACCCAACTGCGGCAGTAGCCCCGGCGGTCACCGACGCTCTTCGCGACTGCATCGAGACCGACTTTCGACTGCAGCTTCTGCAGAAGCCGATGTTGGCACCCGTTGCGTCTGCACTCGCTCCCGTGAGCTGAGACCGACTCCGGCGGAGCCCGATCTCACACTTTCGGAACGAGTCACCTGAAACTTGCACCGCGGCTCAAGGCAAAGCTTGTGCGACTTTGCCGAATAGAGAGAGACTTAGTGCTCGATCAGCTCTCGCAGAGTGACGCGAAACTGGCTTCGGCGGACCGACTCGTTCCAGCGGAGCACCTTTCGCTCCCATCGACTGCGCTCGGCCTTGGTCGATATATCCATTCTCTCGAGGATCAGCTCATAGAGGGCGCGAACGTCATCGGCCGTCAAGTCTTGGGCTTTGATGGGCTGGGCTGACACCGGGTGTACGACCTCCTTTGCCGCCATCGTAACACCCAATTGTGTCCAACCCGTGACGATCCCGGTACGGCGTCATGAAAAGAGAGGGGAGTTCCGAGTTACCCGGCCTAGACCCGCAGCTCCACCGACGATCTTCCTCGCACTTGCAAGCGCTCCAAGAACCTGTCGGCGGTCCGGGCAGCGAGGGCCATCACGGTCTCCGTGGGATTGCCGCCGCCGCCGGTCGGAAAGACCGCGGCGCTGCAGATATAGAGGTTGGGCACATCGTGCGCCCGGCAATCGGCGTCGACCACCGACGTGCGGGGGTCGCTTCCCATGCGGCAGCCGCCCATGAGGTGCGCCGTGTCCGGCACCACGTAGCGAGGTTTCCCCCCGGCCGCTTCGAGGATCCGGTTCGCCGTCTCGACCGCGTGAGCGATCAGCTTCTTGTCGTTTTCGCCGTAGCTGAACGTGACCTTGGCCCGGCGCAGGCCGTACTCGTCGACCTCGTCCGCCAGCGTCACCGAGTTTCGCTCATCGGGAAGCACCTCGCCCACCAGCGTGATGCGGCCGAAGTAGTTGTAGTCCCGCAAGGCGTCCCGCAGCTCCTTGCCCCAGATACCGGCCTCAGCGAGCCCGCTGGCAAACTCTACCGGCCGCGCACCGTGGGCATGGAGCGTGTAACCTCGTGCAAAGCCCCGCGCCGGGTCCGTCTCGTAGAACTCTTGCGTCGTCGCCAGGACCGGCGTCCCCTTGTAAAGCCGGATCTCTTCGTCGAAGATGGCGTACATGTCATGGCTGCTGTGGGGCATGATGGCCTTGCCCACCATGCCGCTGCTGTTCGCGAGGCCGTCGGGAAAGAGAGGGCTCGTACACTGCAGGAGCAGCCGCGGCGTCTCGACGACGAAGTTGCACAAGAACACGTAGCGAGCTTTTTGGCGGTACTCTTTCCCGTCGTGGTGAAAGACGACCCCCGTCACGCTCCCCCTCGGGTCTACCTCGATCTGAGTCACCATGCAGTCGGAGAGCACCTCGGCTCCCTCGGCGATCGCCTTGGGGATGTGGTGGATCAAGGCGCTGTACTTGGAGTTGGGCATGCAGCCTTGATTGCAGAAACCCCGGTTAATGCAAGGCGGCCGCCCGTCAAAAGGAGCTGAGAGGATCGCAAGGGGCGTCGTGACGCTTCGGATTCCCAGGGCCTCGCAGCCCTTGCGAAACATCCAGGCGTTGGCGCTCAAGCGATCCCGCTCCGGATACGGGTACGGGCCGCGAAAAGGTCCCCACGGAAAGTAACGGGGCCCGGAGACCGCGATCTCTTTTTCGATCTGGCCGTAATACGGCTCGAGGTCCTGGTAATTTAGGGGCCAATCCACCCCTACCCCGTCGACGGAGTACGTCTTGAAATCGCTTTCGTGAAACCGCAAGAAGACGCCGGTGAAGTGCGTGGTGCCGCCGCCGACGCCCCGGCCCGAGTTGTTGTGGCCGAGCTTGAGGGGATTCGCCCCCGCCACGATGCGGGTATCTTGCCAGGCCAGCTCTTGCATCGACAGCTCGTCGCTGGCGAAATCGGTCGCGGGGTCCCAATAGGGGCCCGCTTCGATGACGACGACGCTGAGACCCGCTTTCGCCAGCCGGTGTGCGAGGACCCCTCCTGCCGCTCCTGCTCCGACGATGCAGGCGTCGACCACTTCGCCTCCGTACTTGCGCCGCTCAAGGTGGGCAAATCGATGCCCGGCGTAGTGATCACAGTGGTGACGGACGGGCGCGCCACGAGGGCCGTTTCGGCCGGGGGCGCTGTCAGAAGCGGAGTCACGGACGTCGCTGTGGGGTGCACTGTGGTCTTCCTCAAGGGTTTCGTCAAGGGAGTCGGCTTGCGCCCCGTCAAAGACCCCGGGGCTGCCCCAGTCGCCGCAGGAGATGGAGGTAGCCGTCATCGCAGGTTCACCGTCCTTTCGTGGTCCGCAATCATGAGCTTGGCGTCCTGGCCTCCCACGGGTCGGTGACGCCCGCTTCGATCCGGTAATACCCTCTGGGGTAGGCTGGCCCGCCGTACCCGATCTCCGACCAAATCGTCGGGTGGGAGGCGAGCGCCTCCACCGACAGGCCGAGGAGTTTCTGGAAGAGCTCTTTGGCCCCGTGCTGCAGTTCGGCCAGGATGGCAAACTGCTCTTCCACCGTGGCATCGGCGAAAGCCTTTCCGTAGCGCTCCCGGGCGATTTGATCGATAGAGGCGAGCCCGTCTCGGACTAGCTCGGCCTGGGGCGGCAAGCCCTCCTTGCGCTGGGCCTCGCCTACCGGACTTAGGAGCTTGTCGTCGATGTGGGAGAGGACGTACCCGATGATGTCGTCCCGGTCCTCATACAAGAGGTGGCAGACGACAGCTCGAAGCGCCTGCGCTTCGGCCTGCGTGAGGAACGCGGGCCTCTTCGGCGGGTCTAACCTTCTCTGGACGATCGAGCGCGTGTGGGGATCCCAAGCCTCCGCATGGACCATCACGTCGTAATCCGGATACCTCGACTCGGCCATCCGCTTGCCCTCCGCCGCTTGCTCAAATTCCCGTTGGAACCCTCCCGGGCCGCCGTCTAGCCTCCCGCCCGCCAGCACGTCTTGCCATGGGTCCGACGCGCCGGCCTGGGGCGCGCCCGGTGCCCGCGGTCCCCGCGGCGCGTTCACTCCGCCGACCCCGTCCATCCCACTCACCCCGCCGCTTAAACCACGTAGACGATGATGAGGCCGAGAATTCCCAGCGCCGAAATGAGAAGCGGCAACGTAACGGGGGGCCCGACCATAAAGTTGTTGAGCGTATAGCCATCGACCCGCTCGCCGACTCCCTCCCAGTGATAGTAAGTGCCGACGAACCCCGCCAAAGTCCCTGCCGCCGCAAGAAGCACGAGAAGTCCTCGGAGAAGCTCGCTGTTGTGCAGCGCCAGAAGCAGCGCTACAAGGCCCAGCGCCGGGGTCGCGACGACCGGGACCCACATGGACCAGTGGCGAAAATTCTGCCGCCAGTGCATCAGCGTTACCTGCAAGGCGACGGCGAGGGAGACCACCCCGAGGAAGAGGTACAAGATCCTTTCCGCCGGCCAGCCCGCCCACATCCCTGCCACCTCCCTTTCGCCGGGCAAAGTTCAGCCTGCCCCTCAAACTCAACCGATCGTTCGGTAACCGGCCGCGCCTCGCCGCGAAGCCCGCCCTTCCAGCCCCCCCATCCCCGTTAACCCTTGCTCGCCCTTTCCGCCGCCACTTCGCCGGCGATCGGGATGGCCGCCTCACCCATAGACCCATTCGTCACCCGACGCAGCGGGAAAGAAGCGACGCTTGCCTCCTCCAGCAGGGCGGCGATCGCCCGGCCCACCTCCCGAGTCGCTGCGGCGCGAAAGGGTTTCCGCCCGTTCGGGTATTGGGACGCCGGAAAGTGGAGCGGCTCTCCGCAGAGGATCCGCAGCCGGCCCGGCCGCGTCCACTGGGAACCCCGCCAAAGCGGCAGGTACCCGTGGATGGCGACGGGGATCACCGGCGCCCTCGACTTGATGGCAAGCCACCCGACCCCATCGAGAAAGGGAGCGAGGCTCGGCAGCTTGTTGCGTGTCCCTTCGGGAAAGATCCCGAGTACCTCGCCCCGTTCGAGGACGCGCAGCGACTCCCTCACGGCGCGCACGTCGGGCCGGCGGCGCTCCACCGGGAATGTGCCGATGGAGCGCAGGAACCTTCCGAGCAGGGGACCGAGCATCGGCAAGGTAAACAGCTCTCGCTTCGCGATGAAGCGGATCAGGCGGGGCGAGAGCGTGCCGAGCAAGGGCGGATCGAGATAGCTCACGTGGTTTGCGGCCACGATCGCGGGACCGTCGGCCGGAATGCGTTCGAACCCCGCCGCCTCCCAGCGGCATAGTCCGAACACGACGGTCCTGCCCAGCGATTGCAGCCTGGCGTAGGTCGAATCGCCCTTCATCGACAAGCCTGGCGTTTGACGTGTAAGCCGCCCGCTCACGGTTCGCCACTCGCTCTCGTACCGCATTTTCTGGTCAAAGCGTGCGCCAGTGGCGCAAGACCCTTGCAGGGAAATCTTTCCCTCGCCTTGACGGCCACCTTGGCCGGCGGGACGGAGCGTTTGAGTTACGTATGCGCTGGATGGGAAGGAGGCGGTGTGGTATTGTGGTCTTAATGCCTGTATCTGAGGGCGCGTGAGGGGCGTGTGAATGAGCGGAAAGATCGAGATCGTCCCGGTGAGCGCGACGGAGTTTCTTCAATCGATGGACCATGCGCTCTTCGAAGAGTTTCCAGGCGGCCACTTCTGGCTTGAGCACCTGGTGCGCGTCCTGGCACATTGGGAACGGAAGCGGTCGAGGTTCGACCCCGAGTGGCGGCTTTGGGGGGCGTGCCGGAACGGAAGTGCCTTCACCGCGCTGTACGCGGTCAGCGCCAAGACACGCTACGCTCTCTTTCACGCCACCGACAAGGCCGCCGGCGCCTCGTTGCTCCGCTGGGCGCTAGCGCATGAACCCCCGTTGAAAGTGTTAAGCCCCTACCGATCCATGGGCCAGGCCCTTGAAGCGGCGGGCCTCAGCGGCAGGGTGACACGCGACCATCGCCAGCTGTTGATGGCCCTTGCTCCCGGCGAACTCGCCGTCGAACCCGACTGGGAGTACCGCCTCGCCGGGGAGCAAGATATCCCAAGGCTCATCGAGTACAACCGCCTCTACAATGAGGAGCGCCGGACCAACTGGACCAGGGACTGGCACGACCTGATCGGCCGGCACATCGTCTACGTGCGCGAGCAAGAGGGGAAGATCACAAGCTGTTTAATGCGAGGCGCCGTCCTGGGCTTTCGAGTCGCTCTGGGAGGCACCTTTACGTTTCCGGAATTCCGGGGCCTTGGGGAGGCGACCATGCTCGTCGCCAACTTTTGCGCCGAAATGGCCCTCTTCGGCAACGAGGTCTGCCTCATCGCCGACGATGACAACCTCCCGGCGCTCCGGGTGTACGCGAAGGTCGGTTTCACACCCCAAGGCCTTTTCCGGACCACCTACTTCGGGCGGCCGTAGACGAATTACGCCCGCCGCCGTCTTATGGACCTCATCCCGCCGGCGTCATCCGACTCCTGCCGCCCATGTAGGGAATGAGCGCTTCGGGGATGCGGACGCTGCCGTCGGCCTCTTGGTAGTTCTCCAAAATGGCGGCAAAGGTACGCCCGACGGCAAGGCCCGAACCGTTGAGCGTGTGCACGTATTCCGCCTTAGCCCCGGGCTCCCTCCGGAAGCGGATCTCCGCCCGCCGGGCTTGGAAGTCCTCGAAGTTGCTGCACGACGAGATCTCCACGTATCTGCCGTAGCTTGGCATCCACACCTCGAGGTCGTACGTCTTCGCCGACGAAAAAGTCAGGTCACCGCTGCAGAGCGCCGAGACGCGGTAAGGAAGTCCGAGCCTCTGCAAGACGCGTTCGGCGTCCCGGACCAGCGACTCAAGCTCATCGTACGAGGTCTCGGGCTTGACGAGCTTGACCAGCTCCACCTTGTCAAACTGGTGCTGCCGGATGAGCCCGCGGGTGTCCCGGCCGTGAGCGCCGGCTTCCGCCCGGAAGCACGGCGAGTACGCCGTGTAATAGAGAGGAAGGCTCGCCCCGTCGAGGATCTCTCCCCGGCGAAAGTTGGTCACGGGAACCTCAGCCGTGGGGATCAAGTAGTAATCGGTCCCCTGAACCCGGAACATGTCTTCCCCAAACTTGGGCAGCTGCCCGGTGCCCAGGAGGCTATCGGAATTGGCCATGAAGGGCGTCCAGAGTTCGGTATACCCGTGTTCCTGAGTGTGCATGTCGAGCATGAACTGGATCAAGGCGCGTTCGAGCCGCGCCCCAAGCCCTTTGAGGAACGTAAATCGCGCGCCCGTCACCTTGCTCGCCCGCTCGAAGTCGATGATGTCCAGGCAGACGCCCAGCTCCCAGTGGGGCTTGGGCTCAAAGTCAAACCGCCGAGGCTCGCCGTGGCGGCGGACCTCCACGTTGTCGGCGTCGCTCCTGCCGTCGGGGACACTCGCATGCGGGATGTTGGGGATCAAAAGGAGCAGCTCTTTGATGCGCGCCTCATGACCCTGAACCTCCTGTTCGAGCTCCTTGATGCGGGCCGCCACCTCCTTCATCCGCTCGATGGCCTCCCGGGGATCCTTCCCCTGGCGCTTCGCGAGGCCGATGGCGTCCGAAGCCTCGTTTCGCTCGGCCTTGAGCTTTTCCAACTGGCTCAGCTTCTCCCGCCACACCTGGTCCGTCTCGATGAGCTCATCGACGGGGACGTCGGCTCCCCGGCGCCGCATCCCCTCCCTGAGCTTGTCCGGGTTGTTGCGGATCCACCTCAAATCCAGCATCGTCCATCACCTCGGGTCGGGATTGTGGTGCTCAAATCCTGCTGCGTTGAGTCTAAACGGTAAGGCAGGCCCAAGCCGACAAAACAAAAACCCGCCCCCTTTCAGGGACGGGTTGAAACCCGCGTTGCCACCCTGCTTGGCAAGCATGGCGACTCTTCGTCTCCACGGCGATGCTTGCCCGCTCTGATGGGTGATAACGGACCCTGCCGTCGTCGCTTAGCCCACAGGTGATTCGCCTACCGAGCGGGGAGGCACAGGGAGCGAAGCATCGAACGAGCCTTCGATGGGATCATCGAGCGATCGTCTTCGATGCAATGAGCTTCCATTCAAAGGTCCGTGATGATCCCCTTGGGCCCCACAGAATGCACGGACCCGCTGCCCCTCGACCCGCAGCCACCTGCAAGTTTACGCGCGCCGCTCGTGGGGGGGAAACGACCCGCCCTGCCGCCGGTTCTCACCCAAGCCCGGCTCTCTGTGGGGCCCGGCACGGGACGCTGTCCCCGTCATCGCGTTGCGCCATATCACGCCGAGCTCTCCCGGGCCAATCTCCGTGGCCCTTCACGGCCGGCCGAAGAGGCCTAAATTCGCATGGCCTTTAACTCGCTCATGCGGCTCATCCGGCGGCTTAGGCGCAGCCCGCGCCTTATTCGCATCGGGCTCTCATCGACCGCAAACCGCCGCCATGCCCAGCGCGATACCGTAAGATTGTGGCTATTATCATAGCGCGTCCGGCGCACGCGTGCAAGCATCGCGTGAGGTCCGCCGCAAGGGTTACGCCCGCGCCGCTACCGCTCGCTGGTAGATCCCGTTGCTCAGGGCAAAGTAGAGCATGTAGACCACAAGATACGCCAGGGCGACAAGCCATCCTTGGGTGAGCACCGGACGTGATACGAGCGTGCCCAGCGCTTTCATGGCAAAGGTCGAGTGGACCAGCCCGACGGCAAACGGGACGAGAAAGATGACGGCGTTTTGGATCCACGACAGCCGGCGCGCCCCCGCCTCATCCACCCCGAACTCGTGCAGGCGCCCAAAATAGCGTCGGTCGTCGTCGATCTCCGTGAACAAGCGAAAGTAGAGCAGACTGCAGGTGGCGGCGAAAAAGACCAGCGATACAAAGATCCCGATGAACAGGGCGAGTCCAAAGCCCCTGATCATCTCGTGATACGCCCCAATCGTCGACGTCAATGCGCTCCTCATGGCGGACACTTCACCCAGCTCGCCGAGCGCCGCCTCCATCGCCCGGCCGCGCCATGCAGATCCCGTCCAAACGGCAAGCTCGATCCGGTCCACGTCGGGATGGGCCGCGTCGAGCCGCGCAAAAACCGCGTCGCTGAGGACCAGGGCTTTGGTCAACCCGACCTGGCCGTTGAAGAGCCGGCCCGACGTATCGGAGACCACATCGATCGACAGCTCCTCACCGTCCACCTCGAGCCGCTGCGACGCTCCCTCTCCCGGCGTATTTGGGGAGTTGCCTGCTCCTTTACCCGCCTGCCCGAGGAACGGGTACACGAGGATGCCCTGACCGTCTCGTTCCAGCGGCACCGGCTCGCCGTGTGGCCGGTAGAGCGACCGGTACATCGAGTGAGGCACAAGATGCACTTTCTCGCCGTTCAAGGTGGCCACAAGTAGCGTCGTTTGGACCTCCGCAAGTCCCATGACGCCATGACGTTGGAGCATACTTCGCACCTTGTTGGCGCCGTCGTCTCCCGGTTCGAGCACGAGCTGGATCGCCTGCGGCATGAGGTTTGTCACGTCGTCGGCCACCACCACGAACAGCGAATAGATGGTGCCCACGGCGCTCAAGATCACCGCGATCAAAAGCGAGACCGCCGAGAGGACCCGGTAGTTGTCCTGCACTTTGAAAATCAGTTGACTTACGACAAGAAAGGGCGCCGGGCGATAAAAGAGCCGCTCACGCCGGCGCAACCACCCGAGCAGGGCGACTGATCCCTCCCGGATCAGCAAATACGTGCCCACGGAGACGATCGCGGTGACGGGAATCACTCCCATGATGACGGCCGCCGGAGAGGGGGTGCTGGCCCACGCATAGCCCGAGACGACGAGGATTAAGCCCATGGCCGCCTTCAGGCGGGAATACGACGGAATTCCCTTGGGCTGCCGCCTGGCCCTGATCAACTCGATGACGTTCCGCCGCAGCACACCCCGAAGCGACGCCAGCGAGACCACGCCGAAAAAGGAGCCAAAGACCAACAACGTCTGAATCCAAACCGGGGTGCCGGCGTAAAAGGGAAGCTCCTCGGGCAAGCGGAGCAAGGCGCTGATCGCCATGAAAAAGAGCTTGAGGAAGAGGAGCCCCGCTCCCAGGCCGATGGCGAGCGCCGTCGCCGCGATGATGAGGTGTTCCCAGAGGATCATGCGGACAAGCTGCCCGCGGGTAAAGCCGAGCAGCGTCAAAAGTCCGAACTCCTTCATGCGAAAGCGAGCGAACGCCGCCCCTGAGTAGAGAAGAAAGAGGAAGGTGAACACGGCGATCACGATCGAAGCGGCGGCGGTAGCGGTCGCCACGTATTCGACCCCCGGAAATCCGCCTTTCAACCCGGGATGGTACGTGAGCGCCGTATAGAGGAAGTAGATCGTGACCGAAAACGCAGCGCTGCCCAAATACGCTAGGTATCGCCCGCGGCTTTGCCACACGTTCTTGAAGGCGAGGCGCCTCATGTTCACTCTCCCTCACCCCCGATCAAGGAGAGGGCGTCCAAGATCCGCTGAAAGAACAGCTGCCGGCTCTCGCCGCGATGCAGTTCGCTGTGGCGCTGGCCGTCCCGGATCAGGACGATTCTCTGGCAGAAGCTGGCCGCAAACGGGTCGTGGGTGACCATGACGATGGTGGCGCCTTGGGACTCGTTGAGAAAGGCAAAGATTTCCATCAGCGCCCGGGCTGCTTTGGAGTCGAGGTTTCCCGTGGGCTCGTCAGCCAGGAGTACNGAGGGNCGGTGGACGATGGCCCGGGCGGCGGCCGCCCGCTGCTGCTGGCCTCCGGAGACCTCGTAAGGGTACTTGCCCAGGATACCGTCGATCCCCAGCTGCTTTGCCACCTCGTGCACGGCCTGTCGAATCTCGCCGGCGTGGAATCGCTCAAGCACCAGGGGAAGCGCGATGTTTTCGCCGATGGTCAGCGTGTCGAGCAGGTTGAAGTCTTGAAAGACAAAGCCCAGCTTGCGGCGGCGAAACGCCGCAAGCGCCGATCCTTTGAGCTTTGACGTCTCGACCCCCTCAATCAACACCTTGCCCGCCGTCGGCTGGTCGATGGTGGCGAGCAAATTGAGGAGAGTCGTCTTGCCGCTGCCCGAGGGGCCCATGATCCCGACGAACTCTCCCTTTTCCACCGCCAGGGAGAAGTTAGAGAGGGCCTTGGTCGTCACTTTGCCTTGGCTGGTATATACCTTGGTCAAGCCTTCGGCTTGCAGGACGATCACTGGTCGTCTACCCCCTGCTATTCAAGGTTGCGACCCAAGTGTAACGTCCAAGCCGGGGAGCGTACCATCGATCGAACTTACACCGCGGGCCCTCTACCTTACAATCGCGTCACACAACCACGTCACACTTCCCGGCAGCGGCAAGGTCGCAGGGCGAAAGGAACAGATTCTCGAGCCGGGCGGCAGCAGGATCAAAGGCCAGTAAGAGAAGGGCCACGCGCGGCGGTCGCCATGTCAAGGGCCGGCGACGGATCTTGTTCCTGCGCCGGCGCTCTCTTCCCGTAGTTTCGGTGCGAGGCCTGCGTAGATCGTCGGGTCCGGAGCAAAGCGCAGGCGCACGCGCGTCCCCTCGCCGGGGATGGAGTCGATGCTGATGCCATGCCCGAGCCGCCGGCATGCTTCGCGGGCGAGATAAAGGCCCATCCCCGTCGAGCGGGCGTTCATCCGCCCGTTGGTGCCGGTGAAAAAGGGTTCAAAGACCCTGCCCAGATCTTCGGGGGTGATGCCGACGCCGTCGTCGGCCACCTCGAGAACGGCGTGGTCGCCTTGCCGCCCAAAGCGGATGTGCACTTTGCCTTCGCGGTCGGGCCTTGCGGCGTACTTGATGGCGTTGCTGATGATCTGCTCCAGGATCAAACGAAGCCACTTGGCATCGCTTTCGACCCAAAGAAGCTCCGGGGGCAGAACCTTGGGATCGGGCTCTTCGATCTTGGGATAGACGCGGTGAGCGATAAAGGCTCTGCGGTTCTCGTTGACCACCCGGCGGGCCAACGCCAAAAGATCGACCTTTTCCGCTTTGAGATCCGAAGCGAAGTCGTCGAGGCGATTGAGGTTGAGAAGCATCTGGAGGAGCGCGTCGAGGCGGTGGTTCTCTTCGGCGATGCTGGCGAGAATCGCCGAAAGCCCGGAATCCACCGGAAGCTTCGCCGCCTTTTGCAGTTCGAGATCGATGACGGCGACGGGCGTCTTCATGTGATGAGCCCACTGGCTGATCATCGCGACTCGCTTGGATCCCTTTTCGCGCTCGGCGGCGAGCTCGCTTTGGAGGCGGGCGTTAAGCCTCTGCCACGCGTCGAAAAAGAGCCGTTGCTCGTGCGTTTTGGGCTCCTCGAGGGCACCCAAGACGTCCAGGCTCCGAGCGGCGGCCACCTCCAAGAGGCGGCGGTAGAACTTCCGCTGCCGCCGGTATTCCAAAAGGAGAAAAAGAGAAAGGCCGACGAAGCCGAGGAGCAAAATGTAACCGACGTTGACAAGGCCGAGCGACGCGCCCTGGATGCGCAAGTCCAGCTGGACCACTGCGACAGCAAGGAACCCAAAGACGGCGTAGGCGGCGATGTACGCTGCCCGATCCCGCAGGAAAGCTCTGGGCGTCACCGAAACACGCTCCTCCTTCGTATCCTCCTCGTCATGGCTCGCCGGCGCCTGCCGGAAGCCGCCTCACCCACTTTTCTCCTCGACGAAGAGGCGGTATCCTTGCCCGCGCTTGGTCTCGATCGCGTCCTCAAGGCCGAGCTCCGCCAAGCGCCGGCGCAGGCGAGCGACGTTGACCGTCAAGGTGTTGTCGTCGACGAAGTCGATGTCGTCCCACAGCGCTTCGAGGAGCTCCTCTCGGCTTACGATGTGCCCGTGGCGCTCGATGAGGCAGGCCAAAAGGCGCGCCTCTTTGGGAGAGAGCTCGATCTCCTTCTCCCTGAAGCTGGCTCGATTGTCGCTGCGGCGCAGCCAAAGCTCCCCGGCCCAGATGACGTCGGCCTCGGAGCCCAAGGCGTACTCGCCATAGGCGCGGCGGATGAGGCTTTGGATCTTAGCGATGGCCAGCTCCAAGTTGAAAGGCTTGGTGATGTAATCGTCGCCGCCGTTCTCCAGCGCGCGCACTTGGTCGAAGTGGCTGTCGCGAGCAGAGATGAAGATGATCGGCACTTTGGAGACCGTGCGGATCTGCCGGCACCAGTAAAAGCCGTCGTAGCGAGGCAGATTGACGTCGAGAAGGACTAGGTCCGGCTTCAGGGTGACAAACTCCTCCTTCACCCGGCCGGGATCCCCCGCGCGCACCACTTCGTAGCCAAACCGCTCCAGCTCCTCACTGAGGATGGAAGCCAGCTTCTCATCGTCTTCGACGACCATAATGCGATACGGGCGGCGATGCACGCCACCTCACGCTCCCGGTCGAGGCGCCGGGGGTTCAAGGGAATCGCCGCCCCCCGCCGCCTCCGTCTCTCGATCGACATCCCCCGGGCCGCAGGCGCTCTCAGCTCCCGATGGATCCGCCTGCAATGCGTCCGCGGCGCTCTCCCCGCTCTCGCCGCCCGCCCGGTTTTGGAGTGCGGACTCGACCAGGCGCTGTTGGATTTTCGCCCGAAGCTTTCGCTCAAGGCGCCTTGCCTGCACTTTGCGCACGATCCTTGCCGGAAGCTCCAAAAGCTCGAGCCCAAGGCGCTTGATGCCCCCTTTGGGCATGGGCACAAACGCCCGCCAATCGTAGGGCTTGTCGTACGCCGTCTTGAGCTGGTAGGCGAAGATCCACCAGGCGACGAGGCGGATCAGCGTCGAGCCGAAGAAAATCGGCCGGGCGCCGATCATGTCGGCCGCGATGCCCCCAAGGAGCGGCCCTGCAAACTGAGAAAGGCCGATGAGTGCGTTGTATCCCGCCACGTAGGTGGTCCGGCCTTTATCGGGGGTCACTTCGAGAAGCAGGTTAAAGGCGGCCAGGTTAAACCCGGCCCATCCAAGCCCCGAGACCAGGTTGATCCACAGGGCGTGCTCGGGTCTAAAGGCCACAAACCAAAGGCCCGGGATCACCGCGGCGATCGTGCCCGAGGTGATCAGGACGTTTCGCCCGCCCACCCTGTCGGAGAGGCCGCCCCAATACCGCTGCCCCAGCACCGTCGTCAAGAACGTCGCGGCGGAGGCGACACCCCAAAAGCTCGCCGTGCCTCCCAGCACCTCGACGAAGTACACCGCGAAAAGCGGTTGCGGCAGGGTGACGCCAAAGTTCCAAAGAGCGGAAGCCAGGGAGTAGGTGGCAAAGCTCTTTTCCTTGCGGACGCTCGCGAGAAGCTCCCTTGCTCCAAAGCCGGCCCGGAGGGCCTTTTTCTTCTCCTTTTCCCGACTCCATGCCCGGGCATTCTCTTCCTCTCGTCGAAGCGCTCGTTCGACACTCCTCACCCTGCCCTGCCCCGGTCTCTTCTCCTCCGAAGACGCGGCTGCGCCTGATCTTTTCGGCGCGTCGAGATCGGGAAACTTGGTGGTCGTATAAGCCGCCGCAGCGCCAAACGCAGCAGCGATGAGGAACGTCACCTGATAGCCCATCGGCTCCTCGAAGACGCGCAACACCGCGCCCGAGATCAACGTCGCCAGAAGAGCCGACAGGTTGACGATGATGTTGCGGTTGCTGAAGTAGGCCCCGCGCATCCTGCGGGGCGTCATGTCCGCCATGAGCGACGTCCAGGCGGGAGTCGCCGCCGCGGCAAAGACCGACCTCAGGGCGAGCAGCGCCAAGTAGAGCGCCACTCCGGCCCCGGGGGAAAGGCCGAGAAGCGGGATCAAGGCGATGGGAAGCCAAGCGACGCGCAGGCCCAGCCCTCCCACCACCCAAAGCGCTTTGCGCCGGTTGATCCGGTCCGACCAGATGGCAAAGGGGATCTGCAGCACGTTCGTGAGGAGCGCGGGCAGGGCGTTGACCATGCCGATCTGGGCGTTGTTGGCCCCCAGCGAGAGGGCGTACAAGGAGACGTAAGAGCCCGCGAAGTTGTCGCTGGCCGCGGCAAAAAGGCCTTCGGTGGTGGCGACGCGCATGGCGCGCCGCGTCTGTTCGCCAAGCCCAGAGTGATGCTTGGGGTGATGGGCTTCGCTCTCACGCACCGCACTCACGAGACTCGCGCCTCCTATTCACAGCCGTCTCAAAGCGCATGATTCGAGCGCAGCCCAGAGAGCACCTCCGGCCAGATCCGGCTAGAATTTTCCGGCTCACGGGGTTCACCGGATGGGACGCGCCTCGGCGCGGACGTCGACGCCTTTGCTTTTGCCGGGTTCGACGCCGGCGAAGACCCGGCCGAAGAGGACGCCGTAGAGAAACTGCATGGCGGCAGCGACCAGAAAGGGGAGAGTGAGATGCCCCGCATCCAGCATGTAACCCGCGATCAGCGGGCCCAGGGCGTTGGGAAAGCTGGAGGAGATGCTGTTGATCGCGCTGGCAAAGCCGCGGCGCTGGTCACGGACGATGCTCACGGTCAAAGCCTGGCGGGTGCCGATGGTCCCCCGGTTGAGGGCGGAGCGAGCCACGTGGATGGCCGACGCGAGCCAAAACGACGGGACGAGCGGCAACCATAGGAGAAACAGGACGGCCAAGAGGCGGACGGAAACGACCGAACGGACCAGGCCCACCCTCTCGGCGATCCGGCCGGAGGCGGCCGCCGCTGCACCCGTAGCGAGATACGTGACGGCAAAGACCGGGCCCAGCGCCTCGGGACCGGCACCGAACTTCACATAAAACCAGTACGAAAGAAGCGGCGCCGTAAGGCCGATGCCAAAGCCGTTGAGGGAGTTGATCGCCCCAAGCTTGAGGATCCGCAGGTTTTCCTCCCGCACGACGCGGGCTTCCTCCTGGGGAGTGAGGCGAGCGGCCGGCGTCTTGGCCGCCGCGCCTCGGGGCTCGCCGGCAGGCGCCGCCGGCTCACCGGAGTCTGCCCCCGAGCGGGCCCGCACGCCTTTTTCGGGCGTCCGGGCGAGCAGTGCGATGTTGATCAACCCGGTGATGAAGACGAGGAGGAAGAGCGGGCGATAGGCCAAAGCGCCCGGAAGCCATGGGCTCCACAAGGGGACGAAACCGGCGACCACCGATCCCGCCGCCATGCCGACGAAGCCGAGCGCCGCGTTGTCGCTGTAGACCCTGCTGCGCTCAGCGGGATCGATGAGCTCCGCGATCCACGCCTGCTCGACCGGGCCCGCGGGGCCGACCATGCCCACCTGACCGCGCCCGAAAGCGCCTAGGAGGCTGGCCGCGGCCACCACGACCGGATGGCTCGAAACCGCCGCGGCGAGGGCGGCCGAGACGATGACGGCTTCGTTGCCGACGACGAAGGCCTTGCGCCCCACGCGGTCGCTGATCACGCCCAAAGGAAGGCTCAGCGCCGCATTGAGAAAGCCGCCCACCGACAAGAGCAGCCCGATGCTTTTGGCTTGCCACCCCAACTGGTCCAGGTAAATGGCGAAGGTGACAAAGAGAGCCCCTTGGCCCAGGCTCCTCAACGTCTTGACGATTTGCAGCCGGCGCACGGCCGCTCGCCGGCCAACGCCTTCCGTCATCGCGACAACGCTTCTTTCCTTGAGGACCCTCTGAACGCTCTTGGATTTCGTGAGCATCCTTCCCTCGTCTAGAGCATATTCGGCTCGGAGATGTATTCGGCTTGCTCGCCGTGATCCCCTTGAGCCATAGGTCCCGCTCCCCTGAGGCTTAAGCTTCCCGGGAAATTGAGGTACACTGGAGACATAGCTATGCGCATCTGTTCGCAAGGAGGCAGAGTTCATGCCGTCAGGAGAGCCGCTGCTCTTTTCTCCCCTCACGCTTCGCTCGGTAACGCTCCGCAACCGGATCGGCATGTCGCCGATGTGCCAGTACTCTTGCGTCGACGGCTTTGCCAATGATTGGCACCTGGTTCACCTGGGAAGCCGCGCGGTAGGAGGCGCGGGCCTCATCATCGTGGAGGCGACGGCCGTCGAGCCGCGCGGGCGGATCACCCCGGGCGATCTCGGCCTCTGGGACGATCGCCACATCGAAAAGCTCTCCACCATCACTCAGGTGATATCAGGGCACGGCGCCGTCCCCGCCATCCAGTTGGGCCACGCTGGCCGCAAGGCGTCGACGGAAAGGCCGTGGAAAGGTGGAGGACCCATCGCCCCCTCGCAGCCCGAAGGCTGGCAGACGGTGGCCCCAAGCCCTATCCCTTTCGCGGAAGGGTATCCCCCGCCGAAAGAGCTGACCAAAGATGAGATACGCGGGATCATCCAAGCCTTCGCGGATGCGGCTCGCCGCGCCTATAAAGCCGGTTTCAAGATCATAGAGGTCCACGCGGCTCACGGGTACCTCATCCACGAGTTCCTCTCGCCCGTGAGCAACCAGCGGTCTGACGAGTACGGCGGCTCGTTTGAAAACCGCATCCGCTTTCTGGTCGAGATCGTCGAAGCGCTGCGCGGCGGCGCCTGGCCCGACGAGCTGCCTCTTTTTGTGCGGCTTTCGGCCACCGACTGGCTGCCGCAGGGCGGCTGGGATATCGAGCAATCCGTGGAGCTCGCCAAGGTGCTCAAAGAAAAAGGCGTCGATCTCATCGACACCTCGTCGGGAGGGAACGTCGCTTCGGCGCCGATTCCCGTTGGCCCGGGCTACCACGTGCCCTTGGCCGAGCGCATCCGCAAAGACGCAGGCATCGCCACCAGCGCCGTCGGCTTGATCACGGCCCCCGAGCAGGCCGAGGAGATCCTGCTCAACGGCCGCGCAGACCTCGTCCTCCTTGGGCGGGAGCTTTTGAGAGATCCCTACTGGCCGCTCCGCGCCGCACAGGCTCTCGGGGCGAAGCTGCCCTATTGGCCCGTTCAGTACCACAGGGCGCTCCCCCCGTCGATGCTCAGCTGACCAGCAAGACTTCAAATCAGGCGAGTCAGGCGAGGTGAAGCGGGCGTGATCTTGCCCATCCGGGCCTATGGCGATCCGGTCCTACGCGCAAAGGCCCAAGAGATCCATGAGAACACTCCCGAACTGCAAAAACTGATCGACGACATGATCGAGACGATGCGCGGGGCGGACGGCGCAGGGCTCGCCGCGCCCCAGGTCGGCCACTCGATCCGCCTTTTCGTGGCCGACCTCACCCCCTCGTGGAAGTCCCTTGCGCCGCAGGACCGGCCCAAGATCCCCCGCCAGCCGATGGTCTTGATCAACCCGGAGATCGTCCAACGCAGCGAGGCCACGGCCGAATTCAACGAGGGCTGCCTTTCCATCCCCGGCCTCGTCGTTCCGGTGAGGCGGCCGATCCGGGTCAGCGTGCGCTACCTCGACCGCAACTTCAACGTCCAGACCATCGAGGGGTATAGCACCATCGCCTCCGTCCTCCAGCACGAGATCGATCATCTCGACGGCGTGCTCAACATCGACCACCTCTCTGCGCTGAGCCGGGCCCGCTTGCGGGGCCAGCTGCGAAAGATCGAGCGCGGGGAAGTCGAAACGCCCTATCCGATGCAGATCGGGGAGACCCCAATCAAATCCGGCTCGGCCCGTTGAGGGCGGGCCGCGCACACGAGCAGTGCGATGAAACAATGAGCCCGGCGGGGTCCGCCCGCCGGGCCTTTCGTTTCTCCGTGTCGAACACGCCCAAGAAGAGCTCAAGGATACAGCGGGTACCTGCGGCAGAGCTCGTCGACTCGCGCCTTGAGCGACGCCGCCTCCTGCTCGAGAGCGCCCCGCAGGGTCGCCTTGAGCGTGTCGTCGATGATGCCGGCGATCTCTCGCATGGCGGCCTCGTCCATCCCGCGGGTGGTCACCGCCGGCGTACCGATGCGGATGCCGCTGGTCACAAAGGGGCTTTCGCTGTCAAAGGGGATCGTGTTTTTGTTGACGGTGATGCCCACCTCATCGAGGGCCTTCTCCGCCTCTTTGCCCGTCAGCCCCGCCCTCTTGACGTCGACGAGGAGCAGGTGATTGTCGGTCCCGCCCGAGACGATGCGATAACCCCGCTCCATGAGGGCTGCGGCCATCGCCTTGGCATTGGCCACCACTTGCCGCTGGTACTCCTTGAACGACGGCGAGAGGGCTTCTTTCAACGCCACCGCCTTGGCGGCGATCACGTGCATCAGCGGGCCGCCCTGAATCCCGGGGAAGACCGCCTTGTCGATCGCCTTGGCGTACTCCTCCTTGCAGAGGATCATGCCGCCCCTCGGGCCCCTCAGCGTCTTGTGAGTGGTCGTCGTCACGAACTCGGCGTAGGGCACTGGATTGGGATGAAGCCCCGCCGCCACTAGGCCCGCGATGTGGGCCATGTCCACCATGAGCAGAGCGCCCACTTCATCGCAGATCTCGCGAAACGCCTTGAAGTCGATGATGCGAGGATAAGCGCTGGCGCCGGCGATGATCAGCTTGGGCTTGTGCTCTTTGGCCAGCGCCCTCAAGGCGTCATAGTCGATTTGTTCCGTCTCCTTGTCCACCTGGTAGGGGACGACCTTAAACCACTTGCCCGAGAGATTGACTGGCGAGCCGTGCGTCAGGTGGCCGCCGTGGGGCAGGCTCATCCCCATCACCGTGTCGCCCGGCTCGAGGACCGCGTAAAAGACGGCCTGGTTGGCTTGCGCTCCGGAGTGAGGCTGCACGTTGGCGTGATCGGCGCCAAAGAGCTCCTTGGCCCGCTCGATGGCCAGCTTTTCGGCGATGTCGACGTACTCGCAGCCGCCATAATAGCGCCGGTCAGGAAGCCCCTCGGCGTACTTGTTGGTCAAGACGGAGCCCTGCGCCTCAAGGACCGCTCGGCTGACGAAGTTTTCGGAGGCGATCAGCTCGATCTTGCCGTTTTGCCGGCCACGCTCAAGCTCGATGGCCCGGTAGATCTCGGGGTCGACGTCCTTGAGCGCCGCCCACCGGGGATTTGCGACCTCGTGATCGCTCACGTCGAGACTCCTTTCACTGCGAAACCTTAGGCAGATCCTTCAAGGCTTCTTGGATTAGCTCGTCAGGGTACTCGTAGTCCTCGAGCTTGCCGGTGAGGTACAGATCGTACGCCGCCAGGTCGAAGTGCCCGTGCCCCGATAGCCCAAAGAGGATGGTGCGGGGCTCTCCCGCCTCTTTGGCCTCGAGCGCCTCCTCGATTGCCGCCTGCACCGCGTGCGCCGATTCGGGCGCCGGCAGGATCCCCTCGTTGCGGGCAAACAGGACGGCAGCCTCAAAGATCTTGCGCTGGGGCAACGCCTTGGCCTCAATGAGACCTTCATGGTAGAGCTGGCTCACCAGAGGCGAATCGCCGTGATAGCGCAGGCCGCCGGCGTGGATTCCGGGAGGCATGAAGGTGTGGCCTAGCGTGTACATGAGCATCATGGGCGCCAGCTGGGCCGTGTCGCCGAAGTCGTAGGCGTAGTGTCCCCGGGTGAGCGTCGGGCATGCCGTCGGCTCCACCGCCACCGCCCGCACCTCTTTGCCGGCAAACTTGTCGGCGAGGAACGGAAACGCCAAGCCGCCGAAATTGCTGCCGCCGCCGCAGGCGCCGATGACCACGTCGGGATAATCCCCCACCAGCTCGAGCTGCTTCTTTGCCTCGAGCCCGATCACGGTCTGGTGCATCAACACGTGGTTGAGGACGCTGCCCAAGGCGTACTTGGTGTCGGAGTGCATCGCCGCGTCCTCGGCCGCCTCGCTGATCGCGATGCCCAGGCTTCCCGGAGAGTTGGGATCGGCCTCGAGGATCCTGCGCCCGGCCTGCGTGCGGTTGCTCGGCGAGGGGATCACCTCCGCCCCCCAAACCTGCATCAGAGAGCGGCGGTACGGCTTTTGCTCGTAGCTCACTTTCACCATGTAGACGGTGCATTCGAGGCCAAAGAGGCGGCAGGCCAGGCTCAAGGCGCTGCCCCACTGGCCGGCGCCCGTCTCCGTCGAAAGCCGCTTGACGCCCTCTTTCTTATTGTAATAAGCCTGGGCGACGGCGGTGTTGGGCTTGTGGCTTCCGGCCGGGCTCGCGCCTTCGTATTTGTAATAGATCTTGGCCGGGGTCCCAAGAGCCCGCTCGAGCCGGTGCGCCCGATAAAGCGGCGTCGGCCGCCAGAGCCGGTAGATGTCGAGCACTTCCTCAGGGATGTCGATCCAGCGCTCCTGGCTCACCTCTTGCTCGATGATCGCCATGGGAAAGAGCGGTGCCAGATCATCGGGCGTCACGGGCTTTCCCGTCGCCGGGTGAAGCGGCGGCGCCGGCGGATTTGGCATGTCTGCCATGATGTTGTACCATTGGCGTGGCATTTGCCCTTCGTCGAGCAGGATCTTGGTGCGACTCATACAAAGCGGCCAGAAGCGCAGAGCGCGCGCCCCGGCCTCCACCTCCCCGTCAGTTTTCAAACCCGAACTTGCCACCGTGCCGGAAGAGAGCCGCCATCCCGGCACGTTCGAAACGGCAACCTACTTCGGCACGAGCGAACAGCATCCTCCCGAAGCCCCCTTACAGCCAGCGGTTGACGCGAGCACTGGAGTGGGCGCGTCTGTGGCGGCCACCCTAAGTCGCGTCATAGCGGCGCCCGGTCGAGCGTAGCTTAGGACCAGCGAGCGGGCGATCATTCCCCGACACCTTAGGCGAGGTCGGATCGAGATGCTAAGCGACGAATCGCGCATCGTCTGGAGTATGGCGCTCTTTAGGATGTTCTCCGCGGCGGTGGAGTTTACCGCCGCGCTTTTGATGCTTCGCTTCCAGCGGGTCGATACGGCCTTTCAGATCAACGCCGCCCTTGGGCTCTTTGGCCCCTCGATCATGGTGATCGTGAGCGTCCTCGGCCTTGTCGGCCTTGCGGGCCGCGTCTCCTACTCGAAACTGGTCCTGATCGCGGCCGGGGTGATGCTGATCCTGTATGCAGCGCGAAAGTAGAGCCAAGCACCGGGCCCAAAGGAAAACCCTCGAAGGGGAAGAGCGACTGCAGGCGAAGTCATCAGGCGTCTTCGCGCCATTTCGGCTCGGCGTGTCGCCTCGACGCGCGTTTTGAATAAGGGTGCGATCAACATGCATCACAAAGGAGGTGCCTGGTCGTGAGATGGCAGGTCATTGCGAGAGGCTGGACACCTGAAAGCGGCACGACGTCACGAGCACAGTGGGAGGTTTGCGGTGAGCGCGTACAAAAACGCCAAGGACGTGCTCCCGGACGATCTGCTCATGGCCGTGCAGAGGTACCTCCAGGGGGAGCTGCTTTACATTCCCGTTAGCGGGACCCGCCGCCCTTGGGGAGAGCGGACCGGAGCCAGGAGCGAACTTGCCCGGCGCAACGAGGCCATCCGCCAGTTGCACGCTTCCGGCCGGTCGCTGGAGGAGCTGGCCTCCATGTTCCACCTGAGCCCGGCGACGGTGGAGCGCATCGTCCGCGGGCGACGGCGAAAATGAGTCAGCTCGTTTTCACCCCTACCGCCCGGCTGCGATGACCGGGTACACTCAAGTTGCGACGTCGCCATCTCTCGTGCGAAGGAGGTGGGTTTCGATATGAAGTTCCTGATCGAAAGCCCCGGAGGTGCGACGCGCCTAAAGGCGCCCTGCATCTTCAGGCAGCAAGCGGCGGCGGGTCCAACGGGGCCCGCCGCTTTTTTGCTGCACTTTGACTTCCGGTCCCTGGCGTTCTCTCGGCTTTTCACCTTTGGCTTTCCGTTCGGAGCCTGAGTTGTTCCCTTTAGCGCCCCGGCACCCAGAGGCGGCTTCGCGCTGAGCCGCCGGAATCGCCGGGATCCTGGCCTTGCCGTCCGGTCGCGGCCGGCCCTCCCTGGACCGCCGCTTGCCCGCGACCAAAGCCCTCCGGAAGCTCGACCCCCACCGCCGCGGCGAGGGTGCGTTGCACCTCGGCCATCAAGGCCGCAAAGGCGACCTCCGCCTCCAGCAGCTTTCGAACGTAAGGGTTGAGGGCGACGATTTGGTAAGCCTGCTGGAGCGCCTGGACTTCCTCCTCGCCGGGCGTCTCCCCGGCCAGCACCTTGCTCTCCAAGGCTTCCTGCTTCTTGCGAAAATCGCGCCACATGATCCTCGCCGCTTCATGGCGCTCCAACTCTTCGCGAGCTTCTTTGACCGCCTTGTACTCCTCCGATTGCGCCAGCGCCTCGGCGAGCGCCTCCGCTTTCGCCTTGACCTCTGGATTCACTGGATGACGCCCCCTATAAGCCCAAGTCACGCCGATTCGAGTATATCACAAAGGCGGCGCAGACCACTCGCCGCCCCGAGTGAAACCGCCGGCGCTCCGAGGCCGTCCAATGTACGGAAAGATGGAGGCACGGTGCGCCATCATACAAGTGTTCTTCGCCGGACTGGGCGTCTTCGTAAGCCCACTTTCAAAATCACCCCGTTACGGCGATGCTGGTCTTTAAGGCAACCACGGCCACCGTGGCGCGCGCCCGCCGGGAAGTTGGCGCAAGGACGCTCAGCGAATAGACGGCCCGCCAAGACAGGACGGCGGTTCTACGTGCGTCGCTCAAGTCGCCTGCCGGAGCTTGCGCGACCGTCCGGCATACGCGACGAAGGCGACCACCGTGAAGATATAGGGGAGCATGAGCACCAGCTTGGGGTGGATCCCCGCTCCCGACGTCTGGAGCACGTTGGCGACGCCGATGGCCGAGCCGAATAGGAGCGAGGCCAAGGCGGTGCGGACGAAGCTTCCGTGGCCCAGGGCGGCGGCGATCAAACCGATCCAGCCTCTTCCCGCCGTCATGTCTTGGACGAAGACGCCGAGGCTCAGGGCGACCTGGGCGCCTGCCAGGCCGCAGAAAATCCCGCTCATCACCAGAGCGCCCAGCTGGAGCTTGCGCACCGAAAGCCCGAGGGAGTGCACCCCCTCGGGGTTCTCGCCGGCGGCGAGCAGCCTCCAGCCAAACGGGGTCCGGCGCACGATGAAGGCGCCCAGAGCCACGCAGATCCACGACACGTACACCAGGGCCGAATGGCCGCTGATCACCGCCCCGATGACCGGCAGGCTCTTGATCAGCGGCAGGTCGACCGCCGGCAGGACGGGCGTGCCCAAGATGTTGACGACACCCGCACGGCCAAAGACGGCCTGCGTCACGTACGCCGTCGTCGCTTGGGCAAACAGGTTGGTGGCAAGGCCGACGATGAAGATGTTCCCCTTGAGATACAAGCTAAAGAACGCGAAGACGAGAGCGATCCCAATCCCCGTGGCGACCCCCGCGGCCACAGCGAGGGCAAGGCTTCCGCTGTGCGCTGCGACAAGAAGCGACGTAAAGGCGGAAAAGAGCATCATTCCCTCAAGCCCGATGTTGAGCACGCCGGCAAACTCCGTGATCATCCCGCCCAGGGCGGCCAACAACACCGGCGTCGTCACGCGCACGATGGAGAAGAAGAGAAAGGTTGAGACGTATCGCGCGATCCAGTCCACGCCAGGCTCCTCCACCCGGTAACTTCGACTTTGCTCTAAAACCGCAACTGCTGTTCTGTCCAGTCATCCCTGCCCTCACACAGCCCGACCCGCAGGGCCCACGACCGGCGACTCAAGCGCCTTNCTTTTCCGGCCGATGAGGCGTTGGATGAAGTCAAAGAGCGCTTGAGCCGTGACAAGGTAAAAGATGACCGACTGGACCAACCCCGCGATCTGCGGGGAGATGTCCGACATCAAAGCGGCGACTGACGCGCCGGTGTCGAGATAGCTGTAAAACAAGGCGGCCGGCACGACCCCTAGCGGGTGGTTGCGGGCGATGAGCGCCACGGTGATGCCCGTCCAGCCGAACCCCGAAGAGAAGCCCGTCATCAGACGCTCCTGCACCCCCATCACGTTGAGGATGCCGCCCATCCCCGCGAGCGCTCCGCTGAGCAGCATGGCGAGGACGATCACGCGGTTGGTCTCGATGCCGATGTAGCGGGAAAAGTCAAGATTCATCCCCGCCATGCGCAGCTCAAATCCTAAAGGAGTGCGAAACATGAATACGTAGACGACTAAAGCCGCAGCCAGGGCGATGAGAAACGAGACGTTGAGCGTCGACGGCAGGAAAATCCGCGGCAGTGCCGCGTTGGCCGGGAACATGGGCGTCTGCAGGACGCTGCTCCTTGGATCCAAGAGGTAGCTTCCGAGGACGAAGTCCATAAAGTGAATGCTCGCGACGCCCAGCATGTACGAAGTGATCATTTCGCTCGCGCCGTAGCGCGCCCTTAACCCGCCGGAGACGGCCGCCTGAGCGCCCGCCGCCAGAGCCGCCGCCAGCACGGCGGCGGGGATCAAAGCCCACGGCGGTGCGTGGGGAATGGCAAACAACACCGCAGTCCCCGCCAGGGCCCCGGTGTGTACCTGGCCTTCCACGCCCAGGTTGGTTGCGGCAGCCCGAAAGGCCAGCGCCGTTCCCAGAGCGGTAAAGATCAGGGGCGTCGCGCCCTCCAGCGTATTCCCCAAGAAATACCTGCTGGACAACGGTCCCCAAAACATCGCCCGCAGGCTCGCGGCGGGATTGGCGCTCGTCATCGCGACGATGACCACCCCGCTGGCCAGGGCGATGAGGATGCAACAAGCCAGACCCAGCGCGCCGGATAACCTTTTCACCGTCACTTCCGTCATCTTGCTCCCCCCGGTGGGCCATTAGGCGTCGCCGCACCCAGCATGGAGAGACCGATGCGCTCTCGCGTGAGGCTGCCGTCGTTTTCGAAGATCGCGACCAACCGGCCCTTGTAAAGAACGCCGATCCGATCGCTGAGCGCGAGGATCTCGTCCAGGTCGGTGGAGATGAGCAACACGGCGCTCCCCTTCTCCTTCCGCTCCCGCAGCGCTTGGTGGACATAGTGGATCGCGCCGATGTCAAGTCCACGGGTCGGCTGAGAGGCTATGAGCACCTTGGGATCGTGTGAGAGCTCCCTTCCCAGGATCGCCTTTTGAATGTTTCCGCCCGAAAGCGCCGAAACCGGCATGCCCAGGTCTTTGAAGCGCACGTCGAAGCGGCGCGCCACCTCGCCGGCGTATGCGCTCATCCGCCTGCGGTTTAACATCCCGCGCCGGCAAAACGAGCGCACCTTCAAGGCGGCGATGTTCTCGGCAATGCTCGCCTCCCCCACGGAGCCCCTGCCGATCCGGTCGGCGGGGATGTACGCAAGCCCCAAGCTTCTTCTGGCCGCAGTGCGCAGGTCGGTCACATCGGCGCCGTCGATCTTGATACGGCCCCGCTCGGCGCAGCGGAGCCCCGCGACGGCCTCCTCCAGTTCACTCTGGCCGTTTCCGTCGACTCCGGCGATGCCAAAAATCTCGCCGGCCCGGACTTCAAAGGAGAGATTATCCAGCGCCATCTCGCCCTGTTGGCCGCGGACGGCTAGACCGTCGACGACNAGGAGCGGCTCGCCGGGCGCCCGGCCGTTTTCTCTCCGGTAAAGGTCGAGCCGGCGGCCGACCATGTGCAGGGCGATCTCGTCGGGCGT
>NICF_comb_assmDRAFT_10000303_pt1 | contig 41751 bp, 32 predicted proteins | sample NewIslPassag4_SG_FD_11279 | JGI IMG/M metagenome (IMG submission 11279)
GCCGCTTGCCCACGCTCTCGCGCGCCAGCCGAGCCAGGCGCTCGCGCGCGTCGTCGCCGAGATTCTGCGCGAGCATCGCCCTCATCTTCTCGACGCGCGCGGGCTCGGAGGTGGGCTCGAATCGAGGCTCGCCCAGGGAAAGGGCCGCCTCCAGGGCCACCTGCAGCTCGTCGCGCTTGAGGAGCGTGGCGAAGGCAAATTCCGGGCGGGTGAAGACCAGGTAGCGCGCCAGCAGGAAGTAGAGTTCCTTCTTGCGCCGCTTCTCCGAGAACATGTCGGGGCCGGCGACGAGGCAGAGCGGGAAGGTGCCCGCCACCGCCAGGCCCACCACGGCCTCCGAGCGGAAGATCGCCGGAGGGGCGATGCCCAGCGTGGCAGCGACGTAGCGACACGCGTTGGCGAAGAAGAGCATCGAGTTGTCGATGTCCACGCGGTCCCGGTCGGGGTCGATGCGCAGCGTCTTTCCCTGCACCTTCACCGCGTCCAGCCCCGACGCGAAAAGCGCCCCGGCCTCGCGATAGAGCAGCCCGAAGATCTCCGACGTCGGCGCCAGCGCGTCCGGGTGACAGAGCAGATCGCGGAAATCCTCCTGGGCGAGGCTCTCCTCGGTCGAGGCGCGCGCGAATCCCTCGAGGCGCGCGAGGATTCCTTCCTCGTCGCGGCCTCCCTCGCCGAGGAGGTGGCTGACCACCTGCGCGGCGACGTAGGCGTGGTCGAAGGCGCGGCGCCGGGCGTGCAGCTTGACCAGCGCCTTGGCGGCGGCCACGCGCGACTCGGGAACGGCGAGAAGCCTCCGATACGCGCGGATCGCCTCCTCCTCCGAGCCGGCCTCGCGCGCGACGAGTTCCGCGTAGCGCTCGCGCGCCACCGCGTCGGATGGCTCCAGCGCCACCACCGCACGGTAGGCCTTCACCGCCTCGGAAGGCCGGTCGAGCACCTCGTAGTAGAGGTCCGCGAGGTTGCGGAAGAGCGAGGCGCGGGCCTTCTCGTAGCCCACCTTGCCGGAGAGACGCTCGATCATCCGCAGGTAGCTCTCCTCGAGCAGACCCCACTTCCCCGCGCCGACCAGCATCTTCTCCAGCGCCGAGAAGGCCTCGGTCTGGCGGAAGTCGAGGTTGAGCGCGGCCTCGAAGTGCAGCGCCGCCTTCTCCAGCCAGTCGGGCGAGCTGCGGCCCTCGTCGCGGTGCAGCTTGCCGAGCTGGATGTGGTAGCTCGCGGCGCGGCGCGGCGAGCCCTTCGCCTCCGGCGTCTTGAGCATGCGCTCCAGCAGATCGATGGCCCGCGCGGCCTGCCGCGTCCGCTCGTACAGGTCGAGCAGCTCCTCCATCGCCTCGAGATCGGCAGGAACCTCCCGCAGGTAGGCGACCAGCGCCTCGATGGCGATCTCGGGCGCGTCGAGCCGGTCGCGGGCGAGCCGCGCCGTGCTGCGCAGGAGCTGACGGCGCTCCTCGCCCTGCAGCAGATGCAGCAGCCGGTGGCGATGGCGGAGGGCCTCGTCGTACTGCCCGTCCTCCTCCGCGACGTCGATGATGGCGCGCAGCGAGGGAACGTGGTCGGGGTCGAGCTCGAGCGCGGTGCGAAGGCTCTTGAGTGCGCCGGCGCGATCGCCCAGCCGCGCGCGGAGCGCGCCGATGGTGCGGTGGAGCTCCACCACCTCGGGCTCCTCGAGCTCCTCGCGGTGGTGGATGAGGATGTTCTGGTAGATCTTCAGCGCCTGGATGGTGTCGCCCGCGGCGAGCCTCAGCCGCGCGAGCCCCTCCGCGCCGGGCAGGTGCGTGGGGTCGAGCTCGTAGGCGCGGGCGTAGCACTCCATCGCCTTCGGCCGGTTCTCCCGCCGCTCGCAGACCTCGCCGAGCGCACAGAGGGCGGCGACGAGCTCCTCCGCGTCGCGGCCGGGCGAGAGCTCGCGGCAGAGCACGTCGAGCGCCCGCTCCGCGCCCTCCCAGTTCTCTCGCTCCCGGTACAGCTCGACGAGGCGGCGGGCCGCATCGAGGTGGCTGCCGTCGTGCCGGAGGGTCTCCTCGAAGTAGCGGATCGCCCCCGCGCGATCGCCGCGCTCGAGCCGGAAGCGGCCGGCCTCGAAGAAACACGCCGCGCGGGCACCGGGCTCCTGCGTGTAGGAAGCCTCCTGCAGCAGGTACTCGAGATAGGCGTCGGCGTCGCCTCGCTCGAGCGCGAGCTCCTTGAGCGCCTGAATGGAAGGCAGGTGTCCGGGGTCGATCTTGCGCGCCTCGAGGAAGGCGCCGCGCGCCGACTCCGGATCGAGGAGCATCTCGCGGTGGATCCGCCCCATGCGGTAGTAGAGCTCCACCGCCTCCGGACCGTGGCCGGCGCGCGCGGCCTGCTGCGAAAGAAGCTGCAGCGCGTCGGTCCAGTTGCCCGTGCGCTCGTAGATCGTGCCTAGACCGATCGCAGCTTCCTGGGCCGACGGGTTCAGCTCGTAGGCCTTCCGGTAGGCCTGCTCGGCGCGGTCGATCTGCTGCAGCTCGTTCAGGTAGAGGTCGCCGAGGCGCGTCCAGATCTCCGCCCGCTCCTCCGCCTTGCGCGCGTCGCCGGCGAGGAGCTCCTCGTGGCGGAGATAGGCCTCGGCCAGCCGCTGCCAATGCTCCTCGGCGCGCAGCAGACGCTCCAGGTCGCGCAGGGCCGCGACGTTGTCCGGCTCGAGGGCGAGCGCGGCGTCGAGGCAGGCGATGGCGTTGGGGAGATTGCCGAGCTTCTCCTCCCAGATGCTCGCCGCCTTCAGGTAGATGCGCACCTGCTCCTTGGGCCGGCCCTCGGCGAGGCGCAGCTTGCGATCGTAGATGCCGAGGAGCTCGGCGGCGCGGTCCGCCTGGGTGTAGAGCCGCTCCAGCGCATCCAGCGCGGCGAGGTCCTCGGGGTCGATCTCGAGGATGCGCTCGTGCGCGGCGATGGCGCCCGCGTCGTCGTCGAGGCGCATCTCGTGGATCTCGGCGATCTGCCGCTCGAGCTCGATCCGCCCGCCCGAGTTCTCCGTCAGGTCCCGCAGCCGCGCGAGCAAGGCGACGAGGTCCTCGAAGCGCCCGTAGCGTTCGAGGAGCTCGCGCAGCGCGGCCGCCGCCTCGGCGCTGGACGGATCGAGGTCGAAGGCCTCGCGCAGCACGTCCAGCGCGCGGTCGACCTGGCCAGACCGCTCCAGGATCCGGCCCATCCGGATCAATCGCTGCTGCCGCTCCACCGGCGAGGCGGCGATCTCCACCTGCCGTTCGAGGATCTCCACCAGGCGCTCGTGCTCGCCGCGCGATTCGAAGAGGCGCTCCAGGGCGGCGAGGGCCTCCGGGTGATAGGGGTCGTGCTCGAGGACGCGGCGATAGCTCGCCTCCGCCTCGCGGGGATCGTCGAGCCTTTCGTCGTGCAGTCGGCCGCGCAGGAGCCACAGCGACCGCTCGCCCGACTCCTCCGCCACGCTCTCGAGCACCAGCGAGAGTTCCTCGTAGTTGCCGCCGCGCTCCGCGATCTCCCACAGCGCCTGCACGACTTTCGGATCGCGGGGCGCCAGCCCCAGCGCCGCGGCGAGCCGGGCGAAGGCGAGGTCGCGCTGCCCCAGCCTCTCCTCCAGCACCCGCGCCAGGTCCAGGAGCAGCTCGACCTTCTGCCGGTCGTCGGTGGCCGATCCGAGGTAGCGCTCCGTGGCCGCAGCGTAGCGGCGAAAATCCGCCGCCTGGCGGTAGATGGCGCGCAGCTCGGAGAAGGCCGTCTCGTCGCGCGGATGGCGCTCCAGCACGCGCTCCAGGGCCTGCGCCGCCATGTGGGGCCGGCGCAGCTCGTCGCGCCAGAGGCGCGCGATCTCGCGCAGGCGCTCCACGTCGCCCACGGGCTCGACGGCCACGAGCGCCTCGAGGACGCGGATCCGCTCGGCGTGGGCCTTCCACTCGCCGAGGACCGTCTCGAGGCGAAGCAGCTCCTCCTTGCGATGCGGAGACAGGTCGAGGATGCGGCCCGCGGCCTCGATGGCTTCCTGCCGCTTGCCCATGCGGACGAGGCATTCGAAGAGCTCGAGGCGAACCGCCTTGACGTCGGCCGGATCGTCCTGGAGCGGGATGAGCCGCCGCAGCACCTCCTCGAGGAGCGCGTCCTCGCCGCGCAGCGCGTACAGCGATCGGAGCGCCTCCAGGGCCTCGCGGTTGCGCGGGTCCTGGTCGAGCACGGCGCGATAGCCCTCGATCGCGCCGTCGACGTCGCCGAGCCGGTCGCGCCGCAGCCCTGCCAGGCGCAGCAGCAGGCCGATGCGCTCGCGCGCATCGCGCGCGACGGCGACCGAGGACTGCAGGAGCTCGGCCACCTCGCCGAAACTGCCGCGCCCCGCCAGGATGGAGATCAGGCGCTCGCGCAGCACCGCGTTGCGCGGGTCGCGGGAGAGAAGCTCGCGGTAGTGGGCGATCGTCCGCGCGGCGTCGAAGGCGAGCGCGCGCTCGCGGAGCGCCTCGGCGCGCGCGGCATCCCCTTCCCGCTCCGCGAGATCGGCGAGGTGGAGCGCCAGCTCGGCGGCGACGCTGGCGTTGGGAAGGCGATCGAGTTCCTCCGCGGCGGCCGCGATCCACTCGTCCACGCAGTCGGCGGCGCGGGCGACCGCGGCGATCTCGGTCCAGAGTGCCCGGTCCGCCGGGTCCTCGCGGAAGGCGCGGTGCAGGGCGAGGAAGGCGAGGTCCGGGCGGTTCTGGCGGCTCCGGCGCAGCTCGGCGAGCTCCAGCAGGAGCCCCTTGCGCGAGGCGCGGTCCGCATAGGAGACGCGGTGCTCCAGCAGGTCGCAGAGGCCCGCCCAGTCCATGCGCGCGCGGTAGGCCTTCTCCATGGCCGCGGCGATGGCCGGATTGCCCGGATCACTCTCCAGCAGCCTCTCCAGCCGCTCCAGCGCCGGACCGTGGGCTGGGTCGGCCTCGAGGATGCGGGCGTAGATGCGGATGGCGCCCGCGCGATCGAGGAGCGGCCCCTCCTTGAGCTCGGCGAGGCGCAACTCGACCGCGGCCCGCGCGGGCCCCTTCTCCCGGGCCAGGCGCCGCTCGAGCACCGCGGCCACGTCGGTCCAGCGCTCGCGGCGCGTCGCCACCTCCTCCATCGCCTCCAGGGCGCGGGGGTCGTCGGGCCACCGCTCGGCGTAGTCCGTCAGCGTGTCCCAGGCCGCCGCCAGGTCTCCGATGCGCTCGCGCTGCACGCGGGCGATCTCCCAGAGGAGCCGGCGCCGCTCCGCATCGTCGACCGCGACGCGAGCGAGCGCCCGGAGCGCGTCCACGTACCCCACCGCATCCGGCGAGCGGGCGCGCAGGCGCACCTCCGCCTCCAGAAGCTCGCGGTCGCCGGGGTCGATCGAGCGCGCTTCCAGGTAGGCGCGCAGCGCCGTCTCCTCGTCGCCGATCGCCTCGGCCGCGCGCGCCAGGGCGACGTGGAGTCGCCGCCGCGACTCGGGTCCTCCGCCGAAGGGCGCGATCTCGTCGAGGAGCGCGACGAGCTCCTCCTGCAGCGAGGCGCGCGCGGCCGTCTGCAGGACGAGGTCGAGCGCCTCCGCGTTCGCGGGCTCGGCGCGCAGCGCCCGGCTCGCCGCCACGAAGGCCAACGCGGGCTGCGGCTGCGCGGTGGTGTGGATCTCGGCGATGCGCAGGTAGAGGCGAGCGCGCTCGGCCGGATTCTCCTCGGCGAGCGCCAGGATCTCGAGCGCGCGAACGGCCTGGGAAAACTCCCGCTCCTCCAGGTAGATGGGGGCCAACAGGCGCGCGGCCTCCACCTTCCGCCTGCCCTCCTCCTCCTCGACGAGCTCCTCGAGAACGGAGAGGACTCCCGGATGGCGGGGCTCCTCGTCGAGCACGCGGCGGAGGAGAGCGAAGCCCTCGGCGGGATCGCGCTCGAGCCGCAGCAACACCTTCGCCAGCTCGACGCGCAGCTCGCGCGCCTCGCGGGCGGCACCGCGTGACTCGAGGTACGCGACCCGCTCCTCGTGGAGCTCCGCGAGCTCGCGGTGGCGGCGCGAGCTGCGGAGGATCTCCGCCAGGGCCTCGAAGGCCTCGCGATCCCCCGGGTCCATCTCGAGGACGCGGCGATACGCTTCGATGGCCGCCACCTCGTCCTCGAGCTGGTCGAGCTGCAGCGCCCCGAGTTCCAGCAAGAGCNCCCGCCGCTCCTCGGCGGAGGCCTCCTGGGCGATGCGCATCTCGTAGAGGCGGGCCAGATCGGCGAACCGCCCCAGCGCGCGGTAGTTGCGCTCCAGCGCTTCCACCGCCTCGCGGTCGTCGGGAAAGGAGTTGAGGATGGAGTTCCAGCGCGCGACGGCGCCCGGGCGATCGCCGAGCTCCTCCTCGCAGATCACCGCCGCGCGGGCGCGCAGGTCGCGGGCCTCGCGTCCCTCGCGGCGCGCGGCCTCCATGTCAAAGATCTCGCAGAGCTCCCGCAGGGTCCCCGCCGCCTTCGCCAACCTCTCCAGGTGGCGCGCCGCCTCTTCCGATCCCTCGGAGAAAGCGCGGGCCGAGGCGTCGAAGGCCAGCCGCGGGTTGGCCAGCGACTCCTCGGCGATGAAGGCGATCTCTCGCAACAGCGCCCAGCGGCGCTCCGGCTCTACCGTCCGCTCGAGCGCCTCCTCGCGCAGCGCCACGCGGAACTCGTGGTCGCCCGCACGCGCGAGGAAACGATCCAGCGTCTCCAGCGCGGCGGCGGCGTGCGCACCTCCCTCGCGCCACAGCGCTGCGAGGCCGTCGCGCGCCCCGCCGTGATCGGGCCGGCCCTCCAGCACGGCCGCGTACAGCGAGATCGCGCGCTCGGGGTTGGAGCGGTGCAGAAGCCCGGCGATCCGCACGCCGAGCGCCCGCTCCTCCTCCTCGTCGCCCTCGCGGATCGCCCGGCGCTTGAGGCGCTCCAGCAGGGCGATGAGCCCCTCGCGCAGCGACTCGACGCGGTCCGGATCCTCCTCGTTCTCCAACAGGTCGGCCCAGCGCTCGACGAGGGCCCTCTCGAGGTCCGCCTTCTGGGCCGCCTCCACCACCGCAGCGCGAAGCTCGAGGTCGTCGGGGTTGGCGGCGAAGGCGCGCAAGAGCTCGGCGAAGCGGTCCGCCGGCGAGAGGGAAGGACGCGGGGGGAGCTGGGGCGGCTCCACGGCCGCGGGGACGGCATCCGGTTCATCGGAGCGCGCGTCCTCCACCCCGATCGGCGCGTCCGCGGTCTCGGTGGAGGCAGCGCTGCCCACCGCGTCGCCCGCGGAAGGTGGCGGCGACGGCCGGTTGCGAGCGGCGTCGATCGCCTGCGCCAGCGCCAGCGCCTCCTCGCAATCCGGATCAATTTGCAGCGCCTCCTCGAGGCAGCGCTCCGCGAAGGCGAGATCGCCGTGCGCATCGAGCGCGTCCTGCCCGAGCGCGACGATGGACCGCGCGTGCTCGCGCGCCTCCTCCGCGCCAGCGCCGGCGGCCGCCTGCAGAAGGCGTGAAAGCGCCGCCTGGAGATCGCTCTCCCGCGTGGCCGGCTCCGATGTCCGATGCATCTGAAGTCCCCCTCAGAACGTGTACTTCAGGTGGGGGAGGAGAGTGATGGCGTGCGCCTGCCCGAGGTCCCCGAGAAGGCCCAGCCAGTCGAGCTCCAGGCCCACCGAAAAGTGCCGCAGGTGTGTAAAGTACTCCACGCCGACGCCGCCGAGGGCGAAGAAGCCCTCCTCGTCCAGGATGCCCCGGGGCCGGGAGACCGTGGCGCCGCCCGCGGCGCGCAGGAAGAAGAAGGTGCGGTCCGCGCCGTTGGCGTCGGCGAGCCGGATCGGCGCCCAGCGCAGCCCGGCACCGAACATCATCGTCTGGAAGTCGCCGCGCGCTCCCCGCGGGTCGAGGTCGTCGTCGGTGATGCCGCGATAGTCGGCCGGCGCGCCCACCGACTGGCCCCAGGCGAGCACGCCGATCTGGAGCGCGTCGAGCAGGTCGTAGCCCACCTCGATGCCGATGAGGGTGCCGAGCGCGGAACTTCCGTTCTCGCCGGGAAGGTCGAGGTAATAGACCGCCCCCACGTGGCTCGCGGCCCACAGGCCGCGTTCGACGTCTGCGAGCTTGGTCACCGACTGTGCACCCGCCCACGCGGGCAGCATGCAGACGGCGAGGATCAGCGCCCCGATGCGGCTCATCGGCTCCTCCAAGGTCGAAAATCTCGAAGGCGCTTGTACCACAGCCCTGCCGCCTTGGCGATTTTGCGACCTCCCTCCCGGCCCCCTCAGACGAAGCGCACCGCCGCGGCAGCGAACGCCGCGACGATGGCCGCGGCGGAGACGAGCGCCAGCGTGCGGGCCCAGCCCCGGTCGGCGCGCCTCGCCGGAAGGGCCCAGCCCGCCGCCGCCCCGCCGAGGAAACCGCCCAGGTGGCCGAGCCAGTCGATGTTGGGGACGATGAAGCTGTAGGCCATGAGGACCGCCGACCAGATCAGGAGGTCGGTGAGGATGCGCTTTCCGGTGAGGGTAAGGCGCTCGCGGTGCCGCAGCAGGAAGGAGACGAGCGCCCCCACCAGGCCGAAGATCGCACCGGAAGCGCCCGCGCTGACCTTCGGCTGAAGCAGCGTCAGCGCGGATCCCGTGAAAGCGCAGAACACGAAGAGCGAGAGCGTCAGCGCGCTTCCGAAGGTGGACTCCGCGAGCCGGCCGATCTGCAGCAGGGCCCAGCCGTTGAGCAGGAGGTGGATCGGGCCGACGTGGAGGAAGGCTGCGGTCAGCATCCGCCACCACTCGCCGTCGTCCACGATCCGCGTGGACTCGTTGGCTCCCAGAGCGAGCAGGACGCGAGGTGAGGTGGAGCCCCCGGCGATCACCTCGAGCAGGAACGCGATGCCGATCAGGGCCAGCAGGGAATGGGTCGTCGGGAAGGCGCCGAACAGGGTGCGAGGAGGGCTCACGGACCGCCAGTATAGGCCCGCAGCGCCGCCAGCGCCCGCAGGAAATCCTCGGGCAAGGGAGCCTCGCAGCGGACGAGCTCGCCCGTGGTCGGATGCGGAAAGGCCAGCACGCGGGCGTGCAGCGCATGGCGGCCGATCGCCTCCTCCGCCTGGCGGAGGACTGGGTCGTCCCGCAGGGCCTTGCGGCGGATCGACCCGCCGTAGACCTCGTCGGCCAGCAGCGGATGCCCCGCCTCGGAAAGGTGCACGCGGATTTGATGAGTGCGCCCCGTCACGGGGCGGGCCTCGATCCGGCAGGCCGGCCCGAAGCGCTCGAGCACGCGGAAGCGGGTGATCGCCCGGCGCGGCGGACCGGCGGGCTTGCGCGAGGTGAAGCGGACGCGGTCGGTGGGGTGGCGCCCGAAGGGCGTGTCCATCGTCCACTCGTCCGATGGTGGATCGCCGAAGGCCAGCGCCTCGTAGACCTTCTCCACCGCCCGGCTCTTGAAGACCGCCTGCAGCGCGTTCAGCGCGCGGTCGTTCTTGGCCACCACCATGCAGCCGGAGGTGTCCTTGTCCAGCCGGTGCACGATCCCGGGTCGGATCTCGCCGCCGATCCCCTGCAAGTCCTGCACGTGGAAGAGGATGGCGTTGACCAGCGTCCCCGAGCTCACCCCCGCCGCCGGGTGCACGACCACGCCGGGATCCTTGTCGATGACGAGGAGGTCGCGGTCCTCGTGGAGGATCCGCAGCGGCAGGTCCTCGGGCTTCGGCTCGGCCGGAACGGGGTCGGGGATCTCCACCGAGATCGTTTCCCCGCCCCGGAGCTTGCGCGAGGGCTTGACGACCTTGCCATCCACCAGCACCCGCCCCTCCTCGATCAACGACTGGATGCGGGAGCGGGACAGGTCCTCGTGCCGGCTACCGAGAAAGCGATCGAGGCGCTGGCCCTGCGCCTCCTCGGGGACCGAGTGGACGACCGTCTCGGCCATTCAGAGCCAGACTTTGGAGCGGATGTGGCCCCGCGGGCGAACGATGATGTCGACGATGGCCCGCTCGAAGAAGTTGGTCGTGCGGTACAGCTCGTCCGACACCCGGCTGCGATACAGCTCCCTCCCCTCTTCGATCTCCTCCTGCAGCACCTCGAAGAGGTTGTCCTCCTCGATCCCCTTGCGGATCTTTTCCTCGTTGTAGAGGGAGATGTCCGACGCGATGGCGCGTGCCAGCCGGATCGCCTTGGCCTTCTCTTCTTCGGTGGGCATGGACGTGCCTCTGCTCGCGATTCGTCGACCGGAGCCAGTCTAGGCGCTGCGGATCGGGGCGTCAAACGCTCAACCGCCGCGCTCGCGGCGGGCGAGGAAGGTGCGCGCGACCTGCTCGGGATCGAGGCCGAGCTCGCGGGCCACCGAAACGAGGAAGCCGCGGACGAAGACCCGCGCGGGAAGCCAGTCCCACCGCTCCTTTTCCAGGCTCTCCAGGTGCATGGGCGAGATCTTGGTGCGGTGGGAGAGGTCCTGGATCGTCAGGCGCCGCGCCATCCTCACCTCGCGCAGGAGCGCGCCGGTGAAGACCGTGTCCGGCGTGATCTCCGGCATCGGCGGCGCCGGCATCTGCGGCGTCGACGGCAGGGGCGGCGGTGTCGGACGCAGGCCGGTCCGCGCGGGCGCCGGCGCGGGGCGCGCAGCGAGGCCAGGCTCCTCGACGGCCTCGCGCGTCGTCCCGGTGGGCGCGCCATACCCGACCGGAGCCCGACCGGTCGCGGGCGGGTGCTCCACCGCCGGAGCCGGGCGCGTCGACGCCGCCAGCGGACGCTCCGCCGCCGGGATCGGGCGGGATGCTGGCACCGTCGCGCGCTTCACCGCCGGAACCGAGTCGGTGAACGCCGGCCCCGGATGTTCCGCCAGCGGGACCGAGCCGGTCGACGGCGTCAGCGAGCGTTCCCCCGCCAGAGCCGGGCGCGCCGGCTCCACGGTCAGCCATCGCGATGGCTCCGCCGCCATTCCCGCCGGCACCGCCGCGGCGCCGGGCACCGACTCCACCTCCGCCCGGGCCTCCGCCGACGCGGTCGGCACAAGCGCGCGGACCGCCTCGACGGAGGGCGCCGACTTCACCTCGGGAGGCGGATGGCCGTGCTCCTCGTCGTGGGTCCGGCGCAGCTCGGGATCCGCGAGGATGCGGTAGGCCTCCTCGATCTCCATCAGGACGGCGCGCTGCTCCTCCGGCGTGACCAGGGAGTAGACGGCCAGCGAGGAGGGGCCGAAGATGGCGCGCACCCGCTCGTACGCGCGCCGGATCTCGGGGAAGGACGCGCCAGGGCTGACCTCGAGGACCTCGTAGGGGCAGCGCGAGCTCATCGCGTGCTCTCCGCCTCCTCGATGCGGGCCCAGAGTCCGTCGGCGATCGCGCGCAGGTCCTCGGCGATGGGATGGCCGGCGCGCTCCAGAAGCAGCGGACGTCGCGCCCGCACCGCCCTCCACGCCTCGTCGTCGTGGCGGACGTAGCCGAGGTAGCGCAGCTCGATCCCGAAGAAGCGCCGCCATGCGGTGCAGATCGCGTCGCCGAGGCCGAGGTCGGCCGCCTCGCGGACCGCGTTGACCACGACGAAGGGACGAAACGCCCGCATCTCCTCGGCGAGGCGGCTCCCCGCCTCCGGATCCTTCTTCGAGACCTCCTGGACCAGCTGCGCCGGGCTCATCGGGCGCCTCGCCTGCATGACCTCGGCGAGGAGGTCGTGCAGACCGTAGACCGCCTCGACCGCCTTCAGCCGCCGGAAGAACGCCGCCTTCACGAAGCGATACGCGTTCTCCACGGCGGTGGGCTCCGGAACCAGGGTGACGATCCCCTCGTCGGCGACGAGGAAGAAATCGAGCACGTTGAAGTGGCTGCCGGCCCCCAGGTCGAGCACGACGAGATCGGCGTCGAGCACCTGGAGGGCCCGCATCAGCCGCAGCTTCTGCTGGTGCAGCGGGTTGGCCGCGCCGATGGCGTCGAGGGAGCCGGAGATCAGCCGGAGGTTTTCGATTCCCGTCTCGACGGCGATCTCCTCCAGGCTCTCCACGCGCCGCAGCACGAAGTCGGAAAGCGTCGCCTCGGGATGCGCCATGCCGAGGCAGGTGTGGAGGTTGGCGCCGCCCAGGTCGAGGTCGACCAGCACGACTCGGCGCCCTCTGCGCGCGAACTCGATCGCGAGGCTCGATGCGATCAGCGACTTGCCGATCCCCCCCTTGCCACCGCCCACCGCGAGGATGCGCCGGGCGAAAGCGCCCCCGAGTCGCACGTCGCCCGTCGAGACCGGTTCGGCTGGCGAGTGTTCGGCAAGAGTGCGCATCGGGCACACACTAACACAGGCCCTTGCAATTGCCATCTAGCGGGCCGCGCGTTTCCCACAGCGAGGCGGGACCGTTTCAGTCCTCCGCGCCGTTGCGGTGCGGCGCGCCGACCGGCAAGAGAAAGGGCTTCCACGACTCGAACGCCGATGGCTTGCCGCTCCGCAGGACCGGATTCCACCTCGGACGGAAGGGCTTGCGCAGAAGCCGCATCCCCGCCTGCTCGGGCGTGCGCCCGCCCTTTTTGAGATTGCACGCGATGCAGGAGCAGACGACGTTCTCCCAGGTCGTCGCTCCGCCTTGCGAGCGAGGTATCACGTGGTCGAGGTTGAGCTGCGAGCGCGGCAAGGTTCTCCCGCAGTACTGGCATGTGTTTTCGTCGCGTAAAAACACGTTTTGCCTCGAGAAACGCACCTCCATTCCCGGATTCCGGTCCAAGGCCATCAGGACGATCACCCAGGGGACGCGGATCCGCCGCGACGGCGTTCCGATCGAATCGCCGGACGCAGCGGAGAGGGCCGCCCACGACTCGAAGTCGAAGAGCCGGAACTTCTCGTCGATCGCCTGGGCAACTCCACGGTAGAGCAGGACGAAGGCGCGTCGCAGCGACGTCACGTGGATCGGCTGGAAGGTGCGGTCGAGGACAAGACAAGGAGCCGCAAGCGAGACGGAGACGGAGGGCCTCCGGCGTAGCGCCGCCCCATCGGCTGTCATGGAGCTCATGCTCGGGGCGCTCCCATCCGCGACCTCCGTTCGGTCCCGGCACGCGTGGCGCCGGGCCGTGCGGGGAACGAGCGCGGGCGTCCCGCCCCCGCGCCGGGCGCGATTCTAGCGCGCCCCCGACCCCCTGGTAAGCCGGGCCGGCCCGCGGCTCGCCCGGCCGGCTACACCAGGAACCCCTCCGCGTCCCGGAAGGCCCGGGCGATCGCCTCCGCCGCAACCGGGATCTCCTCCTCCGCGATCGAGGACGCGTCGACGACGAGGCGTCCCTCGGCGACGCGGGCCGGAAGGCCCGGCGCCCTGCGCTCGAGCTCCACCCAGAGCCGCCGTCCGCCTGCCACCGAGACGACGGAGCCCCGGATCGACGCCACGATCCCTCGCTCCTCGAGGCCGCGCGCCAAAAGGCTCGCCCGCCGCTCGCCCTCCGATTCCCACACGACGTTCCCCCCTCTCACGGCGCCGCCCGGCCCGGCGCGATGGCCGGGAACCGGTCCTCGCCCTCCCCGTAGATCAGCCGGTAGGTGGCGAAGCTGTCGAGCACCCGCTTCACGTAGTTTCGCGTCTGGTCGATCGGGATCTCCTCCACGAACTCGTCCAGCGAGAGCTCGCCGCGCGCGTCGAGCCAGCGCACCACCGCCCCCGGCCCCGCGTTGTAGCCGGCGCAGGCCAGCGCCCAGTTGCCCTGGAAACGCTGCAGAAGCGATCCCAGATACGCGGTCCCGATCCGCACGTTGGTGGCCGGATCCTTGAGGCGGCTCGCGTCCACCGGCCCCAGCCCCAGGCTGCGCGCCACGGCGCGCGCGGTCTGGACCATCAGTTGCGTCAGCCCGACCGCCCCCGCCCACGAGACAACCAGCGGGTCGAGGCTCGACTCCTCCCGCATCAGCGCCTGCAGCAGATCGGCGGGAACGCCGTACTTCCGCGCGTTCTCCTCCACGAGATCGCGGTACGCGAGCGGATAGGCGAGGCGATAGAGCAGTGCAGTCTCGGCTCCGTACCCACGCTCGAGGGCCTCCGCCAGCTCGACCCGCGCGATCTGCAGCGCGGGCTGGCGCGAGCCCGCGCGGTCCAGCAGGTAGACGATAGCGAGGACCGGATCGGCGGATCCACCCGCCGCCGCGCGGAGCGCCGCCCGGTCGATCCGGAGCAGCTCCGCGGTGGCCTCGGTGGAAAAGCCCAGGCGCAAGAGCTCGACGGCCGCCGCGATGCGCCGTTCGCCGGCGACCACGGAAAGATCGAACTCCGGCGCCGACGCGTCGAGGAGCTCGGGCCGGAGTTCCGTCGCGAGCGCGGGGTCGAGGGCCCGGACCCGGCCCCGCGCCAGCAGCGCGTAGTAGGACGCCGGGTGATCGACGAGGAGGCGGCGGAAAGCGGCGACCGCCTCGGCCGGCCGGCCGAGGTCGAGCAGCGTCCGGCCCTGCCAGTAGAGCGCGCGCGGCCGCTCCCGCCGCTCGCCCTCGAGCTGATGGAGCGCGAGGAGGGCCTCCTCCAAACGCCCTTGCTGGCGCTCCAGCCAGAAGAGCCGGAAGAGCGCCTCGCCCCGGAAGTCCCCGCCGGGATGGCGCTCGATCAGCCGGTGCAGAAGCTCGCGAGCGCGCTGCAACTCCCCCTGGCTGCGCGCTACCTCCGCGGCATGGAAGAGCGCGTCGTCGGCGTAGGAGTGATGGGGGAATTCCCCGGCGAGCCGCAGCCAGTTCTGGGCGCCGCGCGGCGGATCGACGACGGTCGTGCTGGTGGCGAGCAGGTAGAGCGCGCGAACGCGGACCTCGGAGTCCTCGCAGCGCTCCACCACCGGCTCGAGCGCGCCGGGCACCTCCGAGTGCCGGCGCATCTTCCGCAGGGCCCGGCCCAATTCCAGCCGCGCCTCGCAGCCCGCCTGCGAAGGGAATTCGAGCGCGGGCAGCACCTCTCGCAGGAGCGCCGCGCCCTCCTCGTTGCGGTGCGCCTCCACCAGGTTCCGGGCCCGGCGCAGCATCTCCCCGGCGCCGAGTTTCGCCGCGCCGAGCGCCTCGAGGCGCCGCCGCGCCGCTTCCGCCTCCGGCGACAGGACGTGCTCCGTAAAGAGCTTGCGGTAGGCGGCGACGGCGGCGGGCCGATCCCGCTTCTCGGCGATCTCACCGAAAAGGAGCAGCGCGCGGGCCGGCTGGTCCTGGCCCCACTTCGGCGCGGGCTTCTCGGCGAGCGGGCGGAGCACCTCCATCGCCTCCGCCTCGCGACCGAGCCGGACGAGGAGGCGGGCGCGGGCCAGCCGGGCCTCGTCGTGCAGCACCGATTCCGGACCGATGCGCCCGTAGGCGGCGAGAGCGCCTTCGCGATCCATGCGTTTCTCCCGCGCCTGGGCCAGGTGCCACAGGACACGGTCCTCGATCGTCGGCAGGCGAGGGACGAGCTCCTCGAGCAGCTTCTCCGCGCGGTCGACCTCGCCCGAGCGCAGCAGCGCCAGCGCGCGCAGGTAGGCGGCCTGCGGGGAGCCGTCGTCGTGCGCCGCGAGCAGCGCGAGGGCTTCGCGGTGCTGGCCGCGATGGAACGCCTCCGCCGCCCGCGACAGGCCGCTCGATGCCAGAGTGAGCCGGAGGTCCGGGCCTTCCGCGAACGCGCTCGACGCACACAGGCAGAAGAGCAGGACCCGCCACCCCGCCCGTCCGCCGCGTATCGCCTCCACGCCCACGCCCCTAGTTGCGTCCGAAAGAAAACCCACTCTAAATGGAATCGCCTTGGATCTCAGCACCCAGAGCTCGCTCCTCGCGGCGATCGTTTCCCTGGCGTTGGCGGTCTCGATGCTGCTGCGCACGCAGCGCGCCAGGACCTTTTCTCTCTTTGCTCTGGTCTGCCTCTCGTTCGCCGCATGGTACCTGGCGCGCTTCCTCTTTTCCATCACCGGCGCGCCGTTCTGGCTCCGGGTGTCCTTCGGCACTGCGGCGATGGCGCCCGCCGCGGTGCTCGAGTTCCTTCTCGCATTTCTGGGCATCGGCCGCGCGCGGCGGGAGCGGAACTTCGCCTTCGTGGCGGGGCTGACCGGATGGGCGGTTGCCAGCACCCCGCTCGTCCTCGCCCCGGCGGCGCGCGCGGGCGCCGGGCTGCTTGTCGCCGCCAGCCTGGCGGTCGCGCTGGCGCTGCTGCGTCGGCGGATGCACCAGGTGAGCTCGCGCGTGGAGCGCCAGCGGCTCGCCTACCTCTACTACGGCGGCGGCGGAACCCTGCTGGTCTCCCTGCTCGACTTCCTGCCCTCGGTGGGGATCCCCTTCCCCTCCCTCGGCCCCCTCGCCACCATCTTCTACCTCTTCTTCTTCTCCCACACGCTGCAGGTCTACCGGCTCCTCGACCTCAACGAGTTTCTCGGGCGCATCGCCGCCCTCTCGGTGCTGGCGCTGATCCTCGCCGCCATCTACGCGGGCCTGGTCGTCTGGGCCCGCGACGACACCGCCCTCTTCCTCTTCAACACCCTCGTCGCCTCCGTGGTGGTGCTCAACCTCGTCGATCCTCTGCGCACCACGGTCGAGTCGTGGGTGAGCTCGGTTCTCTTCCGCGAGCGGGCCGAGCTTCTGCGCACGCTCTCCGCGCTCAAGGTGCGGCTGGCCGGCATCATCGACCCGCTGCACGTGGCGCGGGTCTGCCTCGACACCTTCCACGAGTCCCGCCGCGTCACCCACGGGTCTATCTACCTCCTCGCCGACTCGCGCCCCGGCTTCTCCCTCATCGACAGCCGCGGTCCAACTCCCGTGCCTTTTCTGGACGCGGGCGCTGCGCGCGGCCTGCTCGCCATCGCCCGCTCCGGACAGAAGGCGGTGTTGCGGGAGAACGTCGAGCGGCGGCTCGACGAGATCCGCCAGCTCCTGGGCGCGCGCGGCCAGGCCACCGAGCTCGCCGAGGACGATCCCGTGCGCGTCAAGCTGGTCGAGGAGTCGAAGCTGCTGTCGGAGATCCGCTCCGCCCTCAACGCCATCAAGGCGGGGATCTGCATCCCCCTGATCGGCGCCGACCGCGTGATCGGATTCCTGAACCTCTGGGACGAGCGCGTCCCGGAGGCGTTCTCCTCCGACGAGATCGCCCTCATGCTTGAGGTGGGCGAGCAGATCGCCACCGTCGTGGAGAACTCCAAGCTCTACGAGCGCATGCGCGAACGCGACCGCCTCGCCGCCCTCGGCGAGATGGCCGCCGGCCTCGCCCACGAGATCCGCAACCCGCTCGGCGCCATCAAGGGCGCCGCCCAGTACCTCGACCCCGCCCACCTCGGCGAGGAGGACGGGGAGATGCTCCAGGTCATCATCGACGAGGTCGACCGCCTCAACTCGGTGGTGACCCAGTTCCTCGACTACGCCCGGCCCGTCAAGCCGAAGCTCGTCCCGGTGGACGTCAACGAGGTCATCGAGCGGACGGTCAAGCTGCTGCAGGTGGACCTGGACGAGTCCATCGTCGTCGACCTGCAGCTCGACCCCTCGCGCCCGCTGGCGATGACCGACGCCGAACAGCTCAAGCAAGTTCTGGTGAATCTGGTACAAAACGCGGTGCAGGCGATGCCGGAGGGCGGCCGGATCACCCTGTCCACCGGCTCCACCCACGACGATCCGGCGGGCTTCCACCTGAGCGGCCGCAGCACGGACTTCGTGGAGATCCGCGTGAAGGACACCGGGCCCGGCCTCCCCGAGGAACATCGCGAGCACATCTTCGTGCCCTTCTTCACCACCAAGAAGGGGGGCACCGGCCTCGGGCTGGCCATCTCGCAGCGGATCATCCGCTCCCACGGCGGAACGATCGCGGCGCAGAGCCGGCCCGGCGAGGGCGCGGAGTTCCTGATCCGGCTGCCCGCGGCCGCGAGGAAGAACGAGGCGGCGCAGCCTCCCGAGGGCCAGGCCGCCTCCGCCTAGGAAGGATTTCGAGATGGCGCAGACCGTACTCGTCGTCGACGACGAATCCAGTCTCCGCAAGGTCCTCGGCGCCACGCTTCGTCGCGAGGGTTACAACGTGGTGACCGCCGAGGACGGGGAGCAGGCGATCGCGCGCTTCGACGAGGGGGGGATCGACGTGGTCGTCTCGGATCTGGTCATGCCCAAGCGGGATGGCCTCGACGTGCTGCGGCACGTCCTGGCGCGCGCCCCCGACGTCCCGGTGATCCTCATCACCGCGCACGGCACGGTCGACTCCGCCGTGGCCGCCATCAAGGCCGGCGCCTTCGACTACATCACCAAGCCCTTCGACCAGGCCGAGCTGCGGCAGGTGATCGCGAAGGCGGCCAAGACGAGGGCGCTCTCGCAGCGCAGCGGCCTCTCCCGCGAGAGCCGCCACGCCATCCGCCTCATCGGCAAGAGCCCGGCCATCCAGGAGGTGATCCGCATCATCGAGAAGGTGGCCGACACGCCCTCCACCGTCCTCATCACCGGCGAGAGCGGCACCGGCAAGGAGCTCGTCGCCCACGCCCTGCACAACCTCTCCTCGCGGCGCAACGGCCCCTTCATCAAGATCAACTGCGCCGCCATCCCCAAGGACCTGATGGAGGCCGAGCTCTTCGGTTACGAGCGGGGCGCCTTCACCGGCGCCGTCACCTCCAAACCCGGCCGCTTCGAGCTCGCCGATGGCGGCACCCTCTTCCTCGACGAGATCGGCGAGATCCCCGTGGAGATGCAGGTCAAGCTCCTGCGCGCCCTGCAGGAGAGCGAGTTCGAGCGGGTCGGCGGCGTCAAGACCATCCGCGTCGACGTTCGCCTCATCGCCGCCACCAACCGCGACCTGCAGAAGGAGATCCAGGAGGGCCGATTCCGCGAGGATCTCTACTACCGCCTCAACGTCGTCCCCATCGTCCTGCCCGCCCTGCGCGAGCGGCCGGAGGACATTCCCCTGCTCGCCGATGCGTTCCGCCAGCGCTTCAACCGGCGCCTGGGCAAGAACGTCCAGCGCATCACCGCCGACGCCATCGCCGCCCTGCAGGCCTATTCCTGGCCCGGCAACGTGCGCGAGTTGGAGAACGTGATGGAGCGCACCCTCCTCTTCGTGGAGGGCGACGAGATCCGCCTCGAGGACCTCCCCGACTTCATCCGCAACGCCTCCGCTCCGCCTGCCGCACCCGCCCCCGAGCCCGTCGTCCAGATCCCGCCCCTCGCCTCCCTGCCCGCCGATGCCTCCATGAAGGAGATCGTCAAGGGCGCCACCGCCGCCATCGAGAAGGACCTCATCGTCCGCGCCCTCGAGGAGACCGGCGGCAACGTCACACAGTCCGCCAAGAAGCTCAAGATCTCCCGCAAGTCCCTGCAGAACAAGATGAAGGAATTCGGCCTGCGCGACAGCGAGGACTGAACCTTCTTCCTCACGACTTTCGGATACGTCGCAAGACAAGGGCGCGGCCAGGCATCCCCTGGACCAGGCCGCGCCCNGACGGTTCAAAGGCCTACCCTACTGACCGAACTCTTCGTCGAAAAGCGCACACTCGTAGGCGGCTCGCNGCGCCTGGGGCTCGTTGTACCAGACTCCGAACTGCATGGACGCGCGATTGTCCAGTTTCGAGTAGACGATGCGGCCGTCCACGGTGTGATATTGCTGCGGCAGGTCCTCCTCCGGGAAGTGCCCGAGCGAATCAAGGTAGACTCGGCACACGTCACCCTCCACACGTTCGTAGTAGAGGTCCCAGCTTTCCCGATCCTCGTTCCAGCACAGATACAGGATGTGTCCCGAGCGATCGAGCACCGGGCGACGGGCGACATCACATGCGGGCCTCCACGACGACCTTCTGAACGCACCGGGTCCCAAAATCTCGTAGACGACGATCGGCTGTCCTGGTTGATCGCAATCCTCAAAGGCGACCAGCGAAGGGCCCGCGATTCCGAGGGCTCCTGCCGAGGGATGCCGCCCTCGCCCGATCGTATGGGACGTGCCGTACCCGTTCGCCTCGTGGGCGAAGGTGATGTAGCGGTTGTTCAGCCCGGGTTCCCAGGGCCGGTGATCCTCCCACGCCACGAAGTCCCGGCCCATCGCCGGTTCCTCCTGATTTCCGCCGGTCACGATCTGCCAATACTGTGAGGAGATGCCCTGTTTCCCCATCAAGTGGATGTACCAGTTTCCNCCCTCGAATTTCGAAACGGCAAGCCGAACACGATGGTTCGGTGCCCCATCGTCCCAGATCGAGGGCTTGGCATGGCGACCCCACTGGAAGGCGGTCGACATTAGCGTCTGGGTGACCGTCGGCTTAAACCAAACCTTCGAGCCGTATGCCATGCTATCGAATTGGTCGAAGAGACACGCAAGAGAATCCACCGAGCCGGTGAGCTGCACGCAGTTGGCAGAATCCCCGGGGACCAGCGAGTATGCATCCTTTTCGGGAGCTCGATAGTCGTCTCTCCAGAAAACGCCTTGATACCGGCCTTCGAGCTTGAGCCAAGGCTCCCCGTGCCAGTTGCTATACGCTATTCCGCCGGATGCCGTGACTACCGGATTCATTTGAATCCCCTCGCCGAAAACTCTCATCGTCCCCGGGGCAGGAACCGAGCCCGGGACCAATGCATGTGCCTTCCCCGGGAGCACCAAAAGGACGAATAGCGCGGATGCCGCGCGAGAAAAGATTCGTCGCACCATCTGCCACCTCCTCAGGGACAATGAGACGATACGTCGGTGTAAAATAGGTCGAAGTCGACAAACTCTGGCCCTACGTACCGGGAGTAGACGATGTGCTCTCCCGCGATGTCGTACTCGGCCTGCAGCCGGTCCAGCGGAATGTTGTCGAGCAGATCGACGGCCACGTCGCACGCCCCGTCCGGCCGAAAGAGTCGGAGCTCCGTATTGGGTCCCCCCAAGTCATGGCAAGCGTACAGCACATAAAGCGAACCGGCATGCCATGTCGCCACTGGTCGTCGAGGGGTACTACATCCGAGGTAGAGTCGCTCCTCCTGCACGACGACGCCATTGGGATCGAAGAGGACGAATTCCAACCAACCTTCGTCCTTCTCGAAAACGAGCACTGGTGGATCCCCACCCAGGCTCTTGGCGAACCGAGGATGAATTGCGCCCTCCTTCTCGAAGATCGGGTAGCTCACCAAACCGTCGTGAAGGATGACCTTGACGCCATATCGTCCCGCTCCGAGATCGACGAGGTTGTTTCGCGTGGTCCACGCGACGAAGGCATGGGTTCCGCTGTTCACCAAGGTGGGCTGGAGATCGTCGTGGCCGCTATCGAAGATTCGGCCGACACCTTCTCGCACAACGACGACGTCCCACTGTCCCATTCGGTACTCGGACCACGCCATCGTTGGAAGGCGCCAGGGAAGGCGCCAGTCGGAGCCGTCGACCGCGGCGAAATGCTGGCGTCGGCCCATCGATGCCTCCCGCCTGGCAAAGCCCAGCTCCGTTGCGGCACCACCAGGTGGAAGTGGCGAGCCCACAAGACGAACGAAGAGCCCCTGAGAACCACGACCGACGCGGGGTGACGCCGAACCAAAAGCGATGTTGTTGAGATAGTAGGCTCCACTCTCGGTCAACGCCGAGTATCGCGTCACGATCAGAGTCGCCGAAGATTACGAGAGGAGGCCCGATTGGAATGCCGCCGTCCACCACGATGGGCGGAAGGATCCAGTTTTCCCGCCAGACAATGAAGCCTGAACTCTCTGGCGCCGGAATGTCTCGGTAAAGGATATGGCCCTGGAAGTTCACAACGGGGTGATGTTGCGCCCCCACTTCGACGATCTGGTTCTGTGCCAACGCAACTGGCGCCGCGACCGAGACGACCATCGCCACGCCTAACGCGAGTAGTCTCATTGGCGACCTCCTGCCGTGGTGCGTTTCAATGCTAGCAAACGCGCCTGATACGCGACAAGCGACGATACAATGTGCTGATTGATCAACGCCACGAAGAAGGCAGATATACTACATGCAAGACAAAGTCATACATGTGACGACGCGTTCAGCCTTTCGAGTCGAGTTTCAGCCGACGGGACGGGGTTGGAGCACGTCTGGTTGGTGGAACAAGCCCCTATTCACCGCAAGTCCGGCAGGCATCGCCGGCGAGGTCGAGGGCGCGGCGATAGACGTCCTTGCGGGGAAGGCCGAGGGCCTCGGCCACCTCGCGGGCGGCGTCCTTGACCGAGATGCCCGCGGCCAGGCGGGAGCGGAGCAGCGTGTCCAGATCGGCCTCGCCTTCCGGTTTCGAGCCGGATTGGACCGCGGAGCCGCCCTCCACCACGATGGTCACCTCGCCGAGGACCTCGCCGGAAAAGCGCGAGGCGAGCTCGGAGAAGCGGCCGCGCACGATCTCCTCGTGCATCTTGGTCAGCTCGCGGGCCACGCAGGCGCGCCGGTCGCCAAGCGTCTCCTGCAGGTCCCTGAGCGTCTCGGCGAGGCGCCTCGGCGACTCGTAGAGGATGCAGGTTCCGGGGAAGGCGGCGATCTGCGCGATCGTCTCCCGTCGCGCCTTCCCCTTGCGCGGCAGAAAGCCGAAGAAGGCGAAGCGCGAGGTGGGAAGGCCGCTGGCCGCGAGGGCAGCGAGGGCGGCGCTGGGGCCGGGGATGGGCACGACCTGGACGCCCTCCTCCACCGCCAGCCGAACGAGCGCCTCTCCCGGGTCGGAGATCCCCGGCATGCCGGCGTCGGTGACGAGGGCCACGTCGTCGCCAGCGCGCAGTCGCTCCAGGATCCTCGGCGCTCGTCTCTCCTCGTCGAAGGCGGGTAGCGCGGTGGTGGGGGTCTCGATTCCGAAGCGATCGAGGAGGATCCGCGTCCTGCGCGTGTCCTCGCACGCCACGAGCCGCACCTGGCGCAGCGTCTCGATGGCTCGCGAGGAGATGTCGTCCAGGTTCCCGATGGGCGTGCCCACCAGGTAGAGCGTTCCGCGCTTCGGCTTCAATCCACCCTTCCTTCCGCGTCGAAGGCGCCCTCGATGTGGCGGATCTCGGGCGAGCCGTCGTCCCGGTAGAGAATGCCGATCACGTCGAAGCGGAGGAAGTGGGATTCGATCACGCCGGCTCGGCGAGCCCAGTCGACAGCGGCCCGGACGATGCGCCGCCGCTTGCTTTGCGACACGCTCTCCACGGGATGTCCGAAGTCGTCTCGGCTGCGGCTGCGCACTTCGACGAAGGCGATGGTGCGCTCTCGCGCGGCGACGAGGTCGACCTCGCCGCCCCGGCAACGGTGGTTGCGCGCCAGGATGGNCCAGCCCCTCTCCTCCAACCATGCGGCGGCGAGGGACTCGGCCCGCATCCCGCTCTCCCGCCTCTCCTCGGGCCGGGCGGAGCGACGACTCACGCCGCCTCCACGACGGCGGCATCGCGGCGGAACCCAGCGACTTCGGTCCGGTGCACGATCTGCACGCCCTGGCCGGCCAGCCACTTCAGCGCGCGAGCCAGCCGCGCCTGGAAGGCCGCTGGAAGATCGTCGAAGGGGCGGTCGAGAAGCAGCGGACCTCCGCGGGCCTCGGCCACGGCAAAGACGAGCGCTGCACGCGCCGCCTCGCGGTCCTCGTGCGAAAGCTCCGGAAATCGCGCCACCCCGGAATCGCCCTTGACCGCAAGCCCCCCGGAGGCGCCCCAGCCGACGGACTTCCACTTTCCGTCGGTCAGGGCGGAGAGGAGCTGCGAGGCGCGCTTGCCCAGCGTCCGGAGCAAGGTCGCACGATCGCAGCCCGCGAAGCCCGCCGCGGCGTCGACGAACTCGGAGGAGGCATCCGCCCGCTCCTCCTCGCCGCTCAGCCGGCTCCGGATCTCGTTGATCTCTCGCTGAATTTCACCGGCGCTGCGGAAGCTGCCCGCGGCGAGGCCGGCCATCTTCTTCTCCCGCGTCTCGACCTCGCGGGCGAGCCGGGCCTTCGTCTCGGCCGCCTGGCGGATGTCGTCCCGCGCTTCGACCGCCTCCCGCGCCGCCGTCGCACGCCGAGCCGCCTCGTCGGCTTCGCGCGCCGCCTGCAGCCAGGCGCGGAACTGCTCCACCGATTCCGTCCCGGTGGCGGCGAAGAGCTCCTGTACCCCCCGACTCTCGCTGGCGAAGCTCCGCTCGAGCTCTGCCAGCCGTTCCTCGAGAAAGCCCCGGCGACGCGCGGCCTGCTCGCGCTGCTGACTCGCGGAGATCGCGCCGAGAAGGATCGCGGCCGGGATGCCGAAGGCGGGGATGGCGAGGATGGCCAGTCCCTTCCACGCCGTCAGAAGCCCCAGCGCCATGGAGCCGAGGCCGACGCCGACGCCGCTCCAGAGCCGCACGTCGCGAAGAGGATCGACGGGACTCTCCGTCTCCCACTGCTGCACCGCATCGAGCTCCTTGCGCAGGCGGGCCTCCTTCTCGCTGCGGCGCGCCAGGGCCCGGTCGAAGGCCTCCAGGCGCGCATCGAGGTCGGCAGGAAGCTCGACCGCTCGGAAGGGCGCGGCGCGGTCCAGCGCCTCGCGCTCGGCGGCTCGCGCCCGCTCGAGCTCCTCGATGCGCGTGTCGACGGTGAAGATCTCGTGCTGAAGAGCGCGCAGCTCCTCGTCGAGGCGCTCGAGCTCGCTCTGCGCCGAAAGCTCGGCCTCGAGCTGGGGAAGCAGCGCCGAGAGGCGCTCCCGCTCCTGGGGAGAGAGCACGACGGGCCGCGGCAGGGGCCGAAGCCACCGCGCCGCGGCCTGCGCCGGATCCATGAGTGGCTCGATCGCCTGAAAGGGACCGAGATGACGTTCGATCGCGCGGCGCTCGCCGTCCTCCTCGACCTCGACCCGGAGCAGGCCTTCCCAGCCGGCCCCCCCATCGCCGCCGAATAGCAGGATGGAGAGCCAGCCGAGAAGGGGCTCGTTCGGGCCAACGACGGCATGCCCCGCGCCGAGCGCATAGCGGACGGGCTCGCCGAGCCCGTCGGGGCCCTCGAAGACGACCTCGCGGATGCGCATGGTGTCATGACTTTACACCAATGCGCATCCGGAAATGGAGTGTTTCACCGATTCTCGGCCGGGCGAACCTCCTCCTCCTTGAGGCGCGCCGCCCGCCCGCGCAGGTTGCGCAGGTAGTAGATGCGAGCGCGGCGGACCCGGCCACCCGTCACCACCTCGATCTTCTCGATGCGGGGCGAGTGCAGCGGGAAGATCCGCTCCACGCCGATCCCGTAGGAGATCTTCCGCACGGTGAACGTGGTCCGAAGGCCGGCCTTCTTCACGCGGAGCACCACGCCTTCGAAGACCTGCACGCGCTCCTTGTCGCCCTCGCGGATCCGGGTGTGCACCCGGACCGTGTCGCCGGCGTCGAAGTTGGGAATGTCGTTGCGGAGCTGGTTGCGCTCCACGGATTCGATGATGGGGTTGCGCATCTTCCTTCCCTCTCGGGCCCCAGGGCCCGCATCGACGTGAGCATGCGGGACTCCCTGCCGCAGCGGCTCACGCGTCTCCCAGAAGCTTCCGGTCCTCCTCGCCCAGCTTCAGCCGGGCGAAGAGGTCCGGACGCCGATCGCGGGTCCGCAAGAGCGCCTGCTTCCGCCTCCACCGAGCGATCCGCGCGTGATCGCCCGACAAAAGGACCTCCGGGACCCGCATCCCCCGAAACTCCGGGGGCCTCGTATATTGCGGGTAGTCCAGAAGCCCCTGCTCGAAGCTCTCGCTACCCGCCGACTGCTCGTTGCCCAAAACCCCGGGCACGAGCCGGGCACATGCATCTACCACACAAAGGGCCGCGAGTTCTCCCCCCGTCAGCACGAAATCGCCGAGGGAGAGCTCCTCGTCCACGAAGGCCCGCACCCTTTCGTCCACGCCCTCGTAGCGCCCGCACACGAGGACGAGCCGGCCAAGCGCGGCGTACTCGCGCGCCACCGCCTGGTCGAAGCGTCGCCCGGCCGGGTCGAGCAGGACCACCCGCGCGCCCGGAACCGACTCGCGCGCCGCCTCGATGGCCTCCACGAGGGGCTCGGGCTTCATCACCATGCCCGCGCCGCCGCCATAGGGCGTGTCGTCGGTGACCTGGTGCTTGTCGTGGGCGTGGGCCCGCAGGTCGCGGATCCGCACCTCGACCAGGCCGCGGGCCACCGCCTTGCCGAGGATGCTCTCCTGGAGCGGGCTTTCGAGCAGCCGGGGGAACAGCGTGATGATCTCGAAGATCATTCCTCCGCCTCCTCCAGCGGCCGCACCACCACCCGTCCTTCGGAGAGCCGCACCTCGGGAACGTACTCCCGCGTGAAGGGGACGAAGCGCTCGCGTCCGCCCCGGGAAACCACCAGCACCGCCACCTCGGCCGTATCGACGATCTCGGTCACGCGGCCGAGGCTCCTTCCCTCCTCGTCCACGGCCTCGAGGCCCAGAAGGTCGCGCTGCCAGTACTCTTCCTCGCCGAGCGGAGGGAGCTGCTCCTCCATGAGCCAGACCTCGAAGCCTCGCAGCTTCTCCGCCTGCTCGATCCGCTCCACGCCCTGGAGCTGGAGGATGACCTGACCCTTGCGCCCCCGTGAAACGCCGACCACCTCGTGACGCCGCCGCTCGGGGCCCAGGTGCACGTACTCGGCTCCGAAAAGGGACTCGCTATCCGGGTTGTCCAAGGTGACCGCGACGGCGCCCCGCACACCGTGGGGCCTGGCGACTCGTCCGACCCGGATCATGGCGCCGCACCCTCAATCCAGGATCTCCAGCATGACCCGCCGTCCTTCCACGCGGGCCTTGGCCGCGACCAGGGTGCGCAGCGCCTTGNCCGTCTTGCCCTGCCGCCCGATCACCCGCCCCAGATCCTCCGGGGCGACGCGGAGGGTGATGGCCGTGGTGGCCCCGACGCGCTCGTCGACCTGCACCTCGTCGGGGGCGTCCGCCAGCGCTCTGGCGACGTATTCGACGAGGTCGCGCACCGGGCTCAGCCCTCCGCGCTCTGCGCGAGGCGCGCCCGCTTGCGCAGAAGCGAGCGAACCGTCTCCGTCAGCTGAGCGCCGTTCTTGATCCACTTGTCGAGCGCCGCCTCGTCGATTCGCACCTCGCCGGTGGAAGGCTGGTACGACCCCAGCGTCTCGAGGAAGCGTCCATCCCGCCGGCTCCGCGAATCCGCGGCGATGATGCGGTAGTAGGGAGCCTTCTTGGCACCGGCCCGGGTCAAACGAATGTGAACCGCCATTCGAGATTCCTCACCTCGGGGGCGTCGAGAAACGAGATGCCCCTCGGAAGCCGGCCCTCTTATCCGCCGGAAGGCCCCCTGTCAAGGCAAGCCGCCGGAGATCGTGCCGAAAAGAACCTTCAGGTCCTCGTCCGAGAAGCTCAGCCCGGCCCCGACGAAGAAGTCGCGGCCCATGCGAAAGCGGCCCGTGACCGGGTCCCACCGCGCCCGGGCGAAGGCGTCGTCGAGCCCGACGGTCAGGTAGAAGTGAGGAATGACCGTGAGGTTGGTGTAGGTGCGAATGCGGGGGAAGCTCGCCTCGGGCCGCGCAAAGTCGAAGGCGTCCAGCGTGAAGGTGAGGCGGTCGTCGAGGAAGTTGAGGTCGAAGCCGAAGCCGCCGGTCGATTCGATCAAGCCGAAGCGGATGGCCAGAAACGAATAGCGTTTGGCCAGCTCGACCGAGAACTTGAGGATGTCCGTGGTGGTCCGGATCTCCTGGTGGGCCGCCTCGTCCTCTCCGGGCGGGCTGCGCAGCACCGACTCCCGCCGCACGAAGCCCAGCGGATCGTCCACGATCTGGAGGAGGAAAAACTGGTCCGGCGAGGGGATCAGCCGCAGCGTCACGTAGTTCTTCGCCGACTCCGCCCGGAAGAGATACTCGGTGCGCAGGCTGATCTCGGTCTGCAAGGAGTCGAGCCGCGTCACGTAGTTGCTGACGCCTTCCAACGCGGCCCCCACGCGCTCGCCCAGCTCCTCGTCGGAGATCAGCCTGCCCAGCGCCCCTTCGCCTCGATCGATGCGGCGGACGATGGACTCCAAGTGCTCGAGCGTCCGCGATAGACGGGCGACCGTGGGACCCATCCCTTCCTCGCCTTCGCCGAGGCTTGCGCGCAGGCCCGCGAGCGCATCGCGCGCCTCGCGGGTGATCTCGCGCGCGTTGGCGAGGATCTCCTCGACGTCGTCGTTCTTGCCCGAGGTGAGCTCGCGCAGGTTGTAGGAGATCACCTCGGCGTTCTCCAGGATGACGGCGATCTCGTCGGTGGAGCGCTCCACCAGCCGGTCCAGGCGCCCGGTGAGGTCTTCCACGCTCCGGAGGATCTGCTGGATGGAGCCCGACTCGTCGGCGATGATGCGGTCGAGGTTGGCGGTGATCCTGCGCACGCCCCGCGTCACGTCGCCGAGCAGCTCGAGGATCTGCTCCACGGAGATGCCTTCCTGCACGTTGCGGATCTGGCTCCCCGGAGGGAGAGGGGCATCACCTCCGTTCCGCGGCTCGGGGAATCCGGGATCGAGCTCCAGGAGCGCATCCCCCAGGATGGAGGTCCTCCTCTTCATCAGAACTGCGTTGGGATAGACCGGAACGTCGGACCGTACCGCGATCTCGACGCGCGCGCGCCCGCCCTGCAAGGTGATGGCGGAGATCTCCCCCACCTTCACCCCTGCCACCCGCACGTCGCTCCGCGGCGACAGGCCGGAAGCGTCGCCGAAGAGCGCCCAGTACTCGTTGGCGCGCCCCCCGCCCTGGCGATCCTGGACGAAATTGTAGATGACGACGAAGGCGACGATCCCTGCCAGAAGCAGGAACCCCACCTTCACGTTCGTTCCGATCGCCGACAACGGACGGCAAATTAGGGTCTCGCCGCGCGGGGGTGCAAGAAGCGCCGTACGTATGGGTGGTCGGCGCGCTGGATCTCCTCCGGGGTGCCCCGGAAGATGATCCGACCTTCCTTGAGCACGGCGATGTCGTCGGCGATGTAGAGCGCGCTGGCCATGTCGTGGCTGATCACCACCGACGTGACCTGCAAGCGATCGCGCGTCTCCAGGATGAGGTCGTTGACCGATTCCACGGTGATCGGATCGAGACCCGTGGTCGGCTCATCGTAGAGCACGATCTCGGGATCGTGGGCCACCGCCCGGGCGAGGGCGACGCGCTTTTTCATGCCGCCGGAAAGCTCCGCAGGCATCAGGTGCTCTACCCCCTCCAGATGCACCAGAGCGAGCTTTTCCCGGACGATTCGGCGGATCTCTTCCTCGCCGTATTGGCGGTCGCCCACCCGCAGAGGAAAGGCGACGTTCTCCGCCACCGTGAGCGAGTCGAAAAGCGCGGAGGTCTGAAAGACCATCCCGAACTTCTTTCGCACGCGCATGATCTCGCGCGGGCTCATCCGGGTGATCTCCTCGCCGTCCACGTAGATCCGTCCGGCGTCGGGCGAAAGGAGGCCGATGATGTGCTTGAGAAGCACGGACTTGCCGGAGCCGGAGGCGCCGATGATCACCTGGATGGCTCCCTTTTCCACCGTCAGGTCGAGGCCGCGAAGCACGTGATTCGGTCCGAAGGACTTGTGCAGACCGACGACCTCGATGACGGTGCGGCGCATGGGATCACGAGGAGCGCCACCAGGGCAGCATCACGGTGGTCAGAAGATAATCCGAGACCAGGATGAGCACCGAGCCGAGGACCACCGCCTGGGTCGTGGCCAGACCCACGCCGCGCGCTCCACCCGTTGCGTTATATCCTTTATAACATCCAGCAAGAGACAGGATGAGGCCGAAGACGGCGGACTTGATCAGGCCGCCGATGACGTCCTTCGGATCCACCCAGGAGGGAATGCGCGCCCAGAACGCCGCCACGCTGAGGTTTTCGACCGTGATGGCCACGAATGACGCCGCGAGAATGGCGACGAGGTTGAAGATGGCGGTAAGGAGGGGCAGCGTCAGCACGCCCGCCCAGACCCGCGGCACCAGCAGATAGTGCTCCGGTTCCACCGCCATGGTGGCCAGCGCGTCGATTTGCTCGGAGACCCGCATGGTCCCCAGCTCGGTGGCGATCGCGGAGCCGGCGCGTCCCGTCACCATCAGCGCCGTGAGCACGGGAGCCAACTCGCGCGCCATGGAGAGCGCGATCGTGGCTCCCACCAGCGTCTCGGCGTTGAAGAGGGAGAAGGCCAGCGAGACCTGCAGGGAAAAGACGGCACCCGCGAAGAAGGCCGTCAGCACCACCACGGAGAGCGATCCGAAGCCGATCGCCTCCATGGCCGAGAGCAGATTGCGGAGGCGATACGGTGGCCGGATGGTGAGCACGAGCAGACGCGCCCCCATGCGGGCCATGCCCCCCAGATCCGCGACGACCTGGAGGACGATGTCCCCCAGCGTTCCGACCAGGCGGAGCGCACCTCGGCCGAGATCGCCCACGGATGCCGGCAGCTCAGGGGTCGACGAAGATCCGCGGGACACGCGGACCGATCCCGCAGAAGATCTCGTAGTGAATGGTACCAGCCCAGGCGGCCAATTCGTCGGCGCGGATCTCGGCCTCGCCCTGCGGTCCCAAGAGCACCGCCTCCTCGCCCACGCTCGGCTCGTCGATGTCGGTGACGTCGATCATGCACTGATCCATGCACACGGTGCCGGTGATCGGCACCCGCCGGCCGCGGACCAGCACCTGACCGACGTTGGTGAGGCAACGTGGATAGCCGTCGGCGTAACCGACCGGCAACGTGGCGATGACGGATGGCCTCTTGGCCACCCAGCGCGCTCCGTAGCTCACCGGCGTTCCCGCGGGCACGCGCTTGACGTGGGTGATCCGCGTCGACCAGCGCAGCGCCGGACGAAGCCGGATCTTTTCGCGATACGCCTCGGAGGGGTACGCGCCGTAGAGCATGATGCCCGGCCGCACCAGGGTGCCGTGTGCGTCGGGCCGAGTCACGGTGGCCGCGCTGTTGGCCAGGTGGATCCATCGCGGTTTCAACCCGCGGCTCGACAAGGTCCGGACCACTCCCTCCATCAAGCCGATCTGCCGCTCGGTGAGCCCGCTGTCGGCCAGATCGGCGTTGGCGAAGTGGGTGGCCACCCCCTCGAGCTGCACGCCGAAGGTCCGCGCCGCGTCGACGAAGGCGCCGACCTCCGAAGGGGCGATGCCGATCCGCCCCATCCCGGTATCCACCTTGAGGTGAGCGACCGCCGCCTTCCCCTGCGCCCGCGCCGCCGTCGCCAGTCCCTCGAGGTGCTCGCGCCGGAAGACGAGCGGCGTCAAATCCTCTGCGACCAGCAGGTCGTAGCGGTCGCCGTAGGCGCCGCCGAGAACCAAGATTCGGCTGCGGATCCCCGCGCGGCGCAGCTCCACGCCCTCCTCGGTCAACGCCACGCCGAAAAAGCGGGCTCCCGCCGCCTCCAGGACACGGGCGCAGGGGACGGCGCCGTGCCCGTAGGCATCCGCCTTGACGATGGGCAAGAGCTCGGCCGGACCGGCGAAAGCGCGAAGCTCGAGGAAATTGTCCCGGATCGCGCCGAGGTCGATGTGCACCACCGTCGGACGAATCGGAGATCCATCCCATGAAGCGAGGATGGACTCGGAGGGGGCCGCGGGTTCCGGGAAGGCCATGTTCACCTCTTCAGCTCCGAACCTCCCGCAGCTTCGGGCCGACGTCAAGGTTCGAGCGCTCGAGCCAGAGGCGAAGGCTGCGGACAGGTCGCCGCCAAGGTCGGCGATCCTCCTCGAGCACCTCGTCGTATAGGCGCTCGAACCTCCGGGCCATCAGCTCGATGGCCAGCCGGGACTCGACCATCTCCCGCGCCGCCCGGCCGAAGGCTCGGAGCCGCTCCGGATCGTCGAGGAGCGCCCCCAACCGCACAGCCATCGCCTGCGGCGCGTGCGGCGGGACCAGGTAGCCACTTTCGCCGTCGCGGATCAGCTCCGGTGTTCCACCGACCGCGGTTGCCACGATCCCCAGGCCCGCCGCCATGCCCTCGATGATCGAATTGGAGAGCCCCTCGGCGCGGCTCGACGAGATCAGGATGTCCGCCCGGTCGAGGATGGCCGGAACGTCCAGGCGATGCCCGAGAAAGTGCACGCGATTCTGCAAGCGCCGCGCGCGCACCCGGGCCTCGAGCGCCTCGCGGCGCTCTCCTTCGCCGACGAGAAGGAGATGGAGGTCCGTGGCACGGGAGCCGAGGTAGCCGAGCGCATCGATGGCGTCTTCCTGCCCCTTGACCGGGTGGAAGTTGGCCACGATCACCGCGACACGCGCGCCGGGCGGCACGGGAAGTTCCCTCTCCAGGGGCTCCTTTCGCCGGCGGTCGAAGCGCTGCAGATCGATGCCGTTCTCGATCACCCGGATCTTCTCCGGGGCGATGTGCTCCTCCTCGACGAGCTTTCGCTCGATGGCCCAGGCGTTGACCCAGATCCGGTCGGCCACGTGGCAGACCCAGCGCAGGGCGGCGCGCCGCCGCGGTCCGTGCCAGTGCGCCAGATCGAGGCGGCTGACCACGAGCTTGCGCCCGGAGAGCATCGCCGCCGGCGCCGCCACCAGGTTGGTGTAGAAGTCCTGCGCGTGGATGAGCGCGATGTTTTCTTTTTCCACCAGCTCGGCGATGTCGCGGACCGCCCGGAGCGTCGCCGGATGGGCGAGGCTGGGGCCGAGGGGGATCTCGTGCGGCCGAAGCCCGATCGCGGTGAGCGTGTTCAGATTGGGTCCCTGACAGCGGAGGGTGGCGACCACGGAGCGGTGGCGTCGCGGATCGAGCCAGCGCAGGCGCTCCACGAACTGTCCCTCGGCCCCCCCGATGCCAAGGATGTTCACAAGGTGCAAGATTCCGGGTCGTCGACTCATAGAGTCCGTTCCTTCCAGGCAGCCTCGGCCCGCGCGTAGCGCTCCACCGCCGTGGCCATGCCCAAGAGCAGAAAGAGGAAGAACGAGAGCATGAAGCCGGCGAACTGCTGGCAGACCAGGTAGCCGCCGATCGCCGCGAAGAGCGCCTTCGCCTCGTCCGAGATGGCGGAGTTCCCACCCACGCGCGCCACGCGCAGCAGGCCCCGCATGCAGGCGCAGATCAGGAAACAGAAGCCCGCGAGCGCAAGCAGCCCGAGCTCCGCCGCCACCTCGAGAAAAAGGTTGTGCGCCACGTATGGCGTCGGCCCTGCCTCGCCCGGCGCATAGCTCGCCCAGGCGGTGATGAAGGCCGACGCCCCCACGCCGGTCAGCGGGCGCCGGTGAATGATGTTCTCCGCCGTACGCCAGGCGTAGATCCGCCCCATGGCGGAGGCGTCCTCCTCGTAGGTGAGGATCGTCTCCGTCCGGTTCCAGAATCGGTCCGGCGCCAGGATCGCCACGCCGAGCGCGAGCGACGCCACCACGACGAGGGCGCGGCCGCGGCTTCGGCCCGCCGCCAGCACCAGAAAGAGCGCCCCGAGTCCGAGCCCGAGAACTGCGCCGCGGCTGTAGGTGAGGACGATCGTCGTCGCCTGCAGAGCGATCGCCGCCAGCGCCGCGAGCCGCGCCATCGGACTCTTCAGCCGCGATCGCAGGCCGAGAAGCAGCAGAATGGAGATCACCAGAGCCATCGCCAGGCGGTTGGGGTCGTAGAAACTCCCCTCCCAGCGGGTCCGGTAGCCCTCCAGCAGGTCCGTCCCCTCCAGGTAGTTCTGCAGGCCGTACCAGGCGGGCACGCAGGCCGAGAGGGCGATGGTCCATGCGACGACCCGGATCCGCCCAGGCGTGGTCAGAAGCGTGGAGGCGGCCACGTAGATCAGCGCCATCTTCATGGCCTCTCCCGAGGCCCACCGGCTCGCCTCGGGATCCACGCTCCACAGGGGCGAGAGCGCGGCCATCGCCACGAAGACGAGGAGACCGAGCGCGCGCAGGCCACCCGCGGTCGGAAAGGGACCTCCGAGAAACCAGCGTCCGAGCATGCCGGCGCCCGCCACCGCGGCCGTCACCACGCCGACGCGAAAGGGTTCGAGGACCGGGAAGAGGTGGTGCGGCAACGCGTAGAGCGTCACCGCGAAGCTGGCGAGCCCCAGAACGCCCACCTGCGTCGCGAACTGCGTCCCCCGGTCGGAGAAACCCGAAATCCTGGCCGCCCGGGCCCCGCTCATCCCGTCTCGCGCTTCCTCCTTCCGCAAGGTAGGTCACAGTTCGCGGGAAGAGCCTCGGGCCCGGTCGGGTTGGTAGGGCCGCGAACCCGACACCCCCGATCGGAGCCACGATGCGAAAAGCCTTCTTCTCCTCGATCGTCGCTGCGAGCGCGGCCCTGCTCGCCCTTCCGGCCCTCGCCACGGGGTCGCAGGTCTCGGCGCTGCACACCCTCCTCAAGATCCGCCCGGAGGACGATCCCCCGACCGAACCCGTTGCCCGCATCGCCGGCGCGGCCAACGAGATGGAGGGATTCCAGGTGGTGATCCGGGGAGGCGATTCGGGCCTGCGCAACGTGACGGCGCATGTGACGGAGCTCGTCGGCCCGACGACGATCGACGACTCGAATTTCGTGCTCTACCGACAGGAGTACATGGAGATCCGCGAGCGCTCCGACGCCAACGCCATGCAGGGGCGGGTCCCCGACGCTCTCATTCCCGACGTCGACCCGCTCGTCGGGGAAAAGCGAAACGCCTTCCCCTTCGACGTACCGCCCGGCGAGAACCGCCTGCTCTGGGTGGATCTGCACATCCCGCCCGGGACGGCGCCGGGTGTCTACGAGGGCGTGCTCCAGGTCGAGGCCGAGGGCTTTGCCGAGGCGCTGCCGATCGAGGTGGAGGTCTTCCCCTTCGAGCTTCCCTCGACCCCCACCTACACCACCGCCTTCGGCTTCGGCTGGTCCGCCACCGGCATCGCTCATTGCGGCGAGGCCTGGTGCCACGGCGACGAGGAGCGCTACGACCGGCTGCGGCAGCTCTACGCCATCGCCGCACTCGACAACCGCGTGAGCCTCTCCTCGGTGGCCGGCCCGGGTGTCCAGGGCTCGGGCGGAAATCTCGATTTCTCCCGCTTCGACCGCGTGGTCGGCCCCTTGCTCGACGGCACCGCCTCCACTCGGCTTTCGGGCGCGCGCCTGACCTCGGTCCAGACCTGGATGGCCGAGCGCAGCCCGGAAAATTACGCCGCCTGGGAGGCGCATTTCCGCGAGCGAGGCTGGCTCGACCGCACCTTCGATTACACCTGCGACGAGCCGCCGCTCGGCTGCGGCTTCGACGAGATCGCCCAGCGCCAGGCGAATCTCCACGCCGGAAGCTCTGCCATCCCCTCGCTGGTGACCTCGAGCGTCCAGCGACTACAGGAGCACGGCGTCTACGAGAGCACCGACCTCATCGTGCCGGTGGTCAACTTCGTGAACGGCAAGAGCGGCGACTACGCCGGCGACCACAGCGCGCTCTACGCGCAGGCGCGCAAGGAGGGGAAGACCACCTGGATCTACTCGTCGTGCATGAGCCACGGGTGCGGCGGCACCGTNGGCGGCGAGTACGAGGTGGACCACGACCTTTCCGGCTGGCCGAGCCTCGTCATCGACCACAGCGCCCTGCGCAACCGCGCCATGCCCTGGGTTGCCTACCGCTTCGGCTTTACCGGCGAGCTCTACTGGGAGACCGTCTGGGCCTATACCACCCAGAGCGATCCCTGGCGGAGCCAGTGGGACTTCACCGGCAACGGCGACGGCACCCTCTTCTACCCCGGGCGGGTCGACCGCATCGGCGGCCAAACCGACATCCCCGTGGAATCGGTTCGCCTCAAGCACGTCCGCGACGGCGTCGAGGACTACGAGTACCTGAAGATCCTCGAAGCCGTCGATCCGAAGGCGGCGCGCGAATTCGCCACTCGCCTTTTCCCCAACGCCTGGAGTGCCGAGGCGCTCACGCCCGAGCAGCTCCTCGAAACGCGGCGCGCCATCGCGAACCGGATCGCCGGTGCGGGCGGCGGAAATCCCTCCCGCTCTCCCCTCCCCATCCCCGGTCTGGGCAAGCCCACCTGGACCGGCGGCGGTACTGACGAGGGAGGCTGCGCCACCGCCTCCGGCCCCTCGCCGGCGCTGGCCTGGCTCCTCGGTCCCCTCGCCGTGGCGCTCGGCTCCCCTCGCCGCAAGGCCCGGGGCGAGGCGCGGCGCTGACGTCCGCCCGTAAGCCCGTATCTCCCTGGAAAGGGGCCTCCTCCCTCGTGAGGACGGCCCCTTCGGCGCATGGGAGCCGCGCCGGACGGCCTCGGCCCCGCTAGGCCGCCTCGTCGAGAGGCAGGTCTTCGATCTCGGCGTCGATTCCGGCATCTTCGATGCCGCGCCGGATGGCGTCGCGATCGCCGACCAGGACGAGGGCGAAGGGATCGGCGAAGAAGAAGCGCGCGGCTGCCTCCGCGGCCTGCATGGGCGTGACCGCCATCACCCGCTCGCGGTAGCGCGGCACCCAGTCCTCGCCGAGGTCGAAAAGGATCGTCTCCGCGATGGCCGCGGCGACCTGCTCGTTGGTCTCCAGACCGAGCGGGTAGAGCCCGGCGAGGTAGCGCTTGGCGCGCTCGATCTCGTCGGGCTCGAAGCCGTTCTCGCGCGCCCGCCGACTCTCTTGGAGGAGAACGGAGAGAAGCTCGCCCACCGTCTCGTTCTTGGTGAAGGAGGAGAACGAAAAGAAGCCGCCCCCGCGCAACAAGGCGAAGGCCGTTCCCACCGAGTATGTCAGGCCGCGGTTGACGCGGATCTCGTTGACCAGCCGGCTGGTGAAGCCCCCGCCGAAGGCGACGTTGGCCACCATCGCCGGGAAGAAGATCGGGTCCTTCCACCGCAGCTCGGCGGGCCCCACCATGCGAACCTGCGTCTGGGTGGACTCCTCCTTGTGGATGGCCCGGACCTTGGGGCGCGTCCGCCGCGGAAAAGGCGGAAGGTGGCCGCCGTGCCCCGGCCCCTTCCAATCACCGAAGCAATTTTCGGCGAGCCTTCGAACCTCGTCGGCGTCCACGTCGCCCACCACCACCAAGAAGGAGGTCTGCGGCGCGACCGAGGTGCGGTGGAAGTCGACGAGGTCCGCGCGTCCGATGCGCGAAACGGAAGAGGTCCACCCGGGCACCGGCGCGGCGTAGGGATGGTCCGGAGGCAGGTAGGCGGCCAGCAGGTTGCGCCGCGCCACCGCCGCGGGGTCGTCCTTGCTCTGCTCGAGCTCCGCCACCTGGCGCCGTCGCGCCGCCTCCGTCTCGCGCGGGTCGAAGAGCGGCGAACTCACCACGTCCGCCACGATCTCCAGCGCGAGGGGAAGGTGCTCGGCCAGGGCCTGCACGCTGACGTAGGCGCGGTCGCGGTCCGCCGCGGCGTCGATGCGGCCGCCGACCGCCTCGATCGCCCGCGTGACCTCCCCAGGGGCCCGCTTCTTCGTTCCCCGCAGAAGCAGTTCGGAAGCGAGGGAGGCCAGCCCCGCCTTGCCAAACGGATCGCGCGAGGAGCCGGCGTCCGTCACGAAGAGAAGGCTGACGAGCGGCAACTCGCGCCGTTGGGCCGCGACCACCCGCAAGCCGTTCTCGAGGGTGAACTCGACGCGCGGCGGAAGCTCGACCGGCCGCATCACGCCGCCTCCGGGACGACCGTGACCACCGACCGGTTGGCTTCGCGGAAGAGCTCGCGCGCCACGCGGCGGACGTCCTCCGGCGTGATGGCCTGATAGCGGTCGATGACGCGGAAGGCCTCCCTCCAGTCGCCGAAGACCACCTGGTGCTCGCCCAGCGCGTGCGCGATCCCTCCGTTCGCGGCGAGCGACTGCAGAAGCGAGGCGCGAACGATCGAGCGCGCCCGACTCAGCGCCTCCGCGGGCAGACCCTCGTCGGCGATCCGCGAAAGCTCTTCGTAAATGGCCCCTTCCACCCTCGACACGTCACCGCCCGGCGGCAGGTCGGCGAAGACCATGAAGACACTGCCGTCGATGCGCAGGTCGTGGCTGACGTGCACGTCGGAGGCGAGCTCCGTCTCGTAGACCAGCCGCTCCATCAGGATCGACGAGTCGCCGGCGCCGAGCGCCGTCTCGATGATCTCCACGACCGGCGTGTCGGGATGCGTGGCGGGAAGCGCCCGGTAGCCGAGGAGCAGTGCGGGCGCGTGGCTGGGGAAATCCACGCGGGTTCGGCGCTCGGCCGTGGGCTCGGGCTCCACCGCCTCGACCGCGGGCACGGGCGGCCCCGGCGGGATGTCGCGATACGCCGCCTCGATGGCGCCGAGCGCGCGCTCGGGATCCACGTCGCCCACCACCACCAGAACCGCGTTGTTGGGCGCGTAGAAGGTGCGGTAGAAGCGCAGCGCATCCTGGCGCGTGCTCGCGTCCAGGTCCTCCATCCAGCCGATCACCGGCCACCGGTAGGGGTGCGTGGAAAACATCAGCGAGGCCAGCGCCTCCTCCATGGTGCCGAAGAGGTCGTTGTCCACCCGGTAGCGGCGCTCCTCCTTGACCACCTCGCGCTCGCTCTCGAAGAGGTCCTCGGCCAGCGCCAACGCGCGCATGCGGTCGGACTCGAGGTCGATCACCGTCTCCAGCGCCTCCGAGGGGAAGTCCTCGAAATAGACCGTGAGATCGTGGGAGGTGTAGGCGTTCGAGGTGCCGCCCACGCTCTCGAGCGTGCGATCGAATTCCTTGGGGCCGTACTTTTCCGCCCCGTTGAACATCATGTGCTCGAGGAAATGGGCCAGGCCCGTGCGGCCCGGCTCCTCGTTGCGCGAGCCCACCCGAAAGAAGGTGGTGTAGTTGACCGCAGGTACGCTCCGCCGAGGCAACAGAAGGATCTGCAGACCGTTGTCGAGCCTCCGCTCGATGACCGGAAAACGCGTCGAGTCGAGCGTGCGCGCGAGGCTGGCAGGCATCGTCATCTCCACCTCGAAAGATCGGCGAGCCCGGCGCGGCGCCGGCCTGGACCGGGCCGCGACGGGCTCGCTCGTCGCACGGAGGATATCCGCTTCCCCGCCGATTGGCTCGGGAGAAACAACGCCCGCGCGCCTTCTCTCAATCCCCCGGCGGGCTGAAGACGAAGGGATAGGTCACCAGCGCCGCACCACCGCCCTTCGGCATCGGGAACTTCAGGCCGCGAATCCGGGCGACCACGCAGTTCTCCACCGCAGCGTTGTTCATGGTGGAGTTGTCCACCGCGGCGAAGGTGACGCTGCCCTGCGGGTTGATCTGGAAGCGCACGGCGATGCGTCCCGCCAGCTTCGGGTTCCGCACCAGCTCGTTCTCGTAGCAGTACTTGAACTTGCCGTGGTTGGCCTGGATCACGCGGCGGATGAGCTCGCGGTCGATGGTTCCGGTGATGGAAACCGCGGAGGTATCGATGCGGACCTCGGCGCTCCCCTTCTTGCCCAGGCCACCGACGCCCGAGCCGAAGCTGGCGGCGCCACCGCCGCGGCCGCGGGTTCCGATCGCGCCGACGGAGACTGTCTCACCGACGGCGCCACCGCCGGTCCCGGTCCCCCGCAGACCGAGACCGCCGAAGCCATGGGCATCGCCCACCGCCGAGCCGCTCAGCCCGCCGATCGCACCGCGCAGCTCGCCACCCAGGCCCGTGGAACCCAGGACGGTGGAAAGCCCGCCGCTCCCCTTCCCCAGGATGGCGAGGATGCCCTGGTTGGCCACCATCTCCCGGTCGTTGGGGTTGCCCTGCGGCGCAGACCTCCGCGCCACCTCCGGAGCGTCGCGCCGGCCCATCTTCCCCTCCTCTCCGGGCGCACGCACGGTCTTGGCCGCCTTCTCCGGCTTGAGCTTCTCCAGGCGCTGCAGAAAGGGGTTGTTTTGCACCCGCTCCGGTTCCTGCAAAAGTAGCCGCGTGAAACGCGCCTGGTTGGCGAAGAGGTAGTCGTTGTCGGCCGGCGGCGCGGGCTCGGTGTGCAGCAAGCCGACCACCGTGGCGGCGATGACGAAGAAGGAGACCGCCAGCACGTTGAGGTAATCGTAATCGAGCGTCTGCAGCCAATCGGCTGCGACCGGCCTGCGCCGCGGCCGGTAGCAGTAGGTCAGCCGGATCTTGCCCAGGTCGACGTAGGCGGACTCGGCGATGCTCAGGGGAAACTCCAGCCCATTTTCCCCCGGCTGCATCTGCGCGCGCAGCCGTTCGAAGGGGACGAGCTCGCCGTCGCGGATCACGCCGCCGGTCCCACCCTCCGGCACGGCGATCATCCAGCTGCCGCCCTCCTGACGCGCGATCGGAAGCGGATCGCGCGGGAGGTTTCCGGGATCGACAGCGAAGGTCGCGCCCTCACCGCCCAGCGTCACCTGAGTTTCGTCGTAGAAACTCCCCGTATCGAGCGCCTGATCGCCCCAGTAGACGCCCACCTGCAGGGCCATCGCCCCACCCATCGCCTCCTTCGGCCAGGGAGCCGGGAGCGGCGCGGCCCCAGGCGTCCGGGCCACCGCCGCCGTGGATGCCGCCGCAGGGCGCGCTGCGGACGCCGGAGACTTGGCGCGCGCCGGCTCGGGTCGCGCCTCCGCCGGTTGCGCGGGTGCGGACCGGGCCTCCTCCGTCTGTGCGGGGGCGGCCGCCGAAACCTGGGTTGGAGCCTGGGTCGGAGTCTCCACGGAGGCCTGCACCGGAGCCGACGCCGCAGCCACCTCCGCCTGCGCGGCCTCCGCGGGTTGCCGTGCCGCCGGCGCGGCCGGCTGGGCGGCGCCTTCGCCGATGATCACCTCCACCGTGGTGTCGCCGACGACGACGAAGCGGTCGCCCGACGAGAGCGCCGCCTTGCTGATCGGCTTGCCCCCGAGGAGCGTCCCCTGCGCCGACCCCATGTCGATGAGGGAGACGGTCCCGTCGGCGCCCACCTCGATCATCGCGTGGATGCGCGAGACCTTCGGATCGTCGAGCCGGAGGTGCGCCGTGGCCATGCGGCCGATCTTGACGAGCTCGCCCTCGACCGTATGCGTCGCGACGACCTCTCCGTTGCGAAGGACTCTGAGCGTGATCTGCTTGGCCATCGTTCCTCCTAGAGGTCGCCCACCGATTCCAAAATGCGGTCGCGGAACGTCTCCCGCTCGCGAATGAGGTTTTGGTGCTGCACCCGACGCCGAGCCTCCACCAGCTCGCCGTCGGGCCTCTGCAGGTCACCCGTGATCGTGTCGTCGTCGAAGTTGATCTCGGTGACCCTGTCCTCGGCCGCTTCCTGGCCGAGGGCGGCCGTCGCCGCGCCCCAGGCGACGATCATGACGATTGCCAGAAGCGTCCTCATCCAGGCCTCCTAGTAGCCCTCCACCGGGGCGGGCTCGTCTGGATCGAAATCGGGAGGAGGAAGGAGATCGGGGTCGCTTTCCTCCTGGTGCGAGGCCGGCACCGTCTCGCCCTCCTGCGGCGCGGCGGTATCTGGCGACTCTGCCCCTCGCGCCGCGGCCTCCTGCGCCATCGCCTCCCGGCGCCGTCTCGCCTCCTCCTCGGCGCGCGCCTGCGCCAGCAGCTGCACAAGCTGCTCGCATTCGCGCAGCTGCGCGAAGACCGGGTGCTCGGGCGGCAGGTGGATGGGCGCGTTGGCCACGTAGCGGCGGTAGTGCCGAAGCGCCGCCTCGGGATCGTTCTCGTAGCGGTGCAGAATCACCGCCAGCGGGTAGGAGGGCCGGGCGTCCTCGGGCCGGATGGCCTGGGCCCGGTCCAGCGCCTCGCGGGCCTCCGGGATCTGGCTCTTCCCGAGGAGCGCCATGCCCAGATTCAGCCACGATTCGAAGGACTCGGGGTCGAGCTGCACCAGCCGCTCGAAGGATTGGACCGCGGTCTCGTAGTCGCGAAGCTCCAACGAGAGCCGGCCGAGCCGGGCCCATGCCGCAGCGTGACGCGCGTCGCGCTCGGTGGCCCGCCGGTACTGCAGGGCGGCAGCGCCCCTCTGCCCCTGGTGCTCGAAGACCCGCCCGACCAGATACGGTCCCTCGGGCCTTTCCGGGCGGATGCGATCCACCCGCAGCGCCACCAGCCGGGCGATCTCGGGCTCGCCCAGCTTGAGGTGCGCCTCCACGAGCACCACCAGCGCCGGGAGGTTCTCCGGGTCGCGCAAGAGCGACTCGCGGGCGAGCTCCCGCGCGCGGTGTGGATTGCCCGCGCGCAGGTGAAGCGAGGCGAGGCGGGCGCGCGCCCCCGCGTGGTCGGGGCGGATCCGCAAGATCTCCTTGTACTCGCGCTCCGCG